>Ga0315296_10001841_pt1 | contig 18392 bp, 18 predicted proteins | sample YL17G14_18_MG_FD_203921 | JGI IMG/M metagenome (GOLD analysis project Ga0315296, IMG submission 203921) | Sediment microbial communities from Yellowstone Lake, YNP, Wyoming, USA - YL17G14_18 | ecosystem: Environmental > Aquatic > Freshwater > Lake > Sediment | place: USA: Wyoming | collected... | reverse complement strand
ATTCTCCAAAAATTCGGTAAATAATTGAAAGGGCATGTCAATTAAAGCAGTAATTAAGACTACAACAATATTATATTTTGCCCATTGGGTAGATAACCACCTTCCCATTCGGATAAAAGGCAGAGAAAAAGAATCGATTAAAAAAGTTAAAAAACCAGCCTTTTCCGGAAGAACCTGAAGCTCTTTCGCTCTTTCTTGAATTTTCACTCCAGCAAAAGAAATCAAAGAGAAAAACATCAAAAATATTATTATTGACAATGCTCCAAAGTTTAATTTACCTAACCCCCAGATTATTATGCCGAAAGAGATTAAGAAGGTTAAAAGATAAAAACTGGTGATTATTAAATTTAAAAGGAATCCTCTTTTTTTAGTCGGAGCGATTATATAAACATCTTTTTCTGCTCTTACGTAGACAATTTTCATTACTTCCATTATTACCCGATCTAAATTTTCTTTTTTTGGAGGCCGAATGGTTAAAACCAAAAAAAACATTAACAGAGAAGGAATTAGAACATTAAATCCTAAGGTCTGATAGCTAAATTCACCAATCACATATTTATCAAAAGGAACCTCAATGGCAAAAGCAACTAACATTTTGGTAATAAAGATGGAAATGGTGCCGTAAATAGCGGCTCTCTTTATTCTAGCTTTTAGTTTTAAAAGCCTTTTTTGATAGTCTTCTCTAATTAAATTTTCCAGAACCTCAGGCTGAGATAGATTTTTTGAAGCTTCCAGTGGGTTTTGAGAAACAACATCTCCTAAAATTAAATAGGGGGTGTCATATCTCTCGCAAACCTGATAAAATTTTTCAGCCAACGGGTGTTTTAAATCCTTTTCTATTTCGTCCCAGATTAAATAAATATTTTTGGTAATTTCTTCTGACTGAAGCTGGGGAAGGTCTGTCCATCGTAAATATCTTTTCTTTAAGAGATTGTAGCTGATTATCGGGGGATCTAATTTAAAAAGAGCGCGTTGAATAGCAATATAAATCTGGGTATTTTTAGGGGCCTCGCCTTCGGCGGGGAGGGTGGTGGGTGGGTTGTAGTCTTCCTCAGAAATTCTTTTTCTAATAATTACTCCCTCAATTACTTCAATTTTTTCTTTCATCAAATCTAACATATATTCAATCTGAGCCCTTTCCCTTAGAGAAGGGGATAGGATTTCTTCAATTTCACAAGCAGCAATTGACAATAACCAGTTATAAAGCTGAGTCTTGATTTTATCTCTCGGGGGCTGAGGGCTATTTTTAAGAATGAATAGATATTTATCTAAAGATTTTTTAACTTCTTCAATTTTTGTTTCCTCAATTTGATCATTTGGGAAATGCCCCCCACGGATTAACTCTAAGACAAAAGGAGTGGCAATCTCGGCCCCATTTTTTTGTAAAAGTAATCTCCTTTTTAGATTTCTTTCAATAGCCCCTCTTTTTAAAAGATGTTCTTCTTTCCAGTCTACAACCCCTCTAATTTTTTCATAAAAAGAAGCAACGGCACTAGCTACTTCATCAACATGAATAGTGGAAATTCCAACTTTAGGTTGCAGAGATTCCTGCCAGGCCTGGTATTTTTGGATGAGTTTTTGAGTTGGTTGAGATAATTCAGCCATTTTATTTAAGATTTTTTAGTTTTTATTTCCAGGGTTATTTTTTTTATAAATTTGTCTAATTTCATTATTCCAATATCGCCTTTTTTTCTCTCTCTAATTCTGACTGATTTTGTTTTCATTTCTTTATCACCAACTACTAAAAGATAGGGAATTTTTTGGAGCTCTCCCTCCCTGATTTTTTTTGAAACAGTTTCTGCTTTGTCTTTTATTTCAACCCGATATCCAATTTCTGAGATCCGATCTCCGATTTTCCTAGCATATTTTCTATGCCGAGAACCTACTGGAATTATCCAGATTTGTTCTGGAGATAACCAGAGGGGCAGGGCTCCTCCATAATATTCTAATAAAAGACCGATAAATCTCTCCAGAGAGCCCAAGAGTGCTCGATGAATCATAATCGGTTGCTTTTTTTTACCTTTTTTATCAATATAATAAATTTTAAATCTCTCTGGCAAATTGAAATCAACCTGAATTGTTGTACATTGCCACTCCCTGCCTAAAGAATCCTTAATTTTAAGGTCGATTTTTGGACCATAAAAAACGCCTCCACCGGGGTCAACTTGATATTTCAATTTTAACTTACTTAAAGCATATTTTAAAGAGTTCTCAGCTTTTTGCCACATTTTTAACTTACCTACATATTTTTCAGGTCTGGTGGAGAGATAGATATTGAAATCTTTAAAGCCAAAAGTTTTCAATATTTTCAAGGAAAATTTTAAAACTTCCAACAGAGTTTCACTCGATTTTTCAGGAGTAGACCAAATATGGGCGTCATCTTGGGTAAAGCCTCTCACTCTTATTAATCCATGCAGAACCCCAGATTTTTCATATCGATAAACTGTTCCAAATTCAGCAAATCTAATAGGCAAATCCCGGTAACTTCTAATTTTCGATTTATAAATTTTAATATGGAAGGGACAATTCATCGGCTTCAAATAATATTTTTCCTTTTCTATCTCGATGGCAGAATACATGTTTTCCCGGTAAAAATCCAAATGGCCAGATGTTTGAAAGAGGTCTTCTTTTCCGATATGAAACGTTCTCACCAGTTGATAACCGTTTTTTAAAAGCTCTGAAGTAATAAAATCCTCTATAATTTTTATTATCAGGGCCCCTTTTGGATGCCATAAAGGCAAACCTGTCCCCACCTCTTCATCAAAAGAAAATATCTCTAATTTTTGCCCTAAGATTCGATGATCTCTTTTTTCTGCTTCAGCTTCTTTTTGGAGATATTCTTCCAGTTCTTTTTTAGTTTTAAACGAAATCCCGTAAATTCTCGTCAACATCGGATTTTTTTCTGAACCTCGCCAATAGGCTCCGGCAATTTTAGTTAATTTAAAAGAATCCACTGAAATTTCTTTGGTTGATTTAACATGGGGTCCCCGGCAGAGATCGATAAACTCGCCGGATTGGTAAATTGTTATTTTGTCTTCTGGTAATTCTTTAATTAATTCTAATTTATAAGGCTGATCTTTAAATAATCTGTTGGAATCTTTCTTCAATAATTTTTGTTTTTTAAACGAAATATCTTTTTTAATTATTTCTTTCATTTTTGCTCCAATTTTAGGTAAGTCCTCAGGAGTTAGAGTTTTAGGTAAATCAAAATCATAATAAAAACCATTTTCTATCGCTGGTCCAATGCCAAATTTTGTTCCAGGATATAATTCCTGAATGGCAGCGGCTAAAATATGAGCAAGTGAGTGTCTTATAATTTCTATTTTTAGCATATTTACTTGGAATAAAAAGCGATTAACAAAGTTCTTCGGCCAGTGGCATAGCCCATCACCGGGGTAAATTCGGAAATAAAAATTTCAGCTGAGGGGAAAAGTTTAACTATCCTCTTTTTCAATTCCTCAGCTTCTTTTAGACAATCAGCATGCATTATTCCAATTTCTGGTAAGCCCGCATCGAAATTTCCTTTTAGAATTTTCAATAACTTTTCCACTCCTTTTTCTTTAGAAGTAGCTGCTCCGGCAAAATGAACCTTACCTTCAGAGATTATTAGAATAGGTTTTAAGGGTAAAAGGGCCCCTAATTTTGAAGCAATTTCCGGAATTCTGCCAGAGCGATAGACATAACGGATAGTTTCCAAGAGGAAAAAGACCCTGACTTTTTTCTTAAGATTCTCAATTAATTGCAATATTTCTTCAAAAGTTTTTCCCTCTTCAATTGCTCGAGCAGCAGCTAAAATTAATAAGACTTGACCGGCAGCCGCCGTCTGGCTATCGATAACTTCAATTCTGACTTGAGGTAATTCTTTTTCGGCTAATTCCTTGGCCATTCGAGCTGAATCAAAGGTAGCGCTTATTTTTTGAGAGAGAGTTAGGCAAATAATTTCTTTTGCTCCTTTTTGGACTGCCCTTTGATAAGCAGCTAAAAAATCTCCTGGGGAAGGAGCGGAAGTTGCCCAATCTTCCGGATTTTTCTCCAAAAATTGATAAGCTTGGGTGGGAGTTAAATCAACCCATTCCCGATAGACCTTCCCTTCAAATAGAATATTAATTGGCACTATCTCAATTTGATATTTTTCTGCCTGTTCTTTAGTTGGACAGGCAACACTATCTGTAATAATGGCAATTTTTGACATAGTTTTTTATAAATTGTTATTGATAATCTCTTCAATCTCCTCGGCGATTATTTTAGGAGTGCCGTCTCGGTTGTCGACTCGACCCGAAATCAAAACAATTTTATTTTCCTGAAAAACCGCCGGATTTCTCTCAATTATTCCTGGAAAAACAATCACTTCGATTTTATCAGTTAAGTCTTCTAAATTCAAAAACAACATAGGTTTTCCAACCCGGGTAATAACTCTTTTAATTGAAGAAATAATACCCCCAATTTTGACCCTTCGATTGGTAAGAGCCTCGGTAATCTTTTCAATAGATAGAACTTTTTTTTCAAAAATTTTCTGAAATTCTTCTAAGGGATGAGATGTTACAAAAAGGCCTAATAACTCTTTCTCCCATAATATTTTTTCGGTTTTTGAGACAGGCTGACAATTCTTTAGAGCAATTTCCTGGTTAAATTTTATTCCGTCAAAAAGACCTCGTTGGAAATTTTGTTTTACTTTTTGGAATTCTCTTGACCACTCCAATAATCTTTCTAAATTAAATAAAAGTTGATTTCTTTCAGATAATTTGTCGAAAACCCCAGCTTTGATTAAACTTTCTAATGATTTTTTATTTAAATCTTTAGAATTAACTCTGGTTACAAAATCGGAAATTGAAGCGTAATTACCCCCAATTTCTCTTTCACGGACAATTACTCTGACCATATTAGAACCAACATTTTTTATTACCGCTAATCCAAATCTAATGACATTTGAGCCCAAAACTGTAAAGTTTTCTCCACTTTCATTGATATCTGGAGATAGAACCTTAATCCTCATTCTTTTACATTCGTCGATTAAAACAGCTATTCTTTCAACATCAGCTTTTTCAGAGTTTAAGACAGCTGTCATAAACTCTATTGGATAATGAGCCTTCAAATAAGCAGTTTGATAAGCAATGGTAGCATAACAGGCACTATGACTTTTATTAAAGGAATAGCTAGCAAAAGGTTCGACCCAGTCCCAAATTTTCTTTGCCGTTTCTTGGCTTATTCCATTGCCTTTCATTCCTTCAATCATTTTTTCTTTTTGGGCCTGCATTAAACTTTTGATCTTCTTTCCAATTGCTTTTCTTAAAATGTCAGCCTCAGCTAAACTAAATCCGGCTAATTCTTGGGCGATTTTCATTACCTGTTCCTGAAAAATGGGTAAACCATAAGTCGATTCCAAAATCGGTTTTAATTTTGGGTGAAAGCATTCAACCCTTTTTCTTTTATGTTTTCTGTCAATGTATTCGGGTATTAATTCCATCGGCCCAGGACGAAAGAGCGCCACCATGGCAATAATATCCTCAAACTGAGTGGGTTTCAGCTGTTTTAAATATCTTTTCATACCCGATGATTCTAGCTGAAAAATACTGGTTGTTTCCCCGGCTTGCAAAAGTTTATAAGTTTTTTCATCGTCTAACGAAAGATTTTCAATATCAACCTCCAAATTATGTCTTTTTTTAATAAGATTTTTTGTGTTTTCAATGATGGTCAGGTTTTTCAGTCCTAAAAAGTCCATTTTTAATAAACCTAAATCTTCAATTGAGTGCATCTCGTACTGGGTGACAATATTTTGATCATCTTGGGTAGGGTGTTGAAGGGGCACCAAATTTGAAAGAGGCTCTCTACTGATTACTACTCCGCAGGCATGAGTTGAGGCGTGACGCGCCACTCCTTCAAGTTTTTTGGCATAATCAATCAGTTTTTTTGCTTTCTGGTCTGTCTCGTAAAGCTGGCGAAATTCGGCAACCTGATTTAAGGTTTTGTCCAGTGTGAAACCAAAAGGAATCATTTTAGCAACCTGATCACAATAGCTATAAGGATACAAAAGAGCTCTGCCGACATCTCTCACCACTGCCCGGGCAGCCATAGTTCCAAAAGTAATAATTTGAACAACTTTATCTTTACCGTATTTCTGGGTAACGTAATTTATAACCTCGTCTCGTCTGATGTCTGTAAAATCAAGATCAATATCCGGGGGAGAGGCTGCTCGGCCGCTGGTTAAAAATCTTTCAAATAAAAGATTGTATTTTAACGGGTCAACACTGGTAATGTTTAAAAGATAAGAAGCTAAAGAACCGGCACAGCTACCCCGACCCGGTCCGACCACAATTCCATTTTCCTTTGCCCATTTGACAAAATCTCGGACAATTAAAAAATAAGAAGCAAAACCAGTTTGCTTAATAACCTCTAATTCATAATTAAGACGTTCGATAACTTCTTTTTTTGGATTTTTTTTGTATCTCTTCCCTAATCCTTCTTCACATAATTCCTTTAAGTATTCATCTGGATTTTTTCCATTCGGTGTTTCAAATTTAGGGAGTTTAATTTTCCCCAATTCAAATTGAAAATTGCAAAGCTCTTTGATTTTTTGGGTATTTTCAATTGCTTCGGGTATTTCTTTGAAGTCTTTAATCATTCTTTCTTGGCTTTTCAGCGAGAAATCATCAGAGATTAGTGTTAATCTCTCGGGGTCGTTTGGATCAGCTCCGGTGTTAATGAGCATTAAAATATCCTGAGCCCGAGCGTCCTCTGGTCGCAAATAATGGACATCATTAGTAGCTACTAAGGGAATTCCAAATTTTTTTGAAATAGAAATTAAAGCCTGATTAACAATTTTTTGTTCTTTTAGATTAGGATGATGTTGAATTTCTAAATAAAAGTTATCTCTGCCAAAAATTTCTTGATATTTTTTGGCTAAATTTTCAGCCTCATTGATTTTTTTTGCCAAAATTAACTTTGGAATTTTCCCCTGCAAGCAAGAAGTGAGTAAAATTAAACCCTGAGAATATTTGAATAGTAATTCTTCATCAATCCTTGGTTTATAATAAAAGCCCTCCAAATGGGCCTTGGTTATGAGTGTTACCAAATTTTTGTAACCCTCTTCGTTTTTAACTAAAAGAATTAGATGATATCTTTTATCATCAATATTTGGCCTTTCCTGGGACATTTTTTCAAAAGCCAAATACAGTTCTGCCCCAATTATTGGTTTTATTCCTCGCTCCTTGGCCTTTTTATAGAACTCAACCGCTCCATATAATGCCCCGTGGTCGGTGAGAGCTACTGAATCCATACCAAGTTCTTTTACATAGTCTAAAAGCTCATCAATCTTGGGGAGACCGTCAAGCAGAGAGTAATGGGAGTGAACATGCAAATGAGTAAATTTCATAACTAAAATTAAAAAGCCTAATTAAGCAATTATACCATTATATAAAAATTTTTGGCAAAGGTAAAGATTAAATGTCAAGAATTTTTGATATAATAAATTTAAGATGCCCAATTTTCGAAAAGAAAAAGAGTTATGGAAAAAGGGATTTAAAAGAGTGACTGGTTTGGATGAGGTAGGACGAGGACCTCTGGCTGGCCCAGTAGTCGCCGCAGCAGTAATTGTTGACTTTCGGAGTTACAATCTCCGAAGGTTATTTATTAAAGATTCAAAAAAATTAACTCCAAAAAAACGTGAGGAATTTTATAAAATTTTAACTAAACACCCTGCTATTAAGTGGGGGATAGGAAGGGTTTCGGAAAGGGTGATTGATAAAATTAATATTTTGGAGGCAACGAAATTGGCAATGAAAAGAGCAATGAAAAAGTTAAAAATTAGACCAGATTTTTTGATAATCGATGGCAATTTTAAAATTAATTTAAATCTTCCTCAAAAAGCAATTGTTAAAGCTGATGAGAAAGTTTTTTCCTGTGCTGCAGCCAGTATTATTGCCAAAGTAACAAGAGATAAAATAATGCTCAGGTATCATAAAAAATACCCTCGATACGGTTTTAATCAGCACAAGGGCTATCCTACCAAATTACATCGAAAAATGCTAAGAAAATATGGTCCTTGCCGAATTCATCGAAGGTCTTTTAAAACGGTAAAGGCTTGCAAATTAAAACAGCATCTGTTAAATTAAATCCATGGGAGTACCAAAACAAAGACACACTAAATCGAGGAGAAATAAAAGAAGAATGCACCTTTATCTGAAGGTGCCAGTTTTAACCAGGTGTCCAAAATGTGGAAAGCCACGACTCCCTCACACTATTTGTTGGAATTGTGGATATTATAAAGGAATAGAGGCGATTGACATTTTGAAAAAATTAACTAAAAAAGAAAAGAAAAAGAGAGAAAAAGAAATGAAAGCAAAAGAAACACCCGCCTCTGCCAAAGCTCAGGCTCGCAAGGAGGAAAAAACAAGAGAAGGGCCCCTGACCTTAGAAGAACTCTCAAAAAAATAATTCTTTTGAATTTATGTCAAGTAGACATCTATCACGTTCAATTGCCATGCAATCCCTATATGAGTGGGATTTTTCAGGGAAAAAACCAGAGGACCTAAAAGAGATTGTTGAAAAAAATATCAAAGAATTTGGACCTGGCCTAGAAGATCAAACTTTTATCTGGCAGCTAATTAACGGCGTTGTCGAATATCTTTCAGAAATTGATAAAATCATTGAAAAAGCAGCTCCAGAATGGCCGATAGAACAAATAACCATTGTTGACCGGAACGTTTTAAGAATTGGTCTCTATGAATTATTATACGGCAATAAAGAAGAGGTTCCTCCAAAAGTAGCGATGAACGAAGCCATTGAACTGGCAAAGACTTTTGGAGGGAAAAGTTCAGGAAAATTTATCAATGGGGTTCTGGGAACAGTCTATAAAGAAATTGAAAATAAATAATCGATGATCAATGAATTAAAAATTCATTTCAATCTTCAATAAATTTTCAATTTATTTCGATGAAAGATTTTTCTCTACTTGAAAAAAAATTCGGCCTAAAATTTAAAAATAAGGATTTTTTAATTCATGCCTTCGTTCACCGCTCTTTCTTGAATGAAAATCCGGATTTTAAACTTCCCCATAATGAAAGGTTAGAATTTTTGGGAGATGCCGTGTTGGAACAAGTAGTTACTGAATATCTTTATCAAAAATATCCTCAAAAATCAGAGGGAGAATTAACAAATTGGCGAGCAGCCCTGGTCAATGCCAGGATACTTGGGGATCTTGCCAAGGATTTAGGTTTTAATGATTTTTTATTACTTTCCCGGGGGGAGGCAAAAGAAATTGGAAAGGCCCGCCAATATATTTTAGCTAATACTTTTGAGGCCTTTGTTGGAGGTTTGTATCTTGATCAGGGATACGAAGTCTGCCAGAATTTTATTGAAAAACATTTAATAAAAGAACTTCCCCATATTATTGAAGCCGGTCTTTTTAGAGATGCCAAATCTCGTTTTCAGGAAGAGGCCCAAGAAAGAGCGGGAATTACTCCGACTTATAAAGTTTTGGAAGAGTGGGGGCCTGACCACGCTAGACACTTCATCATTGGGGTTTTTCTTGATAAAGAGTTAGTGGCTAAAGGCGAAGGTTCTTCAAAACAAGAGGCCGAGGAAACAGCAGCCAAAAACGCCCTGGAAATCAAAAATTGGTAAATATGTTAGTCATTAGATTTTTTCGCGTCGGTAAAAAAAATCAGCCTTCTTTTAAGATTGTGGTTACTGATAAGAGAATGCCGCCAAGAGGTGGGCGTTTTGTAGAAGAAGTAGGTTTTTATAATCCTTTGACAAAAGAAAAAATTTTACAAAGAGAGCGAATTAAATATTGGTTATCTAAAGGAGTAAAACCGTCTGATACAGTTTATAATTTATTAGTTTCAGAAAAGATTTTAGAAGGTAAGAAAATTGCTCTTCACAAGAAATCTAAAAAAGAGGCAAAAGAAACATCTGCTCCCGTAGAACCAGTTTCCGAAAAACCAACAGAAGAAATCATAAAAGAAGAAACAAAAGAGGCAGCAGAACCAATAAAAGAGGAAAAAACCGAATAGATTCTCTCTCCTCTTGACAAATTTAGAGTGTATGCTATAATACAAATGTCGAAGGATAAAATCAATTTCTTTAAAAATATATATCCGAACAAAAGGAGAGAGTAATTATTAATATTTGATTTGCCACAGGCGGCTCTCTCCGAGAGCCGCCTGTTGGTTTAAGACATTGATAATTTAATAAGGATTGTGGGGAGAAGAATAAAGATTAGAGTAACCTTTATTCTCCTCCTCATTAATCCTTTCCGAGGAATCGGGGAAACCTCAACTGAGGGAAAAAAGAGGAGGAAATCCGGAGGTGGACGATGTTAGTTGTTACCCAAAACGCGGTCTACTTCGTTTCTCAATCGGTGGGGGAGATGAAATTGGGACGAGATAATCCTCCGAAGGTGAAGTGGGGAAAGGTGAATCCCGAGGGAAGCATTGACACCAGCGAAGGCAAATTACTTTGCCTTCAGGTTGGAAAACCCATGATTATCGAGGATAACCTCGGGAATTCGAAAACCACAAGCCCAGTCGAAAAGGTTATCCTCCGGTAAATCTCTCCTACTGAAAAAGGAGGAGGCTGTTCTGTCTTGAACAGATTACAGCCTCCTTCTCCCAAACCTTAAGTAGCAATAAGAGAATTCTTTTTGAAAGAGGAGAATACCTTTAAATGAGGGCAGAAGCGCTCTCGCAGAAGGCGATAAATCTCTCTCCTTCTTCTGTGGGAGCACTTCTGGCCTTAGGGCTTGACACATTTTTAAAAGAGAGTAAAATATTAAAATAGTAGCATTTCAGATTCTCCCGATATATATTTCTGGAGGAGAGAATCGCAGAAAAAGGTCGAAGCTACTGCCTAGAAGTAAATTAAGTGATTAAGCTGATTAAGACTATGCCAAAAGCTACTGCTGATCAGGAATTCCTTGAGTATTTGATAAAGGCCTTAGTTGATCACCCAGAAGATGTCAAAATCGACCGAAAAGTAGACGAGATGGGAGTTTTACTTTCTTTGAAAGTAAACGCCGAAGATATGGGTCAGATCATCGGCAAGGCTGGCTCAACTGCCAGAGCAATTAGAAGTCTGGTTCGAATTGTCGGTCTGAAAAATCACGCTAGAGTGAACTTAAAAATCGAAGAACCAGAAGGTGGTGCTCGGCCTACTCGAGAAGAGAGAGCTCCGGCCGAAGGAGAGGAGCTAGAAGAGCTGAAATTGTAAACCCGAATCTATCGAAGGTTTATTATTAACGAAAACCGTGCTATCATATCTGGTAGCGCGGTTTCCGTTTAATGTTGACATTTGATATTATCACTATTTTCCCGGAAATATTTAATTCTTATTTAAAAGAGAGCTTACTTTATCGTGCTCAAAAAAAGAAATTAATAAAAATTAATATCCATAATTTAAGAAAATGGACTAGGGATCGTCATCAGATTGTAGATGATCGGCCTTTTGGCGGAGGATTAGGAATGGTATTTAAAGTTGAGCCAATTTACAAGGCGGTAAAAGAAATTAAACAAAAAACAAAAAACAAAAAACAAAAAACAAAAACTATCCTATTTACGCCGAGAGGGAAGAAGTTTAATCAGAAAATGGCTTATCAGTTTTCAAAATTCGACCAGCTGATAATGATTTGCGGTCGTTACGAAGGGGTGGATGAAAGGGTGGCAAAATATATTGCTGATGTGGAATTATCAATAGGCGATTATGATTTAATGGGCGGAGAATTACCGGCTCAGGTTTTGATAGAAACAATAGCCAGGTTAGTTCCCGGAGTTTTAGGCAACCCCCAATTGTTAAAAGAAAGAATAACCAAAGAAAAAGGATTTATCGAATATCCTCAATATACCAGGCCAGAAATTTTCTCGCCGAAAAAGGGGGTAAAGTGGCAGGTGCCAAAAGTTTTACTATCCGGTTATCACAAAAAAATTGAGGAATGGCGAAGAAAATACCAAAAAAGTATTGGAAAATAAGGAAATTTGTGCTAAAATAATTAAATTGGGTGCGTGGGAGAGTAGCTATTCCATCAGACTGTAAATCTGACGCCTTCGGGCTTCGCAGGTGCAATTCCTGCCGCACCCACAAAAGAAAATTTCAAAATTATGGCATGGAAAGATGCTCTAAAAGAAAGACAAAACATAGTGTTAGCCACGAGTTCGAAAGATGGTAATCCCCGAGCGATTGTAGTTGTTTCGCTGGGTTTTATTGATGGAAAGCTATTAATCGGAGCTTGCTTGATGAAAAAAAGTTTGGAGAATATTAAAGAAAACAATAAAGTTTCCATCGTCGCTATTAAAGATGGCGAATATTATAGAATAGATGGCGAAGCTACGATTTATTCAGATGGGAAATATTTAGAAATTGCTATTAGAAAGAGTAACCCGCCCCTACCAAAAGCTGCGATAGCTATTGATATTAAAGAAGTATTCGATTTAGATAAAGAAAAAAAAGTTTTTTAAAATGATTGCTAAGGAACAGTTAAAAAGATTATACAATAAAGGTTTATCAATGATGGAGATAGCTGAAATGATGAGGCGTTCTCAATCTGGGATAAAATATTTAATGGATAAATATAATATTCCCCGTCGTTCTTGGAGCGAAGCGACATATGTAAAAAGAAATCCAAATGGCGATCCATTTAAAATCAAAAATAAACTTAATAAAAGTGAGATTTTATTAAAAGGATTGGGATTGGGGTTATATTGGGGAGAAGGAGATAAAAGCCCAAATAATACATCGGTTCGATTGGGAAATACAGACCCTTTTTTAATTAAGAAGTTTAGAGAATTTTTAAGAAAAATATATGGAGTAAAAGAAGAAAAAATTAAATACGGATTGATCTCATTTAATGATATTAAAGAATCAAAGGCGGTAAATTTTTGGAAGAAACACTTAAGCGTTGAAAGAAAGCAATTGGGCAAAGTAACAATTATTCCACCACAGGGAAAAGGAACATACAAAAATAAAAGTAAATACGGCGTGCTCACAATAATTTTTACTAACAAAAAATTAAAGGAGCAAATTTTAAACGATATTAGAAATATATAATTAACTTTGCCTGGGTAGCTCAGTTGGTTAGAGCATCCGCATGGTAAGCGGAAGGTCGGGAGTTCAAATCTCCCCTCAGGCTCTATGGCGAAAAAACCGTTTGTTAAACTTCAATGTTCAGAATGTAAAAGGATTAACTACTTTACTCATAAATCAAAAAAAATGGCTGAGAAAAAGTTAGATTTGAAAAAATTCTGCAAATGGTGTCGAAAGCATACCTTGCATAAAGAAATTAAAAAATAGGGGGGCGTAAGCTAATGGTAAACTGTGAGTCTCCAAAACTCGCTTTCTAGGTTCGAATCCTAGCGTCCCCGCAAAAGAATTAGTCCCCGCAAAAAAACGCACCCCAAAAGGTGCGTTTTTTTGAATTTTCTTTCTTTCCTTACTCTTTTTTCAACCAGGCCGGCAGTCCTAATCCCATCTTCCCAAAGTTATTCAAGATTGAACCAATCAAGGCTAAAACGATTAAGACAAAAGCGGTATTTACCACAGAAGTTTGAGCAATATTTGCCAGAACAATAAAACCAAAGAGATATCCCAAAACCGGTTTTAGCATAAAATTAGCCACTTTTCCCAAACGAAAATTTTTCTTTGTTAGCGCTCCAATAATTCCCAGGACAACATCAATCACTATTAAAGTGACAATCCATTGAATTTGGGGAGGCAAAAATAAAGTTAATTCTGTCATATTTTAAGAATTTTTAATTTCAAACCTCGACCTTTCGAACATTATTTAATTTTAACTAAATTCCCCGAAATTAGAAAATAAGTTTTCCACAGATTGAAATCTTACCAAAAAGAAGTTATACTAAATAATGATGAAGAAAAGAATAATCATATCAATTATTGTTGCCATTCTATTGATAGTCGGGATTTATCAAATCTTTTTTAAAAAAGAAAAGTCGACTTTTACTTTGGCTGAAGTTATTCGCGGCAATGTTGTCCAGGAAGTTTCTGAAACTGGCCAGCTGGAAAAAGGAGAAGAGATAAATTTAAGTTTTAAAAGCTCCGGAAAAGTTGAAGAAATTTATGTCAAAGTAGGGGACGAAGTAAAAGCTGGTCAGGCTTTAGCAAGGATTGATACCGACCAACTCGAGATTCAATTGGAAAGCGCCAGCCAAAAATTAGAAGACACCGTAGCTACCACAAATGAAAAGATAGAAAAAGCCTACAAAGATGCCCTATCTAATTTGGACGATTCATATTTGAAAACTTACAATGCTTTTAATTTTATTGATTTGCTAAAACGTACCTATTTTGAGAGAGGAGACGTGGAAAGTATTAATATTGCCGAAAATAAAGAAACAATTGAGAGAGCGCTAAATCAGGTGAAATTTTATATTCAGGTAGCCAAAAGTAGCCAGGGCGAAGAAGATATTGATATTGCCCTTTCAAAAGTTGGAGAAGCACTTTTGAAAACAAAAACAGCGCTCGAAGAAGCAAGAAATAGAACAGAAGGAGCTTACAGAGGAATTGTTCCAATTACTGATAAAAATACCTTAGACACTCATAAATCGAATATCAATGCCTGCCACTCAAATATTGTTAGTTCTCAGGCAGACATCTCTTTGACTAAAGTTACAAGTACGGCAGAAATTAATGCTGCCCAATCTCAAGTTTTGAATCTTGAAAATCAACTTCAGGAAGCCATCATTATCAGTCCAACCGATGGGGAGATTATAAAAATAAATAAAAGAATAGGGGAGATATCTCAACCTGCGCTGGCAGAGCCGGTAATTACTCTTTTACCGATAAGTTCCTTTCAGATAACTGTGGATATTTACGAAGAAGATATAATTAAAATGAAAGTTGGTAATCCGGTAGATATTTCTCTCGTTGCCCTTCCAAACCAAATTTTTAAAGGGAGGGTAATTTCAATAGACCCGGCAGAAAAATTGATTGAAGGGGTAGTCTATTACGAAGTAACCATTGATTTTGAAGAAGTACCCGAAGGGGTAAAACCAGGAATGACCGCAGATTTAATCATCAAAACCGCCTCAAAAGAAAATGTTTTAATTGTGCCAAAGACAGCGATACAGACTAATAACGGAAAGAAGATTATTCAGATTTTGAAAGATAAAAAAATTGAAGACAAAGAAGTTGAAACCGGCTTAGAAGACAGCCAAGGTATGGTCGAAATAATTTCTGGGATTGGAGAGGGAGAGAAAGCGCTAATACGATAATCATTTATGCCAGCTCCCATTATAAGACTCGAAAATGTTTGGAAAGTTTATCAATTAGGGAAGATAGAACTTCCCGTTCTCAAGGGAATCAGCCTGGATATCGCTCCGGGCGCTTTTGTTGTTATTTTAGGACCTTCGGGTTCCGGAAAATCAACGATGCTTAATATGGTGGGATGCTTGGATTTGCCGACAAAAGGCAAGGTTTTTTTGGATAATCAGGATATTTCAAAAATGTCGGAAGACGAACTGGCGCAGGCGAGAGGGAAAAAGATAGGCTTTATCTTTCAGCAGTTTAATTTGTTGCAGAACCTTAGTGCTTTGGAAAACGTGATGATACCAATGGTATTTCAGGGAAAATCCGAGAAAGAAAGGCAGGATAGGGCAAAATCCCTGCTTATCTCCATCGGATTGGGCGACAGGATAACGCACCGTCCTTCCGAACTATCAGGAGGCGAACAGCAAAGAATAGCCATTGCCAGATCTCTTTCCAATAATCCAGAAATTATCGTTGCCGACGAGCCGACGGGCAATTTAGATTCCACTACCGGCAAAAATATTATGGAGATTCTGATTAACTTGCACAAAAACGAAGGGAAAACGATTATTGTGGTCACCCACGATCCCGCGATAGCAGGTTACAGCAACCAGATAGTGCATATCAAAGACGGGCAGCTGGTGGCTAATCATTTTGCCAGAGAAAAAGTACTCTGGTCAAACAATAAATAATATGTGGAAGGAATATCTTAAAATAGCGATAAAAAATTTAAGAACCAGACAACTAAGAAGCTGGCTGACCATTTTTGGCATTGTTATTGGCGTTTTTTTGATTATGTCTTTGCTTTCTTTAAGCCAGGGTTTGAAAAGCACAGTTTTGCAACAGTTGAAAGCGGTGGGCACCGATATCGTAATGATTATGCCGGGCAATATTTCCGACATAATGACAACAATGATGGGCGGGGTGGAGCTTACAGAGGAGGATTTGAACGTTATCAGGAAAACTCCGGGAGTAGAAGTGGTCATCCCCAATGTCTACAAAGGCGAGGTTGTAAAATATCAAGAGCAAAGCAAACTAGCAATTTTAGCCGGTATGGATTTTAAAAACGCCCTTAGTGTTTATACAGAAGATTTAGGCATGAAAATAGAAGAGGGTCGCTGGCCTACGCCCGAAAAAAGGGAAGTTATAGTCGGTAGTTTAGTGTCAACGGATATTTTCCCGGGTTTAAAAATAAATACCCAAACTACCATAAAAGGAAAGCAGTTTGAAATCGTTGGGATTTTAAAATCTATGGGAAGCAAGCAGGACGATTCTATGATTGCCATGGATTTGGAAATTTATCGCAGCATCACCGGAGAAAGAAAAGGAGCTCCCCAGGCAATTGCCAAGATAGCTCTGGGTTATTCCGTGGACCAGGTTTCAAAAAAGATAAAAGCAAACCTTGAAGAACAGGCAAAAAGGAGAGCCGGCCAGCAGGGAGAAAGCTCTTATTCGGTTTTGACCAGCGACGCTATGTCCGGCATTGTCGGCAGTATTATGGGAATAATTCAGGTTGTGGTTTTTGTTTTCGGAGGTATTGCCGTAGCGGTAGGGGGAATTGGAATAATGAATACAATGTATACATCGGTTCGAGAAAGGACCAAAGAAATCGGAATTTTAAAAGCAGTCGGCGCGAAAAATTCAACAATAGTTTTGATTTTTCTGATGGAATCGGGAATTATAGGTTTAGTCGGCGGATTGGGAGGTATGATACCTGGTTTGGGTTTGGCAAGATTAATCCAGGCCGTCGGCCAGGTCCACCCCGTATTTTATATTGAGGCATCAATTACTCCGGGCATCGTATTATTCGGCTTATTATTTTCCTTCGGAGTCGGTTGCCTCTCCGGTTTTTTCCCCGCTCGGAGCGCCTCAAAACTAAAACCGGTAGAGGCGTTAAGATACGAATAAAATGGCTTTACTTAAGATAAAATTTTATCCCGATCCAATTTTGAGGAAAAAATGCGAGGCGATTAAAGAAATAACTGAAGAGATAAAAAATCTTGGTCGGGATATGGTTGAAACGATGGAGAAAAATAAAGGGATTGGCCTATCTGCTCCTCAAGTTGGGGAATTAAAGAGAATAATTATCGTCCAAGCTGAAAATCAACCCCGGGTGTTGATTAATCCGAAAATTATTAAAAAAACCAAAGAGACTGAAATAGGGGAGGAGGGTTGTTTGAGTTTTCCTGGACTTTTTTTGAAAATAAAAAGGGCGAAAGGAGTTGAAACCGAAGCCTTAAACGAAAATGGGGAAAAAATAAATTTTAAAGCCGAAGGGCTTCCGGCTCGGATTCTTCAACACGAAACTGACCATTTAGATGGCATTTTATTTATTGACAAAATTAGTTTCTGGCAAAAATTAAAAATTCGAAAAAAACTACAACTACGCGACCCGGCCGCGTAGTAATTTAATGGCACTAATTGATTCTTTAATCAAAGAAGGTTGGTTAAAAACTCCGAGGATAATTGAAGCTTTTAAGAAAATTAAAAGAGTGGATTTTTTGCCTGATGATATGAAAAATTTGGCGGAGTTAAACGAAGCCCTACCAATAGGTTTTGGCCAGACAATTTCCCAACCCCTGGTAGTAGCTTTTATGTTAGAGCAACTTCAGCCCCAACCAGGAGATAAAATTTTAGATATTGGTTCAGGTTCTGGCTGGACAAGCGTTCTCCTTGGAGAAATAGTTGGCGAGAAAGGAAAAGTTATAGCCATTGAGATTATCCCTGAATTAAAAGAATTTGGCGAGAAAAATGTAGCCAAATACAACTTCCTAAAAAAAGGGCGCGTCCAATTTATTTGTGCTGATGGTTCAAAAGGATATCCGAATATTGCCTCTCGCCCTGAGCTGGCCGAAGGGTTTGATAAAATTTTAGCCTCGGCTTCGGCCGAGAAATTACCCTCAGCCTGGAAAGAACAATTAAAAGTTGATGGCAGAATTGTCACCCCAATTGGTTCTTCAATCTGGTTATTTATTAAAAAACCCGATGGAGGCGTTGAAGAAACTGAATATCCCGGCTTTGCCTTTGTGCCATTAATCGAAAAATGAAAATAAAAAATTTTTTAACAATTTTTATTATTTTTTCAATTGGAATTTTTTTTATTTGGCAAGGAATTTATTTACCGAAAAGTTCTACCTCAA
>Ga0315296_10001839_pt1 | contig 18402 bp, 12 predicted proteins | sample YL17G14_18_MG_FD_203921 | JGI IMG/M metagenome (GOLD analysis project Ga0315296, IMG submission 203921) | Sediment microbial communities from Yellowstone Lake, YNP, Wyoming, USA - YL17G14_18 | ecosystem: Environmental > Aquatic > Freshwater > Lake > Sediment | place: USA: Wyoming | collected... | reverse complement strand
TACTGCGCGAGTTTGCGCCACGTGGCCTTGTACGCAGCGACGGCATACTGAGAGTCCAAGACCTTGCGCTTGAATTCATAGAGGAACGAGGGTTCGCCTGAGAAAATCTCCGGCGAGAACGTGTTGTGGTAGCCGTACTGGCACTCCAGGTAGCCGATGGCCCAGCAGTTGTTTTCGTTTCGATGTATTCCTCCAGTTCTTGCGCCTGTGGGTCAAGGAGGCTGACCGGGTAGCGCAGGGCGATGCTCTGGCCACCGTGGACGCCTCCCAGGGCATACACCGCCTCGGCCGGGCGCGGCAGGCCGCGATCGGCGTGCAGACGATCCGTCACAAAGTCCGGCATGACGCGCATCGCTGCCGCCAGCCAGGCCAGGTCCGACGCACTGGGCAATCCCCAACTGCCGGGAGGAACCGTCTTGAAAGCCGCCGGGTAAGCCTTCTCTCCGGCCACGGGCCAGCCGTACTTTTCTAGCGCGTCCAGGTCGTCGAAAGCCATCGTCGTGGCGTCCTCGAAGACGACGCTCACCCACGGGATCTGCTCGCCGGTGCGCTCGGGCTCGAGGTTGGAAAACACCACGCGCAGGTCATCTTTCGATTCGTAAAGCGACAGTCCAAAGAACTCGCCGCCGCTGCCCAGCACCAGTGCGTAACGCGGCGGCGACTGGGGCGGATAGCATATCTCGATCGGCTCCCAGTTCTGTATCCACTGCCAGGGGGCCTGGCGGTAGTACTCTGCCGCAACGGTGAAGAACTCGCGCAGCAGGGGCTCCGTAGCGCCGTGGATGCTCGACAGGCCCGGAACCGGTTCGTACTTCAGGCGGCCTGACGTCACGTTGGGAAAGAGGGCATCGGCCAACGGCAACGACGCCCTGTACACGCACTTGACGCCCACTTCGGCCAACCGGGGCGCCAATTCCCGTGCGAGGCCGGCATCGTCCAGGAAGACGAGCGTTGGCCGCATCGGCTTGCCGGAGCCCCACATCGGCTTGCGCATGGCCCTGTGGAGAATCTCCAGCACTTGAGCGGACGGGGGCTTTTCACGGCCGCGAATCCGGACGAGGCGTATCACTTCTCTGCCCTGGTCCACTACCAGCGTCGTGTAGGGGCGGTATGGAGAACTGCCGTCATCGGGCGCGACCCAACTGTGCGCGCGGCGCACGCTGCAGAGCCACGTCACGTCACTCTGGCGCAAGCGCCGCACCTTGTCTAGGGCATCCCTGGCCATTCAGCGCCTCCGCTTCCTCTTGTGTGGGCGAACCGTGAACGAGTGCGGCTTGCGCGGCGTTTCCGACTGGGCGAGCCGTCTCGCCCGCTCCACCTGGTAGGCGCGAATCTCTTGCGCCAGCGGATGGCGCGCGCCGACTTGCAAGTGGGTGAGGGAGATGACCAATGCTTCCTTCGCCTCCTCCGACAGCGCCATGCCGCACATGATCCCGCCCTCGTCACCGGCGTAAGACACGCTCTGGATTTGCAGCTCCTCGTCGCGGGCGATCGTCTTCCCCTGGTCCCGCAGCGCGCGAACCAGCGTCACCGCCGGTTGCGCCGGGATAGGAAGATGAGCTTCCATCTTGCGTATCAGTTCCATTGCCCTGTCATAGTCGTCAATCACGGTGCGCCCCCCTGGCTCAGTTCACCCGCGGGCTGACGGGTGATCTCCGTCTCCAGTTCCGTCTCCCGCTGCTCGGTCCTGCTCTCCCGCTTCACACAGTGAAGGACTTCCATATCATGAATTTCCATCTCTACCCCCCAACCGTGCCAAATGGTAGCCACTCACGCTGTATCAATGTCGAGCCGCATCGTCAATGCTGCAGTGGGGCCTACAACCCAGACCGCTCTAAAACCCAGTGCTCTAATCTCTGTTCCATAACGTTGGCGAAATATCTTAACTACGACACTGAGTGCATGACCTGGGGTATCTACAGCATTGAGCGCCAAGACCATCCCTGCTCTCCGCCTGGACGGAATACTTTCCTTGCGCCTTATGGCTTTGCGCAAATCGTCTGCTGCATTACCGACCGTCAGTTGCTCAGTAGCGCTGCCAGAACTGCCCAAAGCACTCCATAGTCGCTTATCAACAGCGCGCGTTACTTGTATTGGAAGCCTTTGCGCTCCATCGCTTGTTACACAATCTATTCCCTCCTCGGGACCTTCGGGTTTGAGAGGTGCGCCCCATTGGTCTCCATCCAAGTTAAGGCGCCCGATCAGTGTCGCACAGACCTTAAGTGTGTCAGACTCACCATGCGGGCTAGGTCCTTCGATGGAATACCGAATCGCAAATCGCAAATCGCTAATCGCTAATCGCCATTCGCCATTCGTTTATTCGTTCATTCGCTCATTCGCTCATTCGCTCATTCGCTCATTCGCTCATTCGCTCATTCGTTCATTCGTTCATTCGTTCATTCGCCCATTCGCCATTTTGTTCATTGTTCATTGGTTCATTGTTCATTTTTCATCTGCCGCCATTTGGTACCCTCCATGTGCTGCGCTTGGTCGGCCGATATGCTGCTCTGCGTCGAACGACTGTGCTAGGCCTGCCTCACTGATCGCCTACTGTGTCTACCGGGAATGAAGCGAGCCGCTGTGCAGGCCGGGCAAGATGCACTTGAACAATTACAATGGAGAGGGCAGGCCGCTTTGCCTGTCCCTCGTCCCCCTGTTCCCCCGTCCCCTTGTCTCCTCGTCTCCTTGTCTCCCTGTCTCCCCCTCTCCCTGTCACCCTGTCCCCTTGTCCCCTTGTCTTCTGGCCCGCTCCAGCGCCGCCAGCACCTTCTCCGGCGTCAGCGGCAGGTCGTGGATGCGCACGCCGATGGCGTTCGCCACGGCGTTGGCGACCGCCGGTGCCGCCGGCGTGAGCGCCGGCTCGCCGATGCCCTTGGCCCCGAACGGCCCCAGCCCCGTCCCCGATTCCAGGATGATCGCCTGCGTGGTGGGGATGTCGCGCGACGTGGGGATCAGGTACTCGGAGAGCGACGGCGTCTGGATCACGCCGTCCTTGATCACCACCTCCTCCATCAGCGCGTAGCCCAGCCCCTGCGCAGCCCCGCCCTGGATCTGTCCCTCGACGGCGGCCGGGTTGATGGCGCGACCCACGTCGTGGCAGCCGACGCTCTTGAGCAACGCAATCTCGCCCGTCTCGGTGTCCACGGCGACCTCGACGGCGTGCGCACTGAAGGTGAAATCGGGGAAGATGTCGCCCTGGAGGTTCTCCGGGTCGAGTTTCGCACTGAAGGGAGCCTGAAACTGGGCCAGGTTCGCCAGCGGCAAGCCCTCGGCGGCGCACATGGCGGCGAGTTCCGCCAGCGGCAGCGACTGCTCGGGGTTGTGCTTGACGAAGGCCTTTCCCTCCGCCAGGTCCAGGCTCTCGGGTTCCTCCTCAAAGTGCTTGGACGCCCGGTCGAGCAGGACCTTGCGCACGGCGCCGGCGGCCTGGAAGACGGCATTGCCAGACATGTACAGTTGGCGGGTGGCGGTCGAGGTGCCCGCCAGCGGCGTCAGCGCCGAGTCCGTGCTGTAAATCGTCATCTTGTCCAGCGACACGCCCAGCACTTCGGCCGCAATCTGGCACAGCGCGTTTACCTGCCCGGCCCCCAGGTCGGGCACGCCGCAGCGGATCACGATCGTGCCGTCCAGTTCGACGCCGACCCAGGCGCGGGAGGTGTCGTGGAGCCAGGTGATGCGGCCGTAACTCTGCCAGGTCGAGGCGAAACCCTGTCCCACCTTGATCGGACCGTGGTCGGGCGTCTTCTCGCCGAGCGCGGCCAGCGCCCGCGTGGCCGTCTCCTCCAGCCAGACGGCGCTCTTGATCTCCTGGCCGGTCGAGTTGCGGTCGCCCGTCCGGAGATAGTTGACGCGCCGCACGTCCAGCGCGTCCATGTTCAACGCTTTGGCGATCTCGTCCATCTGCTGCTCGTAGGCCACGGCGGCCTGCGCCGCACCAAAGCCACGGAAGGCGCTGGTGAAGATGTTGTTCGTGGCGACGGTCACGCCGTCCACGTAGAGGTTGGGCACACGGTAGGGACCGCACGCGGTGACCGCCGCGTAGAGCAACACGTAGGGGCTCAGGTAAGGGTAGGCCCCCGAGTCCGAGACCATCCTGATCTCGGCGGCGGTGATGCGGCCGCTCTGCTTGACGCCGGTGCGATGCGTGATGATAAAGGGGTGGCGCTTGGCATGCGCCAGGATGGACTCTTCGCGCGTGTAGGCCAGCCGCACCGGGCGGCGCGTGTGTTTGGCCAGCAGCGCCAGGAAGATCTCGACTGTGATGTCCTCTTTGCCGCCGAAACCGCCGCCGAGCATGGTGCCCTGGATGTGGATCTTGGAGTGCGGGACGCCCACGGCGGCGGCGATGCTGCGGAAGTGCTCGACCACCTGCGTGCAGACGCGGATGTTGATCACCTCCCGGTCGTCCATCCAGGCCACGCCGGCCTCCGGCTCGATGTAGGCGTGGTCCACGAAGGGCACGCGGAAGGTGTTCTCGACGATCAGGTCGGCCGCCGCGAACCCGGCCTCGAGGTCCCCTTTGCGGACCTTCCAGCGGGCGACGACGTTGTCGGGCGGAGAAACGACCGGCGCACCAGGCTTCAGCGCCTCCCGCGGATCGAACACGCCCGGCAGCGGCTCGTACTCGACCTCGATCAACTCCAGCGCGCGCTCGGCGACGTCGAGCGTCTCCGCCGCCACGAGCGCGAGCGGCTCGCCGGCGAAGCGCACCCTGTCTGCGGCGAGCACCGGCGCGTCCGAACCGGCGCGCCGTTTCTGGCCGGTCTGGCCGGGGATGTCGGTGATCAGCATGGCGCCCGGCAGGTCCTCTGCCGTCAGGACGCAGGCCACGCCCGCCAGCGCCCGCGCGCTGCTCACGTCCAGGCGCTTGATGCGCGCCGAAGGGTACGTGCTGCGGAACACTTTGGCGTGGAGCATGTTTGGCATGGTAAAGTCGCCCGCGTAGACGGTCGCGCCGACGGCCTTGCCGAGCGCGTCCACCCGCCGCAGCGGCTTGCCCACCTGGCGCAAGGGAGGGAGTTCTACGGGGGGCAGGGGTTTGATTTTTATGGTCATGGGTCACCTCAATCGCAAATCCGCAAATCGGCAAATCGGCAAATCGCATATCGCATATCGCTAATCGCTAATCGCTAATCGCCATTCGCCATTCGTTTATTCGTTCATTCGCTCATTCGTTCATTCGTTCATTCGCCCATTCGCCATTTTGTTCATTGTTCATTGGTTCATTGTTCATTTTTCATCTGCCGCCATCTGGACTGCCTTGATGATCTGCCCGTATCCGGTGCAGCGGCACAGGTTGCCGGAGATGGCTGCGCGGATCTCGTCCTCGCTCGGGTGCGGGTTGCGGTCCAAGAGCGCCCTGGCCGCGACGATCATCCCAGGCGTGCAGTAGCCGCACTGTACAGCGCCTGTGTCGGCGAACGCCTCCTGGAGCGGGTGGGGATGGTCCATCGTCCCCAGCCCGGCGTTCGTGACGATCTCCGACTGATCGGCCTGCCAGGCCAGGACGAGGCAACTGTTGACCGCCTGGCCGTTCAACAACACGGCACACGCGCCGCAGTCCCCTTTCTCGCAGCCGTTCTTGACGTCGGTGTAGCCCAAGTCGCGCAGCGCCTGGAGCAACGTCACGTTGGGGGGTAGCGCGACGTAGTGCTTACGTCCGTTGACGTTGAGCGTTACGAGTTTTAGTTGCATCGCTTTCCTCCGATCAAGACAAGAAACCAGGTTTTTAGGAAAAAACCTGGTTTCTGATTATGTCACTCAGCAGGCGGCGCACGAGCACCTCGGTCACCCGCCTGCGGTAGCCCGCTGAGCCGCGCACGTCGTCAATGCAGGACGTTGCATCGGCTGCCAGGCGGGCGGCTTCGGCGATGGCCGCGGGGGTCAACGGACGGTTGCGCAAGATGTCCTCAGCGGCGCGTGCGCGGAGGGGACGCGGGGCCACTGCGCCCAGCGCGATGCGCACGTGGCGGCACATGGGGGCGGGGGCGAAAGAAACCAGGTTTTCAGGAAAAAACCTGGTTTCGAAGTATTCCACCATGACGGCGGCGTTGACGACGGAGATGGCATCGGCCTTGCGCAGCGCCAGTTTGCAGAACGCGCTGGCGCTGTCGGGTGAGGGCACCGGCCAGCGAATACTGGTCAGCAATTCGTCCGGGCGGCGGATTGTCTGACGCACGCCGACCCAAAAGTCTTCGAGTGGCACGCGGCGGGTGCCCGCCTGGCTCGCCAGTTCGACCTCCGCGCCCAGCACGAGCAGCGGAGGGGCCGTGTCGGCGGCGGGCGAGCCGTACGCCAGGTTGCCTCCGAGCGTGGCCCGGTTGCGGACCAGCGGATTGGCGAAGGAGGTAGCCGCCTGGCGCAGGACAGAAGCGTACTGAGCGATCAGCGGATCGTCCAACAGTTCGGCGATCGTCACCCCGCTGCCGACGACGACGTGCCCATCCTCCTGCCGGATGCCGTGCAGTTCGTCCAGCCCCGCGACGTCCATCAGCACGCCAGGACGAGAACTGCCGCCGCGCATATCCACGAGTAAACTCGTACCACCGGCCAGCGGCGTGACTGCGGGCGCGCCTGCGGCCAGCCAGTCGAGCGCCTCTGGCAGCGTAAGCGGCATCAGGAGCTCAAATTCTGGTAGCATCTATTCCTCCTTTGGCCAAGGTAATTCTCCAGCATAGCAGTTCATCTCACGATATTGCAGCACACCTGCAAGTTCAGGACAACTCATTATGTACCCATGTTGCCGGTCAAAAGGGTTCCTCTTCTTTCTCTTGTCGCCCAGGCACCCTTCATCTTCTTTAATGCCATACTTATCTTCCCTAAACGAGGCTATTGCCCCTTCCTCCCCTTTCCTTGCACTGGCCATATCTAATGGGTTGTTCACACCTTTAAAACAGAAACGAGATTTGGGGAAGTGGATAGCCTGTCGGTGAAGTTCAAACCGTTCATCTTTGAAAGCCCAGCTAACAACCGTGATCTTTTGAGGATACCTACCAGTACATTCATGGAACCTGCAAATCCCGAATAGCAGGTTTTCAAAGGAGTCTCGAGCAAACTCTTCTGTGGTCGCTCTAAGTCTGACGTTCGTCCTCCACCACCAATGGAAGTGGTCGGCAATCATCCAGTAACTTTGTGCTTCACTTCTCGGCCCTGCTTCATATCTCGTCTGTCCACCGGAGAAAATGAGCAAGGATTTTCGATCCTTGTCCGCAAGTTCCACTCCATGACAAATATGCTCAATGTAGAAAGGAGGCTCTCCCTTCTGAAAGTCCTGCAAAAGCCAGCTCCTATCGCTCACCGGATCTTGGAAATTGTCTGCAATGTAAACAGCATGCCCGGCGACAAGGACCAGATTCTCCAAATCTCTCCAGTGTGGATTTCCCATATCAGACTCTCACCCCACTTATATGTGACAATGACGTATGACTTCTCTGATGGACAGATTTCCTGCTACTTCACCTTTATCCCTGACTACAACTCATCACCGCCCGCACGATGCTGACGAAGCCGGTGCACCGGCAGCGGTTGCCCCTCAAATAGTCCCGGATCTCGTCCTCGCTGGGAGATGGGATTTCATTCAGCAGGCTCTTGGTCATCATCAGCACGCCGGGCGTGCAGTAGCCGCACTGGAACGCGGCGTGCTCGATGAACGCCTCCTGCAGCGGGTCCAGTGTGCCATCCGGGCGCTGTAGCCCTTCGACGGTCACGACCTCGCCCCCGTCGGCCGCGATGGCCAGCACCAGGCACGCCAGCACGGGTGTCCCGTTCAGGTGGACCGTGCACGCACCACACTCACCCAGCCCGCAGCCATACTTGGCGCCGGTCAACTCCAACCGCTCCCGCAGCACGTTGAGGAGGAGTTCGTTGGGGAACACCTGGAGGCGGTGTTGCACGCCGTTCACAGTGAGTTGGATTTCGTGTTGCGTGGTGCGTGGTGCGTAATTCGTAATTCGTAATTCGTAATTCGTAAGGTCCTGCCTCTTGCATCCTGCATCCTGCATCCTGCATCCTGCATCCTGCCCGGCCCGCTCCCACGCCAGGCGCAGTACGTCGTGGGTGAGCGCTTTGACCACTTCGCGGCGGTACCAGGCGGTGGAACGCACGTCGTCAATGGGCGAGATCTCCTCGGCGGCCGCCTGGCCTGCCTCGAGCGCCAGGTCGCTGGAGAAGGGCTGGCCGGTGAGCATCGCTTCGGCTGTGGGGGTGCGCAGGACGGTCGGCCCGACCGAGCCGAAGGCCAGCCGGCAGTGGGCGATGCGGTCTCCGTCCCGCACGAGTACCGCCGCGACGCTGGCCTTGGCCAGGTCGGCTGCTACGCGCGATATTTTGAGGAAGGCACTGCCCACCCTTCCCCCGGCCCCTCCCCTGGGAGGGGAGGGGAGGCTGATCTCTCCCCCGGCCACTCCCCTGGGAAGGGAGGAGGGACTGACCTCTCCCCCGGCCACTCCCCTGGGAAGGGAGGAGGGACTGACCTCTCCCCCGGTCCCGCCACTCACAGGGAAGGAGAGGGACGGGAGTTGGACTGCGACGAGCAGTTCGCCGTTCCGCAGCGCAGTCTTGCCAGGTCCGAGCAGAAATTCGGCGACGGGCACGCTCCTCTCCCCGGCCGGGCCGGCGAGCACGAGTTGGGCGTCATACGCCAGCAGCGCCGGCACGGTATCGGACGCGGGCGAACCGTTGCACAGGTTTCCGCCGATTGTACCCATCATCTGGATCTGCGTGGAGCCAAACGCGGCGCAGGCCTCGGCCAGCGCCGTGTAGTCGGCCTGCACCTGCGGCGCATTGCGGAGCGTGCGGATCGTGGTGAGCGCGCCGATGCGCAGGCCGCCGTCCTGAGGGACGATCCCGTTCAGCCCTGGAACCTTGCCGATGTGGATCACGTACTCCGGTGCCAGGCGCTCCATTTTCATCTGCGTGAGCAGGTAGGTACCGCCGGCCAACACCTGCGCACGGTCCCCATACTCGTTAAGCAACTGGACCGCCTCCTCGAGCGACGCCGGCTCCATATACTCAAATTCATGCACCAGAATGTGCGAATTTGTCATTCGTAATTCGTAATTCGTAATTCGTAATTCGTCGTTCGCCATTTGCTCATCCGTCCATTCGTTCATTCGTAGATTCGTTCATTCGCAGATTCGCTATTCGCTCTTCTCCTTCAACGCCCACAGTATTTTCTCGGGGGTGATGGGGAGTTCGTAGAAGCGGATGCCGATGGCGTTGGCGATGGCGTTGGCGTAGGCCGCGGCGACCGGGTTGGTCGCCGCCTCGCCGATGCCCTTGGCACCGAACGGCCCGCTGGGCTCATACGTATGCGCAAAGTAGACGCTGAGGTCGTCGACGTGCAGGCTTTCGCTGATCGAGGGCGTCTTGGCGTCGATCCAGTACCCGCCGGAGACCAGTTGCCCATCGGCGTCCCACTCGTTGCCCTCGACCAGCGCAAATCCCGCGCCCTTCAACAGCCCGCCTTCGAGTTGTCCGGCCGCCATATCGGGGTTGATGACGGTACCGCAGTCGCTGCCCAGGGCGGCCTTGACCGTGCGCACGAGCCCGGTCCACGTATCCACCTCGACCTCGACGAACACGGTGACGTAGGCGGGGGGGCAATTGACGGGACGGTAACTTTCGACGGCGGCGATGGTCTTCCAACTCTCGGCCCAACAGCGGGTGGCCAGTTCGGCGACCGTCATGCGCCGGTCGGGGATCGCCGGCGCGTAGATGACGCCCTGGCCCAGTCCCTCGTCCATCTCCAGCGCCAGTGCATCCGGCATCACGTTCAGGTAGCGAGCCGCCGTCTCCAGCAGTTCCCGGCGCACCGTCTGGGCGGCCTTTACGGCCGCGCCGCCGCCGGCGTAGACGCCGCGGGTGGCGTGCGTGACGCAGTCGTATACTGTCGAGCGGGTCTCGGCCGGGGCGAGGTTCACTTTGTCCAGGGGTACACATAGCGCCTCGGCCACCAGCTTGGCGACCGCCTCGAGCGTGCCGCCGCCGTGGTCCATCAGCGCAGTGATGACGTCCACCGAACCGTCGGTGTTGACTTTGACCATGGCCCCGGAGAAGTCAATGACGTCGCCAGGCTGGGGAGCGCCGGCGCTGGAGGTGTGGAAGCCGCGCCCCAGGCCGATGCCCCGGCGGTAGCGCTCTTTTCTTCCATCCCCCCCAAACGGGGGGGGAGAGAGGGGGGGGCGGTTCTGCCATCCAATCGCCTCCGCGCCCTGGCGCAAGAGTTCGGGCACGCCGTCACTCCGCACGATCGAGCGCACGAGTGGCCCCTGGCCCCAGAAGGTATCGCCCAGTCCGACGTAGTTCTTGAGCCGCAACTCGAGCGGGTCGAGGCCCAACTTTTCGGCCAGTTCGTCCATCAGCGACTCGGCCACGAACGTGACCTGCGGGTTGCCGAACCCTTGCATCGCGCAGGAGATGGCCTTGTTGGTGTAGACGGCCGTGCCGTGGTAGCGCACGTTAGGCAAGCGGTAGAGCGAGACCAGCCAGCCGATAGATACGCCCAGGAACGAGTAGGCCTGGATGTTGTGCGCGCCGATGTCGGCAATCAAGTCCATCTCCGCGCCGGTCAATGTCCCATCCTTCCTGGCGGCCAACTTGAGGTGGATCTGCACGCCATAGCGGGTATGGTCGTGCGCGTCCTCCTCCCGCGTCAGCGTCAGTTTGACCGGGCGGCGGGCCTTGAGCGCGAGCGCCGCGCAGATGGGGATCGGCGGGTTCATCTGGATGCTGGAGCCGAAGGTGCCGCCGATGGGGACGCGGAGGACGTTGATCTTGCTCAGCGGAATGCCGAAGATTTGTCCCAGTAGAATCCGCACGTTGTGGATAGATTGGGTAGTGGGCCAGACGGTCAGGCCCCCGTCGGGCTCCGGACGGCATACGGCGGACTTGGGCTCCATCTGTGCGTGATAGATCTTGCTCGTCTTGAACGTGCCCTCGACGACGACGTCCGCCTCGGCAAATGCCCGGTCTACGTCCCCCACCTCGACCTGGCGGGCACAGGCGACGTTATTCTCGACCTTGATCTCTTTGTCTCCCCACAGCACCGTGTCGTAGATCGGTGCAGCCCCCGGTTTCGTGGCCTCGAGCGGGTCGGTGTACACGGGCAGGACGTCGTATTCGACCCGGATGGCACGCACGGCCTTTTCGGCCAGTGCCTCCGTCTCGGCGGCTACAGCCGCGACCGCCTCGCCCATGCGGCGCACCTTGTCGGCCAGGACGTAGTGGTCCTTGTGCAGGGCCGAGGGGATGGTGATGATGCGCTCGTTGTAGCGCACTTTCGGAATATCGTCGAAGGTGATGGCCACTGCCCCCATTGCCTCCGCTGCGCTTGTGTCAATGTGCCTGACGCGGGCGTGGGCGTAGGGGCTGGACAGGATGCGCCCGTGGAGCATGTGCGGCAGGCTGACGTCAACCGTGTATCGTTCCTGTCCCGTGACGCGGGCGACCCCATCCTTGCGGGGAGTCACCCTTCCTAACACATGGAACTTGTGCTCCATTGTTCAACCCTCCAGACGTGCTCCGTGTTGCGTGTTACGTGTTACGTGTTCCGTGTTGCGTGGTACACGAAATACGCAACACGCAACACGATTTTATATCATGCCCAACACCAGCACCGTCAACGCCATGCGGACGAACAGGCCGTTGCGCACCTGGCGGAAGTAGGCTGCATTCGGCAAGTCATCCACGTCGGTCGTGATCTCGTCCACCCTCGGCAGCGGATGGAGGATTGTCAGGCCAGGGTTGATCCGCTCCACCATCTCGCGGGTCAGGACATAACTGCCCTTGAGCCGTTCGTATTCGGACGGATCGGCGAACCGTTCACGCTGGATGCGGGTCATGTACAGCACGTCGGCCTGTTCCATTGCCGCTTCCAGGTCGGTCGTCTCCTGCACGTCAACGCCCTGGGCACGCAAGCGGGCGGTGATCTCCGGCGGCATCTTGAGTGCTTCAGGCGCGACGAAGATCAGTTTACAGGTATAATGCTTGTACAATTCTGCACCGGCGTGGACCGTACGGCCATGCTTCAGGTCGCCACAGAGGGCAATTGTGTTGCCGTCCACCTGGCCTCGTTCGGCGCGGATCGTGAGCAGGTCCAACAGGGCCTGGGTGGGGTGCTGGCCGGTGCCGTCGCCACCGTTGATCACAGGGGCCCTGGCCACAGCGGCCGCCTCTCTGGCCGCGCCAACCTGGGGATGGCGCAGGACGATGAGGTCCACGTACTGGTCCACGGTGCGGATCGTGTCGGCGAGCGATTCGCCCTTGGCGGCCGACGATTCGACGGCCGAAGCAAACCCGACCACGCTGCCGCCCAACCGGTGCATAGCCATCTCGAACGAGAGCCGCGTGCGGGTGCTGGGCTCGAAGAACAGCGTTCCCATGACGTACCCGTTCACCATGTTCAGCGAGTTCCTCTGCTCCAGCCACCTGTGCATGTCCTCCGCAATATCCATGATGTATTCCAGTTCCTCGCGGGTGAACTGCGCCCCGTCGAGGATGTCTTGACCTTTGAAGTCGAGCATAGAATTGATCTCCTTTCCAGGCGGACTGTGGTCCGCCTGGAGCCCTACGCTAAAGCAGAATGTTGAACCTGGCCCGAATTGCGGCGTCTACGTCGGCTGGCAATCCAGGAGGCTCGTGCGTTCGTAGCAACTTCTCCACCTGGGCAATGGCCCGCGTGCGTGTGTTCTGCCTGCCCGCGTCCTCCCACGCAGTCCGGTTCTGCCGGTCGGCGATCTGGGGATAGAAGAACTCTGACCGCATAGATCGCAGCGTGTGTGCATCCATCAGGTAGTGGCCACCAGGTCCCACGCGGTGGATGGCGTCCACCGCCAGCGAGGCTTCCGTCACCTCGATGCCGCGCAGCACGCGCACACCTGCGCCGACAATTTCGTCGTCTATGACGGCCTGTTCCAGCGAGGCCGCGCTCATGTTTGTGACCATGCCGATGGCGTGGTGGATGTAATTGCACCCGCCCAGGGCAGCCAGCAGGAACGTGGCCATCTTCTCGTACCCGGCCTGCGCGTCGGGTACCTTGGCGTCGGACATCCCGCCGGAGCCATAGATCGGCACCCGGTAAGAGTGGGCCAGTTGGGCCGCCGCCGCCTGCATCATGCCAAATTCGACCGCGCCGCCCAGGTAGCCGCCGGTGCGCATGTCGGCCACGCCGGGGATGTAGCCGGCCAGCACCGGCGTGCCTGGCCGCACCAACTGGGTGAGGGCGATGCCAGACAGTTGCTCGGCGTTGAGTTGGACGAGCGTCCCGGCCAGCGTCACCGGCGAAGTCGCTCCGGCCATCGGCGCCGAGGAGAGGACCACCGGCAGCCCGGCCTTGCACCACGCGATGAGGATGTCGGTCACGCCGGGGTCCAGGTGCAGCGGGCTGACCATCCAGCAGGTAATGGCCGAGACGATGGGACGCGCCTGCAGCGCCTCCAGGCTGCCGGCGACCAGCGTCGCCATCTCGATGACGGCCCGCGCTCCTGCCACGGACCCCACGCCGCCCATGACGTGGCGGGTGCTGTTGGCCAGGCAGGCGTAGAAGCGATTGGCAGGCACGTCCCCGGCCGGGACGTCGGTGGGGTGCAATGGGACGACGATAAAATCGCAGTGTTCCAATGCATCGGCCAGCCTGGCCAGGTCCACCAGGTCGCGCAGCGTGGCGGGCCGCACCGCGTCCGCGCCAGGGTCGAGCACCGTCGTCGGCGAGCCGCCCGTGCCAGCGTAGACGCGCTGCTCCTCCAACACTACGTCCTGGGCAGGGTCGCGCCCGGCCAGCAACACCTTCGGCGGGACGGTGGCCAGCGCTGCCTCCACCATGGACGAGGAGATGTACACCTGCGCGCCGTCCACCTTCGCCCCACCCTGGCGATAGAGGGCCAGCGCTTCCTCGTTTTCCACGCGGATGCCGGTGCGCTCGAGTACGGCCAACGATGCCTGGTGGATGTGACTGATCTGCTCCTGGTCCAGTGGCCGATACTGCCCACCCACCGGGCCTGGTCGTGGCATTTTGCCTCCCTCAACTCGCTGATCGCGTATCGCCTATCGCGTATCGCCTATCGCCTATCGCCTATCGTCTATCGCGTATCGCTGATCACTGATCACCGGTCACCGATCACTGATTGTTACGGGCCTCTCGCGCTTGCAACGCCTGGGCGATGACCTCTTCTGCCGCCTCTGGTAAGGGCGGGACCTGGTGTTCCACGAGGATCTGGCGGGCGCGTTCGTTGGCCCGGGCAAAGGTGTCCTGGCTGCCCAGTTCCACCCACCGGTCGTAGCGCGTCCGGTCGAGCAACATCGGCCGCCACTGCGCCCACTTCCAGTTGTCCAGCGTGTGATCGTCGGCCAGGAAGCCGCCGCCCGGGCGAGCACGGTGGATGGCCTGGCGGGCCAGCGTGCGCTCGCTGACCTCCACGCCGTCCACGATGAAGCGCACGTCGCGGATGATCTCGTCGCACACGACCAGCATCTCCATCGAGGAGGTAGTGCCGTATTCGATGTACCCGACGTCGTGGACCAGGTTGCAGCGAGAGAGGAAAGCCGTCATCACCGAGACCGTCGCCTCGATGCCGGCCTGGGCATCCACTACCTTGCTGTCGGTTGCGCCGGCCGCGCCCCATATTGGCAGGCCATAGTAACGGGCGACGTCGGCCCAGGCCGCCATGCCGGTTGGCCACTCGGGCGCACCGTAACTGACGATGGCCGACTTCATGTCCAGCGCGGCGGTGTTCATGCCGTACAGGAAGGGCGTGCCCCGCCGTACTAACTGGGTGAGCACGAGCCCGACCAGGCACTCGGCGTTACCGAGCGCGAGCGCCCCGGCCAGCGTGATCGGCCCCCCGCCGCCGGTGTTCGGCGACGGCGGGTAGGTGACCGGGAGGCCCTTCTCGGCACAGAAGAGCAACTTGTCCACCGACTCGTGCGGGTACAATAGTGGGGAGATGGACTCGGCGTAGAGCATCAGGAAGGGCTTTTCGCGCAAGGCCGCCTCACCACCGGCCACGGCGCAGGCGATGCGGTAGATGTCCTCCATGTCGGCCCGGTCGTTGGCCGTGTAACAGGTGGGCTTGGCCGAGCCCCGGATCATGCCGATGAACTCGTGGACGTAGATATCCGGCCGGGGCACGTCGGAGGGGTTGCCCATGGACATGGTAAAGTCTATCTGGTCGAGGCCATCGCACAGATGCGCGATGCGCCGGACGTCCTCGGCGGCAACCTTGCGTCGCTGGCCCGTCTCGACGTCAACGGTAAAGAGGCAGTCGGAGCCCGGCCCAAAGAAGACGTTGCCCGCTTCCAGGGGCACCGTCAACTCGCCCAGGCGGTTGTACAGCGGGATCCGCGAGGGAGCGGAGGCGATTGATTCCATCACCAGGTGCTCCGGGAGCTTGATTCGGTCTTCCGCTTCCCAGGCCCCGGCGTCGAGGAGCAACCGGCGCGCCTGGTCGTTCTTCATCACGATGCCCGTGCGGGACAGGATGTCCAGGCTGGTGTGATGGAGCGACTGGATCTGCTCGTCCGATAGCATCCGTATGGTAGGATGCTGGGTCGCGATTGGGATTTGCTCGGTCACAGGTCTCGATTCAACTTACCCTCCCGCAGATTCCCAAACCTGCGGGAGGGTCTTTTCTATCCCACGAATCCCCGGGCGACGTCCACGGCCGTGGCCGCATCGGGTGCGTAACCGTCGGCGCCAATTTCCCTGGCAAAGGCCGCCGTCACCGGTGCGCCGCCGACCATGACCTTGACCGAGCCGCGCACCCCGGCCTCCTCCAACGCCTCGATGATGCTCTTCATGTTGACCATCGTCGTGGTCAGCAGGGCACTCAAGCCGACGATCCTGGGCTGGTGCTTGCGCACGGCGTCCACGAAGGCCTCCGGCCGCACGTCTGTCCCCAGGTCGATCATCTCGAAACCGGCACCTTCGAGCATCATCCTGACCAGGTTCTTGCCAATGTCGTGCAGGTCACCCTGGACCGTGCCAACGACGCATTTGCCTGCGCCGGGTATGTCGCCGGCGACCAGCAACGGGCGCAAGACTCCCATCCCAGCGTGCATGGCCCGGGCCGCGATGAGCACCTCGGGCACAAACAGGATACCGTCTTTAAAGTCCTTGCCGACTTCGTCCATGCCGGCGATCAGGCCCCCGGACAGGACGTCCTGGGGAGCGATGCCCTGGTCCAGTGCCTGCTGAACCAGGTCGGCGACCGTGGCAGCCTCGCCAGCGTACAGGCTCGAGGCGATTTTTTGCAAGATTTCTGACATTTTCTAGAACCTCCCTAAAATATGATGTGGATTGTGCCAGGGTTTCTGATCTGCGAATGGCTGTAGGACATGGACAAGATGGCATCTTGTCCTACGTGAGTGCGGGGCGTCCCACCGCGGTGAACGTCAACTGTGTGCCCAGATAAATGGGCTGTCCCCACGCCGCCTGAACCGGCGCGCTCTGATCTACCCGGCTCGTGTGGATCTCGACGTGGTCGGCGCCAGCCTGCCGGGCCAATGCTTTCAGCCGGTCTGGCACGACCTGGCGAGCATACGCCACGCCTGCCTCGAGCGTGCCAAAGTCGTGCACACCGTCGGGCAGATGCAGGCGAAAGTACTGCTCGCCATCCAGCGGGCGGATAGTCGCCTGGAGCTGCTGCACCACGCTGCCGACCACAGCGCCCACGGCGTTGGCCACCTCGGCGTGGGGAGGGATGATCAACTCGGTGTGCAGTTGCCGGACCACGCGCGGCATATAGGCCTCCACTGGCGCGCCGACGGCGACAATCGGCTGACGCAGCGCCAATTGGCAGTCCAGGTCCGAGGCCGGCTCGTCTCCCAGCGCTCGAGCCAGGAGCGCTGCCGCGGCATTCTCGCGTTTCCAGTCGGGCGGCGCAGCCTCGTCGCTGAGCAACTTGCTGACCAGCGCCGTCGTCACCCGGTTCGACACACCAGAGACGACCCGTTCGCAAAATGCCTCAGGCGAGAGACCCGCCTGCCTGGCCAGGAGTTCGGCGCCGATCCGTGACGCTGCAGCGTTCCAACGTTCGAAGCGGCCCAGGGCGTGCAACGCATCGGTGGGCGTAAAACCGGCGCGCAGGACCAGCCGCCGGGCCTCCAGGCCCTCGATCTGCCGCACCGCGAGCGACCCGTAGCGCAGTTTCTCGACCAGCGCAGTCAACGGCTGGGGACCCCCATCCAGGTGCTGCATCAGCGCCTGGTCTGCTTCCGAGAGTTCGGAGGCCGCCCGCCGCTGCGCCAGGACGAATTGGGCGGCCAGGCCATCCCGTTGGCGCGCCCCGGCCTGCCGGCGCAGTGCATCCACGACGCCAGGGTACTCGCTGGACAACATGCACAACGGCACGGCCCGCCGGGGACCGATCACCAACCGGCCTTCGGCATCCAGGCGCACCAGGCTGTCGCCGCCCAACCCCACCGTGTGCGCGTCCACGGCCTCGACCATCGTGCGCCACCGGCCGACCTGCGCCCCGGCGGAGTTCAACCGGGGGTGGCCGTCGCGGAGCACGGCGATGTCGGTCGTCGTACCGCCCATGTCCACCATCCACACGTCACGACAACCCGCCAGGTACCAGGCCCCCACCACGCTGGCCGCTGGCCCAGACAGGATCGTCTCGATGGGCCGCCGGATGGCCCACTCGGCGCGCACGAGCGAACCATCTCCCTTGACGACCATCAGCGGGGCGGCGATACTCAGCGCGTCGAGCGTACGGCGAACGGTGGCGATGAGTTCCCGCAACAGCGGGATCAGGCGGGCGTTGAGCGCCACTGTCGTCGCCCGGCGCACGGCGTTGAGACGGGTGGTCAATTCGTGGCCACACGTGACCGGCAGGGGCTTCCCATCGGCATGCGTGGTCAACTCCTCGACCAAAGCCCGCACGCGCAGTTCGTGGGCGGGGTTGCGCACGCCGAAATAGCCCGATACGGCATAGGCCTCTACCCGGCCACGCCGGGCCAGGATGGCCTCCCGCGCGGCTACCTCGTCCAGGGGCTCCACCTCGTTGCCTGCCCCATCGTGACCGCCGCGCAGGTAGACCACGTCTTGCGCAACCAGGTCGCGCTCGAGGCCATATTGCTGGAGCAGCGCCGGGTCGTAGCCGATGAGCAACAGGCAGAGCGGGCTGCCCCGCCCCTCGACGATCGCGTTGGTCGCCAGTGTGGTCGAAAGGCCCACCAGGCTCACGTCGGCGGGGGACGCGGCCTGCCCATCGAACACTGCGGTCACGGCTTCACCAATGCCGATTGATAAGTCGTGATAGGTGGTCAGAGCCTTGGCTCCGGCGATTACTGTCCCGCTGGCCTGGTCAACCAGCACCGCGTCGGTGTACGTCCCTCCTGTGTCTATACCCAGGGTGACTGCCATCATCCGTCCTTGAAGCAACTGAGTGTGGCACATGCGCCGGG
>Ga0315296_10001838_pt1 | contig 18407 bp, 18 predicted proteins | sample YL17G14_18_MG_FD_203921 | JGI IMG/M metagenome (GOLD analysis project Ga0315296, IMG submission 203921) | Sediment microbial communities from Yellowstone Lake, YNP, Wyoming, USA - YL17G14_18 | ecosystem: Environmental > Aquatic > Freshwater > Lake > Sediment | place: USA: Wyoming | collected... | reverse complement strand
CCTGTCGAAGGGGCTCCCCTGAGCCTGTCGAAGGGGCTCCCCTGAGCCTGTCGAAGGGGCTCCCCTGAGCCTGTCGAAGGGGCTCCCCTGAGCCTGTCGAAGGGGCTCCCCTGAGCCTGTCGAAGGGGCTCCCCTGAGCCTGTCGAAGGGCGAGCAGCGCCTTTTCCAGCAACCGCCTAGTCCAAACGGACTAGAGGCGACGCCCAACCGCCCACGCTTCCCCTCGTCTCAACTGCCCCCTGAAAATCGCGCATTCCGGCGATGTGGCGCGGCCTCCGGGACGCTACGCTGGCGAACGCTGGCCGGCTCCAAGAGCGACGGCTGATTTGCACTGAGGGGGACAGAGAACGAGAGTGGCGCAAGCCGTTGTTCGGGCGTTCCCAGGGATGGACAACCGTCGACGGAGAAAAGGGCGTCGCCGTGTGTTTCTCCTCTTTGAGCACCCGCTGTTCGAGAACCTGGTCTCCAACCTCCTGGAGTCTTCGCCGGAAGTTGAGATCGTGGGCCACAGCAACCACCTGTACGATGCGGCGCCCCTCATCAAGGCATCCAGGGCCGAAGCCGTGGTCTTGGAAGGCAACCCCGCCAATAACAGGGACTTGAGCTTGCTCAACTACCTGCTCGTCACGTCTGTCGATGCCCCTTGGGTAGAGCTGGTCATGCTCAGCGTCGAGAGCAACGAGTTCGCCACCGTCTACCGGGGCAACATCAAGCACCTGGACGCCAAGCGACTGCTGTCCCTGATCCTGGCAGGCTAGGCGCGCCGGAGGGTGCTTGGGTCCGGCGGACGGGGGTTATGGAGGCAGGTGAGTAGAGGCGTAACTCGCCGGCGGTGGCCCGCCCCGGCGTTCGGCGAGAAAACCCGGCGACGGGCTCATCCTAAGGCCGCTTGCCCGGAGCTTTAGGAGGGGCGTTGTCCTGAGGTTCTCGAAGAGCCGGAAGGAGGTGGGCACTGAAGGAAAACGGCTGGTAAATGCCGAAGCGGACGAGCCGCTCTCAGGCGTAGAGGGCCCCGGTAATGGCTGTGGACAAGATGGCTTGACATCCTAACCGTAGGGGCGGAGCTTCAGCCCCGCCCAGGGCCGACCTGAAGGTCGGCCCCTACGAGGTCTGTCTCCCCGTCTGGCCCGATGGGCTGAGGGGGGCAACCTATTTCGTCTGACGCCTTCACCGGGGCGCACAGCGGCCAGGCTGACGGCCTGGACCGCCTAAGAGCATCACAAGGAGGAAAACAACAATGGTCCAGATTCTGTGGCTGATTAGGGACAAGGTCCTCAGCTTCCTGAAGAGCGAGAGGGCGCAGGACACGTTCGAGTACGTGCTGATCATCGGCGGCATCTCAGTTGTGGTGATCGCTGCGGTCGCTCTGGCCTCTCCCAGCATGATGGAGGGCGTGATCGACGGCGTCTGCGCTGCCATCACCGCCACCATCCCGGCGGTGGGTACCCTGAACTGCACGCCGTAACGGCGGCAGCCGCTCCCCGGGCCGGGGCCTGGCCCCGGCCCGGGGAGCAAACCAAGACCGTGCAGGCGCTGATGGCTTCAATCGGTTGGGTGATTACGGTGCTAGCCCGTGAGGAGCGGGCGCAGAACACGTTTGAGTACCTGCTGGTCATCGGGGCGGTGGTTGTGGCGATGGTGGGCGCAATGATCGTGGGCTTCGAGCTGCTACTGCCGCAGGTAGCGGGGCTGGTCTGCCCCTCGGTGGACACAGCCGCGAACCCTATCGCCACCATCGGGAGCTGCCTGCAAGAGATCGGTGGGTAGCGTGGTGAATCAGGAAGCCGCGGGCAAATGTCATTGCTCCGAAAATAGCGCCGTCCCTGACCTTAGGTGCTTCGACAAGCTCAGCATGCCGTATGCTGCTGCGGGCAGTCCATCCGGCACCCTGAGCCTGTCGAAGGGCCCGCATTTTCACTGGCCGTGGGGAAGGCCTCAGCATGACAAAGACAACTAAGGAAGCAAGCAGCCTCCGGCGTCTCTTCCCCCTCTTCCGCCGCGAGGAGGGCCAGGCGGCATTTGAGTTTGTCCTTATTCTGCCCTTTTTCGTCTTCTTCCTGCTGCTGCTCATCGACTTCGGGATCATGATGTATGAGTACGTCTCGGTGTCCAACGCTGTCAGGGAGGGGGCGCGCTACGGCGCGGTCAACTGCGGCGATGGCGCCTGTACGGTCGATACCGCGCTGGATGGATCGGATGGAGTGCGTGACCGCGTACTGGACCGGTCCGGCGGCATCCTTGGTGAGGACAACCGCGATGAGGTGACAGTTGTGTGGCCTGACGGCTCTACCCGTGGCGACTCCGTGGTCGTGAAGGTGGACCACGATTACGACTTCCTTTTCTTCCCGAACGATATCCTTGGCATCGGCGAAATCAAGATTCCTGTCGTCTCCTGCGCCGACATGCGCCTGGAGCAAACGGATAAGGCGCAAAGCCTGCCGTCGTCTGGAAGCGGGTGTCAGTGATGAGTACGCTGGGCAGGACCGTTTTCGTGACCGGTGCATCGTTGGTGGGTCGTGGCTGGGCTAGATTCAAGCACGGCCCCAGCCTGAAGGTCATTGACAAAACACATCGGCTCTCCCGACATGTGACGGGTGGATGGCCTCGTAGGGGCGGAGCTTCAGCTCCGCCCAGGACAGAGCTGAAGCTCTGTCCCTACGGGACCGTCTCCAAGCGGGGGAAGGACGGCCACCAATGATCAATAGGTCACCTGTTCTCAGGCTCATAGCGAACCTACACCGCGACAGGCGCGGCCAGATGGCCATCCTGTTCGTGCTGACCCTGCTCGTTGTCTTCATCCTCTTCGCCCTCGCCTTCGACGCCGGCCTCTGGTACTTCGACCACCGCACGGCCCAGAACCAGGCGGACGCGGCCGCTCTGGCCGCCGTCCAGGATCTGCCCGCGGACGCCGACCACCTGGGCCCCGCCACCGACCACGCCAAGCAATGGCTGACGAGGAACGGGGCTGCGGACGATCTTGCGGACTGTCCGCTGCCAAGCAATGGTTGTCCTTACCGCGTGGACGACCGCATCGTCTACTGGTATTGCAGCGGCGACGGCAAGTTCGATACCGTCCGGGTCTGCGTCGGGCGTGACTCGCCCGGCATCTTCGCCGCCCTCTCCGGCATCGACGCCGTCCGCGTGAGCGCGGCGGCCACGGCCAAAGTGATCAAGGAGCCGTCCACGTATGCGTTGATGAGCATGAATGAGCATGACTGCAAATCGTTCCTGGTTCAGGGAAATGTTGATGTGACAGTAACGGAGGGGGGCGGAAGCTACACCCGCTCCGACTGCGCGGACAATGCGTTGCAGGTTGGCGGCAGTGCGACTCTCACTACGGGCGTGAATGACGTTGTGGGAGGCGCCGACATAGTGGGCGGAGCAGACATGGAACCTCCCGCCACACCGCAAGACTACCTTGACGACCCGTACGGCGACCTCGATCAGCCCACGGTCAGCGGCGCTTGCTTTGACGGAGAATACAAGTATACGACGGGGACAGCCGAGCTGTGGCCAGGGCGCTACTGCGACACCCTCGAAGTGAACGGCGCGGTCGTGACCTTCAATCCTGGAGTGTACGTGCTTGAGCACGGCCTGAAGGTCACGGGCGGCACCTTCACCAGCGACGCAGATGGCGACGGTGTTCTGGACGACGATGAGGGGGTGCTGCTCTACAACACCTGCCCCACGAGTCCCTGCAACGGCTCCCAGCCGGACGACATCGAAAAAGGCGGCAACGCCATCATCAAGGTCAAGGGCCTTCCGGAGTACGACAACATCGTGATCTGGGTGGACAGGACGGCCGGGGACGGCTCACAAGTGAAGCTGGTCGGCGGTGCTGACGATTACCTGGCGGGCCGTATCTATGCGATCACCGCGAAAGTGGACATTTCAGGCAGCCCGGGTGTGGTGCTGACTCTCAACATGTCTATCGTGGCCGACACGATCGAATTGCACGGCGACGCCACCATCGACATTCCATTTGATCCGCTCCTGGCGCCGCCCATCTGGAGGATGGCCCTCATAGAGTAGCGGAACTCGACAACGCCCCCCAGGGAGGGATAGCTATGCAGAAAGCAGAATCAACCAGTCCCCGGTCAGTGGACCTGCGGGTCCTACTCCTGGCCCTCATCCTGGGCGTCGTCGCCGCCGGGCTCATCGTCGCCTACCTGAGCAGCCGCGACTCCGGCGGCGGAGAGGCGGCGGCCGTGCCAACACTGTCTGTGGTGGTGGCGGCGGAGGACATCGCGGCGGGCAAGAAGGTCACGGACTCGATGGTGGAGCTGAAGGCGCTGCCGGAGACGGCCGTCATCAGCGACGCCGCCACGGCAAAGGAACAGGTGGTCGGCCAGACGCTGCGCTATCCCGTCGCCAAGGGGGAGCAGCTCAGCAACCTGCGGCTGGTGGAGCCGCCCAAGACGCAGTCGCTCTCCTTCCAGATCCCGCAGGGCATGCGCGGGTTCACCATCCCGGTGACCGTGAGCAACAGCCCGGCCGCCCTCCTGGCGCCCGGCGACTTCGTCGACGTGCTGGTGAGCGTCGATATCGATAGGCTCGCGGTAGGCCAGCCGCCCGTTCCCGTGCCGAGCGAGGGCGCACTTGAAAACCCTAAGGCCGCTGTGACGTTGCTCCAAAACGTCCAGGTGCTGTCCGTGCAACGGGAGTACGTGGACAACGGCGTCCCTTATGACCCATCGGTGCGCGGCGAGCCCCCCACGGACGACAGCGTGAGCTACGTGACATTGTCGCTGACGCCGGAGCAGGCGCAAGTTCTCTGGCTGGCCCTTCAGGACGGGGCCGTGACCCTGGCCCTCCGTGCCTTTGGCGACGGGGAGATCAAGGACCTGGGCCCTGTCACGGAGCCGCTTCAGATCCAGTAGCCAAGGCCTGAGATTGACGCGAGTGAGGTGAGAGGAGCCCACCGGGATGGCCGATACGCTGAAGGTACTGATTACGGATGAAGACCTGGACAGCCGTGTCACCACGAGGAAGGCTGTCCAACGGGCGCACCTTGCTCTGGCCGGAGAGGTAGGCTACGGCGCGGAGGCCGTCTCCCTCGCCGTCGAGGCCCGCCCGGACATCATCCTGGTAGCCGTCGAGGAGCCTGTCGCCAGACCGCTCGACACGGCGGAGGCGCTGGCGAACGCCCTGCCCAACACCCCGATCATCATCTACTCCTCACTCAACGATGCGGAGGCCGTCCGCCGGAGCATGGTCTTCGGCGCCCGCGACTATATCGTCAAGCCGGTCCAGTCGGGCCGCCTGCTGGAGGCGGTGAACACCGTGCTCGTCCAGGAGGAGCTCCGCCAGATGCGGCGCGTGGGCCAGCTCCCCACTTACCACGGACGCGGCACAGTGATCACGGTGACCGGGGCCAAGGGCGGGATCGGCAAGACGGTGATCAGCGTCAACCTGGCTATCGCCCTGCACAGGGAGACCGGCAAGCCTGTCGCTATCCTGGATGCCGACACTCAGTTCGGTGACGTCGCCACCATGTTCGACGTCTCGCCAGGGCGAACGGTGACTGATCTGCTGCGAAAGGCGGATGACGCCGACCGCCAGGACATACGTGAGTACGTGACGACGCACAGCAGTGGTGTCGAGATCCTGGCAGCTCCCACCGACGACGAGGGATGGACACGCTTTGACGGCGACGGACTGAAGCGGATTGTCGACCTCCTCGCTCAGACGCACGACTTCGTCGTTGTCGACACGGCCGGCTCGTTCGACGCGTTTGTCCGCGCATCGATCGAAGCTTCCACACTGACCCTGGTTATCACCACCGGCGAGGTCTCCAGCGTTCGCGACACGGCAGCCGCCATCCGCCGGCTCGAGTCATGGGGTATCGACGGCACCCGCACCAAGGTCCTCCTCAATCGAGGCGTGCGGGTGGGCGGCTTCCGGGTGCCGGAGCTGAAGGAGGCCATCAGCCGGGAGGTCTTCTGGCAGCTCCCGTATGACCGGCAGTTTCCGCTCTCTGTCCAGCTCGGCCAGCCGATCTTGCTCAAGAACAGCAAGTCGCCGGCCGCCCGCAACCTCACTGCCCTCGCCCGCCTGATAGCGGGTACAAGAAAACCGCTTGTCCGACAGCCGGAGCGCAGCTCCTTCTTTGGCCGCGTACTCCGCATGAGAGGGGCAAACCATGACGCAGCAGTGGCAACCGTCCAAGACGATCCCGGAGTGGATGGGCAAGCCAGATCACGAGGCTTCCTACGCCTACTACGACATCGAAGAGCAGGTCCACCAGAGACTGATCCGCGAGATCGATGAGTCGGTCCTGCGGGGCCTAGACGCGCAGCAGGTCCGCGAACAGGTCGAGCGCGCCGCTCGCACTCTGGTGGCTGAGCAGTTCCCCCAACTGGTGGGCGACACAAAAGAGGAGGTCGTCGCGCACGTCGTGGACGATGTGACGGGGCTGGGGCCCATCGAGCCTCTGCTCCGCGACCCCTCTATCTCCGAGGTCATGGTGAACGCCCCCGACGAGGTCTACTACGAACGCGACGGGATCATCTACGAGAGCGGCATTGTGTTCCGCGACCAGGCACACATCAACCGGGTTGTCGACCGCATCGTTGCTGCGATCGGCCGTCACGTAGACGAGGCGTCGCCGATGGTGGACGCCCGGTTGCAGGACGGATCGCGCGTCAACGTGATCATCCCGCCGCTCGTCCCCAAGAGCCCGGTGGTGACCATCCGCAAGTTCCGCGGCGACCGCTACACGATAGACGATCTCATCAAGATCGGCACCGTGCCCGAGGGAATGGCGCAGCTCCTGGAGGCCTCCGTCAGGGCGAAGCTCAACATCGTCATATCCGGCGGCACCGGCACAGGAAAGACGACCCTTCTGAATGCCCTGTCGGCGTTCATTCCGGAGAGGGAGCGGATCGTTACGGTGGAGGACCCCATCGAGCTGAAGCTGCAACAGCGCCACGTCATCGCGGCCGAGGCCCGCCCGCCGTCGATGGAAGGGCATGGCGAGGTCACGCAGCGCGCCCTCGTCCGCAACGCTCTCCGCATGCGGCCGGACCGGATCATCGTCGGCGAGGTCCGGGGCCCCGAAGCCTTCGACATGATGCAGGCGATGAACACCGGCCACGAGGGCTCACTCACCACCGTTCACGCAAACTCGCCGCGAGACGCCCTGGCCCGCATCGAGAACATGGTGCTGATGTCCGGCTTCGAGCTCCCTGTGGCGGTCATCCGCGAACAGATGGCGTCGGCGCTCCACGTCATCGTCCAGCTTTCCCGCCTCGTGGACGGGACGCGGAAGATCGTCCAAGTGACGGAAGTTGCCGGTATGGAAGGGAGCCTCGTCACTCTTCAGGACATCTTCCTCTACAGGCAGACCGGGATAGACCCGCAGGGCCGCGTCCTAGGCGACCTTCGGGCGACGGGAATCCGGCCCAAGTTCGCTGACCGTCTGCGCGCCTACGGCATGGACCTCTCCGAAGACGTCTTCAACGTCGGGAGGTGGAGCTAGATGGACCCGGTTCTTCTGCTCATCGGCCTGAGCGTGGCCGGGGCGGTCGCGCTGCTGACGGTCCTGGCTAATCAGCGGATGAGGTACCAGGGGCGTATCGTAAGCGCCCGTTTGATGCCCGGCGCCGCCAGCTCGGGCTCCAGCCCGCAGTCCATTCTGCACCGCCGCAGGGGTTTCCCCCTCCTCCTGCTCGACATGCTCCCACTGTCGTCCGAAGCGCGGGAGCGCATGAGCCGGGAACTGGAACAGGCCGGGTGGCGGATCCGGGTCGGCGAATACCTCTCACTACGGCTAGCTTGCGCCGCCGCCGCTGCAGCCGCGGGCCTCGTGGTCCTGACTAGTCTTGAGGTGGAGGCTACCTGGCTGAAGGCCATCATGGTCGTCGCGCTGCTCTATGGCGGCTGGCTCCTTCCCCGCTTCTACCTCTCCCGCAGGCGACAGCGGCGCCTGGAGCAGATCGAGAGGCAACTCCCAGACGCCCTGACGGCAATGGCCAAGTCGCTGCGGGCAGGGTCGGGCCTCCTCCAGGCGCTGGCCTATGCCGCCAATGAGACGCCCGCGCCTTTCGGCACCGAGCTCCAAGGCGCACTCCGCGACCTCCAACTGGGCGCCGAGGCGGAGGACGTCTTCTCAGAGCTCTCCCAGCGCATCGGCAGCCCAGACCTGGAAATCGCGCTAACAGCCATCGTCATTCAGAGGACTGTGGGCGGCAATCTCTCGGAGATACTAGCCAATGTGACCAATACGATCCGCGAGCGGGTCAAGCTGAAGGGCGAGGTCCGGGTGCTGACCACCAGACAGCGGCTGACGGGCAACCTCGTTGCGCTCCTCCCCGTGCTGGTTGCCACGGCGTTCATCGCCATCAACCCGGACACGGGTGAGCTGCTCTTCAGCACTGCCCCCGGACAGATCTCGCTCGCCATAGGCATTGGCTTCGAACTGCTCGGCCTCTGGCTGATCCGCCGGCTTGCCATCATTGAGGTCTAGGAGGGGGCCATGCTAATTGCCATCGCTGCTGTCTCTTGCGCGGCCGTGACTCTGGCGGTGCTAGGACTCCTTCGACCGAAGGAGAACATCGTTAGCCGGCGGATCAGGCCGACTTCGTACCAGGAGGTCACGAGGGAGCGAAGGCTGCAAGGCAGCCTCGTGCGAAGGATCGTGGCGCCAGCGGCGGCCAGGGTGGGCAGACTGCTGGCCCGGCTGCTGCCCCACAACATGGTGCGAGGTATCGACCACATGCTGGTTATGGCCAACGAGCCGGTGTCTTTGCCAGCCTTTCTGACGTTCTGGGCAGCGATGATCCTGGCGGGTGTGTTCCCTCTTGTCTATGTTGCCCTGGCCAGACCCGAGACACCCCCACTCCAGCTCTTGGGCATAGGCGTGGCTGTCCTGCCCTTCGCTGTTCTGGCCCCCTACGCCATCTTGCGTCGCCGAGTAGTCAACCGCCAGAAGCGCATCACGCGGGCGCTTCCGGACGCCCTCGACCTGCTGGTCACGAGCGTTGAGGCTGGACTGGGAGTGGACGCCGCCTTCGCCATGGCTGTGGAGAAGACGCGCGGCCCCCTCTCCGAGACGTTCGCTCTCTATCTCAAGGAGGTGGGGCTGGGCCGACCCCGGCGCGACGCTCTCGCTCACGTGGCGGAGCGGACCGGCGTGGCTGACCTAATGCGCATCGCGGCCGCCGTCGTCCAGGCGGAGGAGATGGGCACTACCCTGGGCGATGTCCTGCGAACACAGGCTGAAGAGCTCCGTCTGACGCGAAGGCAGAGGGCCCAGGAGGCCGCCCAAAGGGCGCCCGTCTTGATGACGATACCGCTTGCCCTCTGCTTCCTGCCTGCGATGGTCGCCGTCGTGATAGTGCCTTCTATCCTCAATCTCATACGCTTTGTTGGCGATCTAGGGAGCGGATAATGGTCCCCTTCATCACTTCTCAGGGCAGCCTCGCCCGGCAGCGGCTCCTGCTAGAGACGCTGGCTGCCGCAGGGCTGGCAGGGTGCTTCTTCGTGATCCTTTTCAAAGAACCTGAGATACAGCGAGTCTTGCTGGCTTTCGGATATCTGGCGCTGCTTTTCCTCATGGCGGTGCACGATATTCGCTCGCTGCGTGTGCCGAACTGGATCGTCTACCCAGCTTTGGGCTTCAGCGTGGCTGTATCTCTGACACTTGGCTGGAACGACGCTATGGAGGCGCTTCTGGGAGGCGCAGCAGCGTTCCTGCTGCTCCTGGCGATCGCCTTCATCGGAAGGGGAGCAATGGGATTCGCCGATGTGAAGGTGGGGTGCCTCTGTGGCATCGTTGTCGGCCTGAGCGGAGTGCTACCGATGCTCTTCGTTGCGTTCGCCAGCGGTGCCCTTCTCTCCGCTCTTCTCCTCGTGCTGCGGATCCGTAAGCCCAAGGACGTGATAGCGTTCACCCCCTTCCTTGTAGGGGCGACGGCATTCTCGATTTCGTACTTCCACCTCTATTTGGTGTCCTGAAGACGTGAGAACAGTGCTGGTTGGGGTCGCCGAACGGGAGCTCTGCCTAGCGGAGGTAGCCGAGAACCCCTGGACACGGGCCGTGGGGCTCTTAGGCCGCAAGGAACTCGGGGAGGGCCGGGGGCTCTGGATCAGGCCGTGCAGATCCATCCATACGCTCTTCATGAGATTCCCCATAGATGTCGCCTATCTGTCCTCTGATGGCACCGTGGTGAAGACGTGCGCGCGTCTACGTCCATTTCGGCTTTCGATGGGTGGACGGCAGGCGCACAGCGTCCTCGAACTACCGCCGGGTTCCCTCGAGCGTGCAGGACTCAAGATTGGCGACAGGCTCTTGTGCTCGCCCGCGGAGGGGGAGGCCCTGATCGGCCTGGGCTGAGCTTGGGCGAAAGCAAGCGGCCGACCCCGATCTGAGATTCCGATGTGGCAGGTGAAGCTCCAAGTTTATGAGGACGGGGACAGCCGCCGTCGGCGGCGCGGCCCTGGGCTGGGACGCATTGCGGTTGGTGTTCTCCTTCTGCTGGCGCCGCAACTGTTGGCCGGGGGCCAGGTCGGGTTGGCAGATGAGAAAGCCATCTCCGTCTCCATCGTCAGCGTCGACGACACCGCCTTCCCAGAGGTGACGGTGGTCCTCACCGCCGATCAGCACAGCAGGCCCATAGCCAACATTCAGCTACAGGAGATCCAGATTGAGGAGAGTGGCTCGCCGGCCACGCCCGCCTCGATCCAGCGGGCGGTCGACAGGAATATGCCTCTTGCTCTTGTCGTCACGCTCGACGTGAGCGGCAGCATGGAGGGGCCTACCATGGCTAGCGCGACGGCCTCTGCCACAGCACTGATCAACAGCCTGACCTCGACCGACTGGGGCGCGGTGCTGGCCTTCGCCGATAATGTGAGGGTGGAGCAACCGCTTACCCAAGACAAGGTGGCCCTGGTTGATGCCGTATCTCGTTTGAGGGCGGGTGGAAACACCGCCTTGTATGACGCGGTGGCGGAATCGGCTGCGGTCGCAGCGGCCTCCGGTGTTGCTCGCCGAGCGGTCGTGCTTCTCAGTGATGGGGAAGAGTTCGGCAGCAAGTCTCGGTTGAGCCGGGAGCGGTCACTGGCTACGGCTTCTGAGGCTGCAGCTCTCTTCTATGTGGTTGGTGTCGGTCCGAACATTGACCAGGCCTACCTCGAGGAGTTGGCGACCCGGGCCGGTGGCAAGTTCTTCCGTGCCACGGGCCCCTCAGAGGTTCCGACGGTCTACGCCTCACTGGAAGAGCTGCTTCGAAGTCAGTACGTGGTCACATTTCATGGGTCGTCCCCAACTGCTCTTCAGGATCGCTCCGTCAAGATCTCACTCACACAGGGCACCTCGACGGGCAGCGCCGAACGGGCATATCGAAGCCTTCGGCCACCGACCCTCCCACCATCCCTGCCACCTCCTGCCCCACCAACTGAACCCGAGGCGGCGGCGCCAGAGGCATCGGAGGGTTTGCTCGCAATAGCTGCGCTGGCGGTGGCGGCGGCTCTGGCGGCAGTGCTTCTCGGATTGGGGGTTGTTAGGTGGCTGCTGAGACGAAAGGTGACCGGCGGTTCTCTGCCCGAGGAGCGCGCGCTGGCTCGCACTACCTACGAGGTGTCGAACGCGCCGTCTAAGGCAGTGGTGGTAGTTGCCGAGGGGCCGGACCAAGGTCACTCATTTGAGTTGGGCGAGCGGCCCGTTACCGTCGGCTCAGGGAAGGCGTGTGCCATTCGTCTGCCTGCTGCGCCGGGCCTAGCCGAGCAGCATGCGCGTATGTGGTGGCGGGATGGCCGTTTGATGCTGCATCACATCGCGTCTGGCCAGGTGACGACCGTGGCGGGAAAGAGCGTCGTGTGGGCGGCCGTCGAAGATGGCGACGAGGTGAGTGTTGGGCCGTACGTGCTGCGATGCTTGAGCCCACAGGGCAAGGCCGATAGTCAGGCGGTCGCGGGTACGAGGAGCTAGCCGCTCAAGGGCCTCAGCGATCGAGCGGGTCGATTGTGGCTCACCATTCATGGACGAACAGGACAAGTAGGCACATAGGGCTCTTGCCAGGCAGCTTTAGTGCGCATTCTCGCGGCGCAAGGGGCTGATTAGTCCTACGGTAAGATTAGATCTGCGGTACCCCCAATAGTTGTCATTTATAACTCATAACCCAGTGCTTGGAAGCCGCCTCCCTGACCGAGAGCGAGTTCGATTCTTGACCCTTTGGTGCCCCCAAAGGTCGTTATTGCGAACCCTGAGTTGGAGTAGGAGTGTGTGGCCCGATGCGGAATGAGTCGTCACATACTACTGAGCAGCGCCTGCGCCATCTCTTGGTGCTTGGGCATGCCGATCTGGCTGTACATGGCGATGGCTTCAGTCAGCAGCCGTCGGGCCTTGTCGCGGTCGCCGGGGGAGCTGCGGTCGAGGAGCATGCGGGCGTACCAGCGCCGCACCTCCGGCTGCTCGATGACGACCGGCAGCTCGTGGGCCTGGCGAAGGGCCGTCTGGTAGTGCTCCTCCGCCGGCATTCGGCGGTCCTGGCTTGCCACTCGCCGCTCTCCCAGATACGGATGGAATATTGCCACCCCACAACGGTTGTCGAAGGGAGACGCGTCATGTCTGAAAGGCTTACGTACACAGTGAGCGAGGCCGCCAGGGCGATGGGCGTGGGGCGGAGCCTGGCATATGAACGGGTGAGGCGAGGCGATCTCCGGACCGTGCACGTCGGCCGCCGATTAGTCAGGGGAGGGAGCTTGCGCTCCCTCCCCCTTCTTTCCTTCGCCAATGAACGACTTACGGCGTCGTTATTGGGAACGGAGTAGCATTCACCCACGCGGATGGGTCCGCACTGTTGAACGCCTGGACCCGGAAGTAGAACGCCGTGCCACGCGCCACGTTTCCGGTCTGGAACGTGGTGATGTTAGCACCGACCGTGCTGGTAACCACGTTGAACGTAAAGGCCGCGTCGGTGGCGCGCTGGATCCTGAAGCCGCTCTCGTTGTTGGCATTGTCCGTCCAGGTCAGTGTTACCCTGGCATTGCTGCCCTGCCTCGCGGCCGTCGCCGTCACGTTGGAGGGCGCTGCCGGTGCAGTGAGAGGGGCATTCGCAGGATATGGGGCAATGTTGGAGAACCCCGAGTCGAGGGTCATGGTGGGGAAGCCGGGCGTGGCGGCATCACCGACCGTGTTGGAGGCAAACACCCTGTAGTAGAATGTTTGGTTCGGACTGCCGATGGGATCGGTGTACGTCGTCACGTTTCCAAGCGGCACCGTCACGAGCCCCGTTGTGAAGCTGACATTGTTTGCCCTCTGGACTGTGAAGCCGGTCGCATTCAAGGAGTTCGCCGTCCAGGTCAAAATCACGCTCCGCTTGTTACCATTACCAGTCAAAGTACCAACCAGGCTGGAAGGCGCCTCGGGCGGGATCGCAAATGCGAGCGAGTGCATCATGTCCATCTCTTCATGAGCGAGAATGTGGCAGTGATACACGTACTCCCAACCAAGGTTGACGTAGTGATTGGCGATTGCGCCTTCAGCTCCGTATGCCACAACCGGGTCTCCATTCGGGTCAAAGAACCCGGCGGGCGGCGGTGGCGTTAGCATGGCCCCCTCAGGCATCGTCGGGTCAAGCAGACGGACGCTGTTGGGAATCTGGTTCAGGAAGGGGACCTGCGCCAGCGTGGGAATGCTCGGTCTCATCGCGATGACCGTCTGCTCGAGCGGGTTCACCCTGAAGGTCTCTTTCCAGCCCAGCTCATTGGCGTCGGGCGGTAGCATGGCCCCGTCCCAGGCAACCCGGTTTATGAGCTGCGCGTTGAACAGGTGGGTGTGTATGGTGTGGGTGTCCACGCCGTTGTGGTTGATCTTCCAGATCTGGGTGCCGTCATCTAGAGCACCGATTTGAACCGCACTAAGGTCCGAAGTGCCCTTGATGAGATCGACGGGCGGGCTTGCATAGCCGTAGAGCTGGAACTGCTGGGCCGCGGACGAACTGGTCGGCAGCTCGAGTCCGAGCATACCGCTCATCCGTCCGTACTCGGTGTCGTAAGCCTCACCCATCTCGTCCTGGATTGCCTTCGGCTCGAGCGGGAGCGTGACAGCCGGAAGAAGAGCTCCGGTCGAGTCGATCGGGTCGATCGGCTGGAAGGTCTTGGTGAACTCGGCGAGCTGTACGAATTCCTTGGTGGGATCGGCCGGGAAAGTCGCGTTGTAGGCGGAGTTGTAGGCAGCCTGGGGCATAATGATATCGTCCTGGGATGTCTCAAAGACGCCCGGCTTCGTAGCGGTCTTAGCAAACACCGCCTGGAGATTCGCAAGAGTAACGTTGGGTGTTGGTGTCGTTATGCCTGTTCCCACCCGGATTTGCATGATAGTGCGGATGTTAGGACCGTAGCCCGCCTGTGTCGAGGGAGCGCCGCCCGTATCTGTCTGGTCCGGGTCGCCCGTGTAGTAGTCATAGCGCGGGTCGCGCGCCGGGAAAGCCGCCGGAGCGTCGTTGTAGAGGACGAGCGTCTTGCCGGCGTACTGGGAGAAGTCAACGATGACGTCCGCGCGCTCCGCTGTGCCCAGTAGCAGCGAGTGGTCGACCACGTTCCCGAAATTGAAGGCCGTCGGGTTCAGGTTCCAGGTGATCGGCTGGCTGGGTATCACCACCGGCTCGGGCAGGAAGCCGCCTTCGGTGCCGATCTGGATCCAGTCCGGGCCCTTCGTCAGCGGGTCGGGCACACCGGGGTCGATGGCGAGGTCGGCCGGAATGCCCGGAATTCCCGTGGCAGGAACCATTTTGACTTCGGTGGGAAGCCCGGTGACGGGTGAGATGTAGCCGAGCGGGTCGGCCTCATAGAGCTGCAGGTTAAAGAACCGGTCGTCGGCGGCATTCAGGATGCGGAAGCGGTATGCCTTCGGCTCCACGTCCAGGTAGGGGTAGAGCGTGCCGTTGACGATAGGCGTGTCCATGAAGGCCTCGCCCGGCATAGAAGGGTTAGGCGTCCCGGGCATCATCGGCGGCTCCCAGGGCGCGTTGACGGGGTCGTAGTATGGGTTCGGGACCGGCCCGTTTGTTATGTCGGTTGTTGGCGGCCAGAACCAGGGACCATAGTGCCACCGGCCGAAGGCGTTTGCGCCGGTGAGGTCGTACGGGTTCTGGGCCGGCACATAAACGTGTGGGTACCAGAGGTCGCCGGTCTTCGGTGTCGGGAACCCTGTATTTGGGTCCAGTGCTCCAGTTCCCCAGGCCCAGGTCGGGTCGGTGGTAAGAACTGTGGCGGCATCCACGAAAGTCCTGTCCTGGATGACCAGGGGGATGCCGAGATCGGGGAGAACCTGAAGCAGGCCGGGGTTGACACCGGAGTTGTTGGTGCCGTTGATCAGGTCTTGCTCTACCTTGTCGGTTATGAGGTAGCCCGCGGCCTCGCCGACATAGACATTAAGGCGGGTGATGCCGTAGGAATGGTCGTGGTAGAACATGAGCCTGGCGCTCTGGGCGTTGGTGTAGTAGAGGGTCGCCACACCGTCGCGGGGGTCGTCAACATTCCCCATGTCAGGGACATTGACCACACTGACGCCCTGGGGGTAGGGGGTGTCTTCTCCCGCCGGAGTGATCCACTGGTGCGGCGTCCCATCGCTAATCCAGACGGTGTTATTGCCGTGCAGATGGACGTCAGCGCGGTTCTGCGTGTAATCCATAGGCATGGCAGCCATCCCCAGTGGACCCATCCCCGCCCCCATGACGGTGGTGTCCACCGGAATGAAGAGGTCACCAGCTTCTCCCACGGGGAGCCTGTTGGTGAACTTGATGCGCACCGGCACGTCACGCCTGGCAACAATGACAGGCCCGAGAAAATGGGGGATGTCCACAGCGACGCCATTTACTTCCTGTACGTAGCCACGGTGTGTGGTAGGAGGCAGGTCGGTATGCATCTGCTCCGTATACTCAACCAGCGCGATTTCGTAGTACTCGGAGCCCGGATAGGTCGTAGTGTCGGGCACAGCAGTGGGAATGTACTGCCCAAGCAGGTTTGCCGCGCTAGTCCCCAGACCCGGCAACGCATCCATAAACTTCCTGATGCCGCCGGTAAGGGTAAGCGGATCCAATGTAGCTGTAGCAGTAGCGCCCGTGCCAGTAGGATCTGAGATGCTGACAGTGGGAGCGTAGTACCCACTTCCCGATGTGTCGACGGTGATGAGAGAAATGGCACCAGTCGCGTCTACTGTCGCTGTGGCAGTGGCGCCCGTGCCCATGCCATAAACATCCGTGATGGTGACGACAGGAGTGGTATATCCAGTACCTCCGTTTCCAAGCGTGATGGCGACGCCGCCCGATGGCAGCGGGCTATAGGCCCAGTTGGCAACGCCGAAATAGTCCGGAACCAGGTATCCGGTATTGGGGTCAGGTACGAGGGTCGCACTTGCGATCGCACCTGCGGCCTGGGCCCCGGCAACAGCCTCTTTGAAACCTTGTGCTGCCGCCTTTCTCTCAGCAGGGGTTACTTTCCCGTGATAGTTCAACCCCTGCCCATTGCCGTTGCCATTTGGCGGTCCCTGCGCTCCCGTCTGGCCGCCCGGCCAGCCAAGGGCAGCGACTGCGAATAGCAAAACCAGAAAGACTAAGAATCTGGGCCTACGCACGGTATTATCTCCTTTCTTAATCGATATACCTTTCCGCTCGGCCATTAGAGCTCTCCTTTCTCTGCGACTGCCTTCCAGCCGCTGGCACTAGCTGCTTGTATGATGGCGGGAAGTGGTTCGTTTCTCGGACGACCGGGCAGCTACCAGGCTCGTCTCGAGGTTGTTCCTATACAGGCCCAATGACTGGAAATGTATTGCCACCAACTTGGGTCATGGTAAGCGCCGTCTGTGAAAACCGTGTGAAGCGCTGAGCGGACATTGTGAAAGAAGTGTGAAGACCCTGATGGACCAGGCTACCTCCCTACCCCTCGACCTAGGTCGCGGGTTGGGAGATCGCCTGTTTCCGCCAGACACCCAGGGACGTCCTGACGAGGGACTGCGCCTCTTCCTTGCTCAGCACCGCCCCGCACTGAATGCAGCCGATGAACGACCCATCCAAGTCATAGTCAAGGGCGAGGTCGCCGCGGCATCGCGGGCACGTCTTCATCCACACCATTTCGAGCCTCCTTCCTCCGTTCTCCACGCCAGTCAGAAGCCCTCGCTGAGAGCCGCTTCTGGCTCCCACGGGCTGAGCGCGGCAGCGCACGTATCCCTAGAGATCGTGCCGCCGTCGCGGGCGAAAGACCCGGCGACCCACTCCAGCCGCCGGTGACTTTCGATAAGGTAGGTCAGGCCCTCAACGTCGCGCTTCAGCGCCTCGAAGACCGTGGCCACCTCCCCCACGAAGTCTGGGCCGTCTCCCTGGCCCTCTCTGACCAGGCGGATTGCCAGGTGGAGCAGATCGTCTCGGGTGAGGCGGAGCGCCGTGCTGGGCCGGGCGTGCGTCCCGGCCGCCGCCAAGCGCCCCGAAGTCCTGCGCCCACCGGCAAGCGCCGGCGCGAGGTCCAGCAACACTCGCTCCTGAGGCCCGGTGAGGACGGAGCCGCACCGGGTGCAGTTAGCAAAGTGCGCACACTCGCTGGAATCGAAAGAGAGGTCACCACCGCAGCGAGGGCAGGTCTCTGACCATATCATGAGGCTTGTCCTCCTCTGGGCTCGGGTTCCCTCCTCTGCAGGAGGTCGTTCAGCCTTCTGATGAGCTCCCAGGGGTCAAAGGGCTTGGAAAAGAAGTTCTCGCCCAGCTCCCCGTGTCGCCGTACCACCTCGCTCGGCGCGAGGGCGGATATGACGACCCAGGCGGGAGCGTAATGCGGCGGGGGCCGACGCAACCAGTCCAGGACGACTCCACCGAGGCTGTCTGGGAGGACAAGGTCAAGGATGACAGCGTCCACGGCCTCCTGCCTCAGCACGTCCAGAGCCTCGCGGCCGTTCCGTGCTTCGAAGCTGTCGAATCCGGCGGCCGTCAGGCTGATGTGGAGCATCCTTGCGACGCCGGCGTCATCCTCGACCACCAGGATCCGTGCTTGTCTCCTTGCTTCCGCAGTCATCATCATGATTCAGGTTCCTCCGAAGGATATCGCTCCTGGCGGGACTGCCCCTGCCTCCCTGCCGGGCCGCCCCACTGCTCCCTCCGCCGGTCACGCAAGCCCCCTTGCCGCCTCCCTGCCTTAGATGTCCTTCCAGGGTCGTCTCGACCGAGTTCTCGTCTGGAGGCCTGCCCTACGGGCATCGCCGGGCGCCATCGTGGAGGCAGGCCCAGCAGCCGTCGGGCGGGGACCCAGTCAGGCAGGCCAAGGGCAATTCTGCCTAGGGTTTGTGAAGCGAACGTGAAAACAAGAGGCCGTGTTGTGAAAGGGGCGTGAAGGTTTGCGCCGTCTGCGATCTTCTACGGCGCTACGGCGAGAAGTGGTCGATGGGGAGAATTGGGGCGCAGTCCGCCACAGGCGGACTG
>Ga0315296_10001837_pt1 | contig 18417 bp, 17 predicted proteins | sample YL17G14_18_MG_FD_203921 | JGI IMG/M metagenome (GOLD analysis project Ga0315296, IMG submission 203921) | Sediment microbial communities from Yellowstone Lake, YNP, Wyoming, USA - YL17G14_18 | ecosystem: Environmental > Aquatic > Freshwater > Lake > Sediment | place: USA: Wyoming | collected... | reverse complement strand
TCGGGACTGAAGGTCTGTGGTAGACTACCACGTTGATAGGCTGGAAGTGTAAGTGTAGTGATGCATTGAGCTTACCAGTACTAATAGACCGTGCGGCTTGACCCCTTACCTTTCCCCATGTTGTCAAAGAAATCCAAATCAAAATAATTATCCTCTATTAAACAATACTCCATCATTTGAATGAAGTTCCTTTTATATACACACTCCTCATTTTTCATGATGATGATTTTCTGAATTGCTCAATAAAAGTGTAACGTATTATGCTTGTTGTTAATTTGTTTGAAATTATTTAAAATTTACTGTAATGAAGATAAAACTATCACCTCCACAGATAATCGTAATTGGTTTTCTGTCTTTTATACTGATCGGTACAATCCTCCTGATACTCCCATTTGCAAGCACAAAAGGATGTGCCTTGATTGACGCTTTTTTTACCGCAACATCTGCGGTATGCGTGACAGGACTTATAGTGAAAGACATCCCGACTGATTTTACACTGTTCGGCCAGATTGTGATATTGACCCTTATACAGATTGGTGGTCTCGGCTATATGTCAACATCAACACTCATTGCATTAATTATTGGGAAGAGGATAGGGATTGGGGAAAGGATTATCATGAAGGAGGAGCTCCAGGTTATTGGTCTTGAAGGCATCATAAGATTTGTAAAAAGAATTCTCAAATTTACATTGATTTTTGAACTTATAGGCACTGTTATATTAACCTTAAGATTTCTGAAGGATTTTGATTTTAAGAATGCATTTCTTTATGGTCTTTTCCATACTGTCTCTGCTTTTAATAATGCGGGATTCAGTCTTTTTTCAGATAACCTTTTGCGCTTCAGGGGAGATATAATAGTAAACCTTACTATCCCAACTTTGATTATTGTGGGAGGGATTGGTTTTATTGTGATAAATGAGCTCTATATGTTTCAGAGAAAAGAAATAAAGAAGCTTTCACAGCATGCAAAGATTGTGCTCTTTACAACTGCTATTCTGATCATAAGTGGTGCAGTCCTCATATACCTGTTTGAGTCATCTAACCTCAAAACCTTTGCGAGCATGTCCATAAAGGAGAAAATACTTATATCCTACTTCTCTTCAGTTACACCAAGGACAGCCGGGTTTAACACTATTGATTATTCACTCCTGAGACCGGAGACCATTGTTTTGACCATAATATTTATGTTTATAGGTGCTTCTCCAGGAGGCACAGGAGGGGGCGTGAAAACTTCTACATTTGCAATCGTATTAGCAAGACTCTATGCAACAATGAGAGGAATGCGCGATACAGTACTTTTTAAAAGAAGGGTGCCATTAGATACAATCTCAAGAGCTTTTTTACTCGTAGTCTTCGCAGCCATCTTTTTAACTGTTATCAACCATTTCATTATCATAACTCAGGAGACACACTATCTCCCTGCCATGTTTGAAGTCGTCTCTGCCTTTGGCACAGTGGGGCTTTCTGTTGGAGATGGAGGGGCAAGAAGTCTTTCAGCACTTTTTACTCCTCTCGGAAAGTTTGCGATCAGTTTTACAATGTTTGTGGGAAGGGTTGGCACCCTTACGCTTGCGATTGCAATTACGAGGAAAGTTGATGAGAGGTTCAGATACCCGGAAGGGAGGGTAATAATATAATGAAAAAACAGTTTGCTGTAATAGGACTCGGGCGTTTTGGTTTTTCTGTAGCAAAGACTCTTACTGAACTCGATTCTGAAGTTATCGCTATTGACTCGGAAGAGGAGAGAGTTAAATCAGTAGCTGAATTTGTTACCTACGCAGTTCAGCTTGATGCAATGGATGATAAGGCTTTGCGGTCAGTTGGTGTTCAGAATGTTGACACCGCAATTGTGAGCATCGGGGAAAATATCGAGGCAAGCATCCTTGTCGTCATGATATTAAAAGAGATAGGAATAAAAAATATCATTGCAAAGGCAGTAACACCACTTCATGGCAAGGTCCTTGAAAACCTCGGTGTCAATAGGATTGTTTTCCCTGAACGTGAAATGGCAATTCGTGTCGCCCACAGTCTCATAAGACCCAAGGTTCTTGAAGAGCTTGAGCTCTCTCAGGAATACAGTATTATCGAACTGTCTACTCCAAAAGAGTTTGTTGGAAAATCACTGAAGGAGAGCAGGCTCAGGAGTCAATATGGTGTAAACCTTATTGCGATAAAAAGAAAGATTATTGAAAAAGGAATAACAAGAGAGGTATGGAATGTGAACCCATCGCCAACAGATATTATGGAGGAAGGTGACATTCTTGTACTCATCGGTTCAAATGAGGACCTTGACAAATTAGGGATTAAATAAGACATATCATAAGATCCCCGTTTATAATATGTGCGAACATAAAGCACATAATTCACAGCAAAATTTATACTATAGGAGATGAATATTTATTAATGAAACGTTATAGCTTAAAAAATTTCTGTAATAACAAAATAATATTTTTTACCAGAGACAGAAGATGAAAATAGACTTACCTACACAGAGAATAATGACTCCGTAAGACTGTAATTCATAGTAGATTTATGGAAAATACTGCAGAAACACCTTTGAAAAAGAAAAAACTGAGAAAGGTCTTATACCTTTTATCTATTACACTTGTCATCTGCCTTGTACTATTTGTCTCAAGAGGTCCTCACATATCAAACACGCTGAAGAAGCTTATACTCCCTGAGTTAGAGGTTGCATTAGGGCAGAAGGTTATCGCACAAAAGATATATATCAATATATTTCCGCTTTTTATAGAAGCAAAAGGCGTGAGAGTTTTTGACGAAAATGGCAGCAGGATACTTCTTGCAAATAGAGTGAAAGGGTATCTGAGCCTCTCAGGGTTATTAAACAGGCATCTCTCTATTCGAAGGCTTGTCATTAAGGAATCCGATATATCCACAGACAGTAAACAACTTGATGAGGTAATCAAAAATATTAAGGCATATCTCGAAAAGGATGTGAGACCTGCAATTAAAGTCAAAATAAAGACAGTTGAGGTAGTAGATGGTGCTGTTTCTTTCATTGATGAAGATTCAAAAAGCCGGATAGATGTAAAAGGACTTAAGAGTGAGGTTATCCTGGGAGAGAATCCGAAACTCAAAGCAGATATGAAGTCATTCACTATTAAAAAAGAGGGCTGGCCTGAACTCATAGGAGATTTAAGTGCTTCAACAGTATTGAGAAAGAATGTAGTCGAGATAGAAAGCCTTGAAATCGGATCACATGGTTCTCAATTCAAAGGAGAAGGTTTTTACCATGATGGTAAGGGCACTCTAAAAACCGAGATAGCCCTTGTTGTTGATTCTGTGAAGCAAATTTTTAAACTCAAGCAAAAGGGCGAGGGAAGAATTTCTGCGAAAGGAGAGATAAGAACCGAAGGTTTTCAGCATTGGGAGAACATTTTTATAGACTTAAAACTGAAGGGAGATTTCTATATCCAGACGTTGATGGAACTACTCAAAGTGGAGGAGAAGGTTGAGGGACTTGTTGATTTTCATGGCGAGATACATGGTCAGCTTCCCCATATTTCAGGGAATGCAAAGGCAAGGCTCCAGAAAGGAAATCTTTTCGGTGTTGATATAGACTCACTCATGTGTGATGTCGCTTACCAAGACGGAGTAATGAGGTTCAAAAATGGTGTTTCAGAATTATATAGTGGTAAAGCACAGGCAGAGGCAGCTTTAAATCTTCCCGGTGCTGAATTCTTTACACTCAATGTAAAGTTTCATTCAATAGATAGTCGTGCAGCCCTCGGGCTTATAGGGTGGGAGCCCGAGATACCATCTGGTAAAGTCGAGGGAGAGCTTGCCACCTCAAGCAGGGATTTTAATCCTGATGGCTGGTTTGTGTACAAGAATAAGCAGTCCATAGCCACTATTCAAAGCAAAGATCATCAACCCTCAATTCATAATGTTCTTGATAGGATAAATACCATAAAAGGGACTTATTCTCTGCGTGATAATCTCCTTTTTTTATCAAGCATGAAATTAAACACTGCTTTATCTGATCTCGACGTGGACGGAACTGTCGATATTACCAGGAAAACGCTCAAACTCAAAGCCAGGCTTGCAACAAACGAGATCTCTGATTTAATTCTGCCATATTACAAAGGAGTGAAAGGCAAGGGAAATTTTTCAGGAGAGATAACAGGCACATTTGACAAGCCCGAATTATCTGGGAAGGCTCATATTTCTCCTGTTTCTATAGATGGATACAGTGCGGATAGTATTACCTCTCACTTCACGTATAATAAAACCCTCCTGAATATCTATGAACTTGTTCTCACGTCACCAGGTGAAGAGCACAGATTAAACGGGAAAATATCCTTTCCAGAGGCAAGGGAACTTTTCGAGCTTTCAAAACCTGTGTATAGAGTTAATGCCACCCTTAAGAATGCTCAGTTCGGAAAGGTTATTCAGATAGTCTATAAAGACCTTCCATCAACAGGAAGACTCAACGCAGATTTGAAAATTGGGGGGAAGGATAAAGATATCGAAATTAATGGTAATGCCTCCATAGAGAAAGCATCAGTATATAAAATTCCGTTTGACATTGCAACCATAGCCTTTTCATATGCTCATAAGGAGCTTTCAATTAAACAGGCTTTAATCAAGCAGGGCAAATCTACTCTTTCAGCAGAAGGAAAATTTTCTTCAGATAAAAGATTTTTTTACAAGGCTTCATCAAACAGAATTTTTGTAAAGGACATCGGGCTTGATTATGTACCTGCTGATACTGTCTTAAGCTTACATTCCGAAGGGAGCGGTACTCTTACAAATCCTTCCATCACACTGAATGCAAAGGTAACAGGGGGAACATTTAAGAGTAAACCCATAGGCAATAGTAGTATAAATGCAACAATTAAAAACATGAATATCTCATTAGATGCATTACTTTTTGATGAAAAGGTAAAGCTCAAGGGGAATGGACATTTCGATGAGAAATTGCCCTGGACTGCTGAACTTGACATCCAGCAAGGCAGATATGATTTTATCTTAAGTTCAATTCTCAAGGATGTACCAGAAGATCTATTGCTTAATCTCAGGGGCCATGTTGAGATGAAAGGTGACAGAAAACACATCACAGCCTCAGCAAATATAAGCCAGGTAACACTCGCACTTTTTGGTCAAAGCTTTACGAATGATTCTGATATAAGAGTTCAGATGAATAATGAAAAAATTTCTTTTCTCTCTTTTACCTTGCAGAGTGGGAGTACTTCATTCAAGCTTCGTGGAAGCATGGAAACAGGCAAGGAATATGACTTGTTCCTTGAGGGAAGTTCTTCTCTTTCACCTCTGAAGGGTCTTTCAAAAAGGATAGGATACCTGAGCGGGGATGCCCGGTTCAACTTGTCTGTCAACGGAAAATGGGAGAAGCCTAAGATAAATGGGGGACTAAATGTAGCGAATGCTTCATTTGGATTAAAAGGTTATCATCAATATATCAGCTCACTTAATGGTTACTTCCACATGGATGAGGACCGGATTATTCTTCAGAAACTATCTGGTAAATTAGGAGGTGGTGACATAGGATTATCCGGCCTTGTATATCTAAAGGCATTTGATATAAAAAGATTTCATCTTGAGGCACATCTCGACAATGTTACCGCTTCTATTTCAAAAAACTTCACCGTAAATTTTGGAGGTAACCTCTTATATCGAGGAACTCCAGCTGCCCAGAATATTACCGGTGAGGTAAAGATAAACAGGGCAATGTTTAAAGAAAGAGTAGAATGGAAAAGCTGGCTTCTCATGGCAAAAGCAAAAGAGAAACCCAAAGCTGAGGTTTCAGAACTTGAGAGGGCAGAACTCAACATAAGGGTCTTGGGGAGTGATAACATTTATATTGATAACAACATCGCCCGGGTAGCTGTAAAAATCGATACAGTTTTAAGGGGAACTCTCTCACGCCCTGTCTTGTTCGGGAGGCTTGAATCTCGAGAGGGGTCCGTCTATTTCAGGAATAATGAGTTCAGAATAATCCACGCAAGTGCTGATTTTGCAGACCTAAACAAACTCAATCCAGTTATTAATCTTTCCGCTGATTCTAATGTAAAGGGATACAATATTAAACTGAACCTTGATGGGCAGTTGGAGCATTTCAATCTCTCCCTCTCTTCCGACCCACACCTTGAGGATATGGATATTCTTGCTCTCCTCACTTCTGGACAGATAGGAAAACAACTCAAAGGCCTTGAGGGCGGCATAGGTGCGAGTGAAGCAACGTCATTCCTGACTGGCAAAATTCAAGACGTTCTCGAGGAACGTCTGAGGACGATTACAGGTTTTGACAGGTTTCAGGTAGACCCTTATGTTTCTAAAACTACTGGTACAGTAGGACCGATGGTAACTGTATCGAAACGGCTTGTCAGTGACAGGTTACTTGTTACATACACAAGCTTATTAGCTTCCACTGAGGAACAGATACTTAAACTTGAATACCTCCTCGATAAAAACATTTCCCTCATTGGTATAAGAGACGAAAAAGGAAGTGTAGGAGGTGATATAAAGTTAAGGTTTGAATTCAAATGAGCAAGAAATGGGAAATAGGAAATTGGGAATGGGAAGTTATATTGGGAAAGTTTTTTCTTATTATTTCTCATTTCATATTTCTTATTTTTTCCTTCTTAATGTCTTCTGCTTCTGAAGTTGAATGTGTAACAATTGGTGAAATAGAAATAAACGGCCTCTACTCAATCGAAAAAGGAGAACTACTTGACATTCTTGACATCAAGCCGGGTAAACAAATAGATAAAGAGGGTGTAAGGCGTGGCATCAAAAGGGCATTTTTAATAGGATTGTTTGAGGACATCTCCATTGAGACAACCGATGGAGAAAAAACAAAGGTTACAGTCACTGTAAAGGAAAGGGATTTTATAGAAAAGATTTATGTGGAAGGAGAGTATGCCCTCTCCAAAAAATTCATTAAGAATGCCTTTTCTTTAAAAGAAGGGCAGGTCATGAGATATGATATGCTCGGTGCCGCAATTGAACAGCTGAGAAACGAGATAGCAAAACGGGGATTCCCGCATGCCCTCATTAATACTGAAATTAAAAGACTTCAAAAACCATACAAAATAAGTGTTCATCTCCATGTAACTACAGGAGAACCCGAAAGAATAAAAAAGATAATAATCACTGGTGCAGCCGAAGAGATAAAAAATGTAATGAAATTATCTGAAGGTGACATATACGATCAGACGAAATTTAATAAAGACCTCGACAGGATAAAATCTCATTTCAAGGAGAATGGATATTTCAAACCTGTTGTGGGCCCCTATACATTTACTGAGGGAACTCTCACTATTTCTGTCAATCCCGGTAAGCGCCTGAACATTTCCATGGAAGGCAACAGTGCTGTGTCAGCAAAAGCCCTTCTTAAAGAGATGCCATTTTTTGAAGTAGAAGACTTTAGAGATGATAACGTGGAAGAGGCAGTACACAGGATGCTCTCTCTCTATCATAAGGAAGGATATCCTTTTGCACAGATTACACCCAGAATCACATCAGAGGGTGAACTCGTGAATCTCCATTTCCTTATAGTTGAAGGAGATGAAATAAATCTCAGGTCAATTAATGTTACTGGTGTCAGTCTGCCAGAAAAATATCTTAAAGAGGTCATGTCCCTTAAAGAAGGAGACATGTATAACCCGGATCTTATGGATAATGACAGAGAGGCAATTCAAGGGTTGTATAATGCCCTCGGGTACCTTTCAGCTCATATTGAAGAGTTCCAGATAAAATATGAAGATGGTTCTCATGAAATTGATATAGTGATAAGAGTAAATGAAGGGTTAAAAACAGAGGTCGAGAAGATAAATGTTGTCGGGACAAACCTTATCTCAGAGGAGGAGATCAAAAAGATTATAAAGATAAAGCCTGGTGATCCATACAATGAGGTTGATATCTCAGATACACGATACGGAATTATTGATTTATACAGTTCCCGTGGCTTTTCTGATGTAGTTGTCTTGGTAGAGAGACGCATAGAAGGGCAAAAGGCATCCGTCACATACCAGATAAACGAAGGCACTGAAATAGTGTTTGGTAAGACGATCATTACCGGGAATTATTCAACGAGATACGAAGTTGTAAAAAGGGAATTACACTATCGTGAAGATATGCCTTTTAATTACCAATTTCTCTCTAACGTCAGACAGAGACTCCATAGATTAGGTCTCTTTACCGATGTTGATATGGAAGTACTCGATAGATATGACCATAAAAAAGATGTGTTCATAAAATTGAATGAAGGTAATCCAGGTGCTGTAGAATTTGGTCTCGGATATGGCGATTATGAAAGATTCAGAGGATTTTTTGATTTAAGTTACAGGAATCTCTGGGGCATGAACAGACAGTCCTCATTCAGGTTTGAGATGAGTTCTCTTGAGAAGAGATATTTATTTCAGTACCATGACCCATGGTTTTTTGATGTGCCCATACCATTCAGGGCAGTTCTCCTTTATGAAGATAAAAAAGAAACAAATATCGATACCAGAGAGACACGGTATAGGCTGAAGAGGTATGGCGTTTCAGCTGGTCTGGAGAAAAAATTAAGTGACAGCCTGAAGGCAGAACTTTACTACGAGTTCTCCCTTGTCAAAACATTTGATGTAGACCCTGATGTTATCCTGAGCAATGAGGACACCGGTACACTTATCATAAGTGGTATAAGGCCTGGAATCGTGTATGATACAAGAGACAATCCCTTTGATCCAAAAAAAGGAATTCTTTCCGGAGTCTCGCTTAAGTTTACTTCTCCTGTTTTTCTGTCAGAGACAAACTTTATAAAACTTATTTTCCATTTGAGTACCTATCAAGAACTTACGAAGGGAATTGTCCTTGCGTTATCGTTTAGGGGTGGCGTTGCTCAGGGATACCATGATACTAACGAACTCCCGATTGTCGAGAGATTTTTTCTTGGAGGCAGGACAACTGTAAGGGGTTATGAGCAGGATACTCTCGGCCCCAAAGGGTCAGACGGAACTCCAACCGGCGGTAATGCCTTTTTGCTCGGAAATGTTGAGATAAGGTCATCTCTCGGCAAAGGCATAGGAATCGTCGCATTCCTCGACGGAGGAAATGTCTGGCTGAAGGCAAAAGACATGGATCTCTCAAATCTTAAATATACTACCGGGCTCGGGTTAAGGTATAACACACCTGTTGGCCCTATTAGGATTGACTATGGGCACAAACTTCAGAGGGAAAAAGGGGAAAGCAGTGGCGAACTGCATTTCAGCATAGGCCAAGCGTTCTAACTAAAAGTGAGAAGTGAAAAGTGAAAAGTGAAAAGTTAAAGAACCAACAAAAAACCTTATCCATATTTTTTAACTTGTTACTCGTTATTTTTTTACTACTCTTTGCTCTTTGCCCTCTGCTCTTTGCTGAAATAAGAGATCGGGTTGTCGCATCTGTAGATAATACTGCAATCACCCTGAGTGAATTAGAGGAAACATATACAAAGACACACAAAATAACCCCGGGTGTCACAAAAGAAGAAGTCCTCAATACAATGGTCAACAGGGTGCTTCTCTTTAGAGAAGCAAAAAAGCTTAAATTAGACGCACATTCCGAGGATGAGATGCTCAGAGATTATTTAGACCTTAAAATAAGACCATTTATAAGAATAAAAGAAGAAGAACTGACAGATTTTTATCAAAAGCATATCAGGGACTTTTACGGCCAAGAATTTGAGCAAGTAAGAGAAAAAATCGAAACCTATCTTATTGAGAAAGAAATGAATGAGCATGTGAAGATGCATATTAATGAACTTAGGGGGAAAACATATATTAAACTACAACTAAAATAAATAATACGAAATTGGAAATTAACGTAAAATCACTTCTCACTTCCAATTTCTTACTTCTTATTTTTCAGTTCTATAATCACTGCGTGTTCATCACACTCAGGAAACTTAGGACACCGTAAACAGTCTCCCCATATCTTTTGCGGAAGGCGTGATTTATTGATATCAACAAATCCTATCTTTTTAAAGAAACCTGGGTGGTAGGTGAGTGCAAACACCTTTTTTAGACCCAATGCCTTTGCTTCTTTAAGGCAGTGTTGAACAAGATTTTTACCTATGCCCATTTTCTGATATTGTTTGTCTACTGCAAGAGAACGTATTTCTGCAAGATCCTCCCACATGATGTGCAGCGCACAGGCTCCGCATATAATTCCTTTATCTTCACATATAAAAAAATCTCTCAGGGTTTCATAAAGTTCATTAAGGGATCTGGGGATCATTGCCTCTCTCTTCGCAAACTCATTGACAAGTTTGTGAACCTGTTTTAAATCAGATATTTTAGCCTTTCTTATCTTCAATGAACTTCATCCCTTCAATAAGAGCATTTTTATTTACCCCGATGCTTTTCTTCCTTCTATCAGGCACAGTACTGTCAAGGGCATCAAACACATAGTTCTTCTCCAGCAGCCTGGTTTTTGCAATGAATGCGCCAAGCAATACCATGTTTGCAGATTTCGCATTCCCAATAGAATGAGAAATTTCTGTTGCAGGAACTCCAACTATGTCTATATCTGTTCGTAGTTCAGGGTCTTTGATAAGAGATGAATCGAAAATGAGAAGTCCTTTTTGTCTGAGTCTTGCCTGAAATTTCTTAAGTGATGCCTCGTTCATTACAATAAGTATATCAGGATTCGTCACAATAGGTGAGCCGATAAGTTCATCCGAGACGATCACCGCACAATTCGCAGTTCCTCCCCTTATTTCTGCACCATAAGAAGGAAACCACGTTACCTCCTTGTTTCCGAGCATACCTGTATACGCAAGGACCTTTCCGAAAAAGAGTATGCCCTGACCGCCAAAGCCTGCTATTAAAATCCTGTTTTCCAGTTATTTCGCCTCTTTGAATTTATCTTTAAATATTCCAAGCGGGTACACAGACATCATTTCATTTTGAAGCCATGTGATCGAATCACGGGGTGTGAGTCCCCAGTCAACCGGGCATGGTGAAAGTATCTCGACAAGACTGAATCCCTTGCCTTCTATCTGATATCTGAATGACTTTTTTATTGCTCTTTTTGCATTCATGAGATTTTTATATGAATCTACTGATGTCCTGACAATATATGATGTACCGTCAATTGTGGACAAAAGTTCTGATACATGGAGAGGATAACCTGCTGTTTCAACACTTCTCCCTGAAGGTGTCGTGGTTGTCTTCTGACCGAGGAGTGTCGTTGGGGCCATTTGGCCTCCTGTCATCCCATAGGTTGCATTATTTACAAAAAATACCGAGATGTTTTCCCCCCTGCTCGCTGCATGAATTATCTCAGCTGTTCCGATAGCAGCGAGGTCACCATCACCTTGATAAGAAAAAATTATCCTGTCAGGCATCACACGTTTAAGTCCTGTTGCTGCAGCAGGAGGCCTCCCATGTGCAACTTCGAGTACATCAAAATTAAAATAATCATAAGCAAATACTGCACATCCAACCGGAGCAATCCCTACAACCTTCTCCCTTATACCTAAATTGTCAATACATTCCGCAATCAGCCTATGAATTAGACTATGTCCGCAGCCAGGACAAAATCTGAATGGTGCCTGTTTAAGGCTTAACGGTCTCTTGAATATCTTTTTCATTCATCTCTCCAATAGTCTCAAGGAGCACTCCCTCGAGAAGTCCGTAGTCACTTACAATTAATTCATTAAATTTAAAACATTCCATTATGTTCATTGTAAATTGTATTCCAGGTATTATCAAGTCTGCTCTCTCGGGTTCCAGTCCTTTAATCTTCTTTCTTTCCCTCAAGGGAAGGGCAAACAACGCCCTCCTTATATCACGGAGTTTTTCCAGAGATATTCTATGGAGATGTATTTTTTCCCTTGAATAGGTCTCGAGTTTTAAGTCAATAGAGGCAAGGGTTGTGAAAGTTCCCGCAGTTCCTATCAAGCATGTATCCTTGTCAATCCGATGCTCAATCCTGGAGCTGATACTATCTAAAAATGAGGCAATCCCTTTTCCCAATTCTGCGATATCTGCCTCTGAGAGAGGGTCGGTCGTTATAAAACTTGCAGCAAGTTTTATAACCCCAACAGGGATACTCCCCTTATCAACTACCTGTTTGTCTTTATAGAGAATCCACTCTGTACTGCCCCCTCCTATATCAATAATCAATGAAGAAAGAGCAGTGATGGATAAAGAATCATGAAATGATGAAAAAACACCTTTTACGATAAGTTCTGCCTCTTGTTCGCCAGAAATCACTTTTATCAAGATTCCTGTATTATCAAACACCCTTTTTATAAACATATCTGAGTTGGATGCCTCCCTCAATGCGCTCGTCGCAATTGCACTGACAAATTTAACTCCATATCCTGAAATTATAGAGGAGAATTCCTTAAGCACTGCGATTGAGGATGCACTATTTTCATCCCTGAGCTTCCCGGTCTGACCCACGCCATCAGCTAATCGTGTGATTTTTCTCTTATAAAGTATATGCTCAATCTTTTTATTCCTAACACAGGCTATCAAAAGTCTAAGCGTGTTCGATCCTATTTCCACAGATGCAAATAATGACATAGTGGAGTATTATAAATGACATCGATTACACACCTCAAACTCTTTAAATGAATCAGAAGGGGGGCACCTTAAGAATTACCTTGATTTTTATAAGTAGACGGTTATAATATTCTCTAATTTAAAGTTGACAAAACCGTTATGGTATACTATTGTTTTAGCACTTCAACTAAAGTACTTTAAGTACTCTTGAAAGGAGGTGACAGTTAATGAAGAAAGTTTTAGCTATACTTCTGTCATTGGTGCTTGTTGTCGCATTCTCGTTCACCATAGGCTGCAAGCAGGCTGAGCCACCAAAACCGGCACCAAAGCCAGCTGAGGCACCACCAGCAACACCAGCAGAGGCACCAAAAGCACCTGAAGCTCCAAAAGCACCAGAGAAAGCACCTGAAGCTCCAAAAGCACCAGAGAAACCAGTAAAAAAGTAGAAAGGGAAATTTTCAGGGATGGGCATCCCCCATCCCTGAATTGTTCTGCGACAGGGAACCCTCGGTTAGATAGCTATCGATCTTGTTATCCCGCACAAGATTTCAAGAGGATAGTTATGTCCATTTCTAAAAAACTTCAGAGATTAACTTTCATCGTAGCTCTCGAATGATTTATATGACAGGCAGAGAGTATTTCCGCACTCTAAAGGTGAGAAATAATGAGGCAGTTGTTTCGATCGCCCCTCAATCATACAGCAAGCTTTAAAGCAATTTCTTTTGCATGCCATGCGATGCTTTTTATTATATCAAGCATGTATATATAAATAGCTGATGCTACAGGAAGGCATGAACCTTCAATTAAGCGTTCCTCATGTAATGTTGCATATTCGATCGCCCTTCTTATCACACCTCTCTCAGATTCCTCGACATATTTGCTGAGAATTGTGTTTCTCGCAAGGATTATTTCAGCTGTAGTGTTCAGAATCTCGATCAGCCTCTGAAAAAGAAATGTTATTTCATCCATAGCCTTTTCACTGAAAAAGATTTCTTCCCTTACTTTTTTATCGATAAGTTCAACTATTCTCTCTATGTTTTCTGCAATCCTCAAAATGTAAACAGGAACAGTAAGATATGGCTTTAAATGTAAATCGTCTATGGCAAGTTTTGTGATTATCTGTGAAAGTTGAGGCTCTGTTTTTTTTATATATTCAACTTTTGCCCTGCAATCATTCAAAAGTGTCGATGTATTATAAAGGAGTGAAGTCTGTAATAATAACATGCAATCTTCTGCATCATTCCCCATCTGATATAACGTCATTAACGCATTTTTAACATTCATATCCTCTTTCATAGTATTCCTCCTGTATGTAGTGAGCGTTTGAACAGTATATCAAATTACCAGGCCATCTGCAAGAATTCATAACTATTCATATAAATGCCATTTTTAGGACATATCTCATTGATTTCAAATGATTTATATTAAAGGGTGTATCAATTGAGGAAAATTACACTTAGGAAAACACTATTTTGGGCTAATCAAGATCAGTAAGGCATGGCAATCTAAAGCATTTCCGTTAATATCTTTTACTGCTTTTTCATAGGCTTTTCTGACTTTTTTCATTTTTATGCCCAGGAGCAATCCGATGTCAACACACATCCTGTAGAGAGAGTTGGTTTCTAACGGTATTATTTTAAAATGGTTGAACATTGACTTATATTTTTCGTATATTTCCTGCAAAAAATTATTATCCTGTTTATCCCCGGCACCTGCATCCTGCAGAATGGGCACGATGGTCAGGGTATCATGGGTAAGATTGTGTCCTTCACGGCTTATAATTAACTTCTTCCCTATCTTTTCAAAAAACATCCTAAAAAATTTCGATTCCATTTCTCCCTCTGTGAGACTGTTCAGTACAATATTTACCGCTGCTTTCCTCTTCATCAAAAAACATTCCCTGATTTTACCGGTGTTTTCATCAAATTTCGTACTGACTACATTCTTCAACTCTCTCAGATATTTTTTGCTCGGCATCTTTACCTTTTTTATCGACCTTTTTCCGTATAGAGTTACAAAGCAGTAAAAGAGGTCCCGATGTAGAAGATTCTTGAGTATTTTCCCCCATGAATAGAATTTTGCCATAGCCTTAATGGTTTCAGTGTGAAGCTCAAAGGCAGTCATAAGCCTTGGTTCAAAGACAGCATGGTGGCCATCATACTTTGACCAATCTGTATGGATAATGCGCCCCTGTTGCACAAGTTCTTCGAACAGTGGTGTCCCTGGAATAGGGGTAAGCATCAAAAACTGGACAGAATCTATATCAAGGCGTTTGGCAAACTTCTGTGTGCTCCTGATGGTTTTGATGTCGTCTGCATCTCCGCCAAGGACAAACATCCCGTGTATGTTAATGGAGGCATTCTTGAAGGTCTTGATACATTCGACAATATCATCCACTGTCTGTTTTTTATTATAAAGAAAAAGGGTCCGCGGATTGATGGACTCAAATCCCACATATACCATAAAGCATCCTGCTTGAGCCATAAGATTCACGAGTTCAGTGTCTCTGGCAGCATCTGCACGTATCTGAGCTGACCATTCAATATGAATCTTTTCAGCAATCATCCTCCTGAGAAGGGCTTTGGTTCGCTCCCTGTCTGCTGCGAAATTGTCATCAACAAAAAAGATGTGGCTTCTTTTTGAAGCAACTTCTCTTATTTCCTCAATAACCCTGTCAATAGATTTAAAACGGTATTTTCTGCCAAACATCTGGATGACAACACAGAATCTGCAGCCGAACGGACAGCCTCTTGATGTTAAGATAGGAATACTGGTTTTCTCCCGCCAGTTGTGAACCAAATCGAAATCAGGGATTGGGGCGGAATCTAAATCCTGGATAAGCGGCCGGTCCGGGTTATGAACATAGGCATCGCCTTTTCTGTAGGAAAGACCTTTAATATCATGAAGAGGTATTCCAGATTCAAGGTGCTCTATAAGTTCAATGATTGTCTCCTCCCCTTCACCTCTTACCACATAATCAGCGTATATCAGGCTTTCCTCTGGTAAGAATGTGGCGTGAGGCCCTCCCATCACAACTGGAATTCCCATAGAGCTGAATTTCTTTGCAAGCTGGAATGCCCTCGGTGCAGTAGAGGTAATTGAAGAGATACCGATGAGATCCGCATCTGTCAATATGCTCCAGTCAGGCTCTGCAATATCTTCGACAAATACCTTTGAATTATACCCTTTCTTTTTGAGTAGTGTAGAGAGCAGAATTGTTCCTAATCTGGGCAGAGAAGACCTGCTGTAAATATGAGCCGCTGGTGATTTTGCCTCGATGAAATAAATATTTTTGATTTTCCTCTCCTTTTACAAAATTATATCATATTTTTTTAAAGAATGAAGAAGAGGGGTCATTCAGTTCCCTCCTTTATTCTCTTTTCTTTAGCAAGTTCTCTGATAAACCTTGACCTTGCCTCAGCATTGTTTTTAATGCCTTGCTTCTCACAAAAAACAAGCAGTTCATTGATATCCACATCGATGAGTTCTGGCTCAATCCCGTGTGCCCTTATCTTTTCTATTGATAAATCTAATACCTCTAACCACTCATCATATGTTTTCCCCAGGATCTGAGCGTCAACTGAGGTCTCAAGGAGCAAGGGCCACTGCTCTCTTCTGTAAAAACCTATTCCGATAACCATATCTTTCATGTCTGATTTATTTTTCATGGTTTTCATCTCATAGTGTAAGGATCAGGCAGGCAAGCATTGCCATAATACGTTCAGTCATAATAATTTCCTCAGAACGTAAAACAGAAAGGTACTTATTTCTTTTTGGATGTTTTCTTTTTTGCTACTTTCTTCGTTACCTTCTTCGCTGCTTTCTTTTGAGGTTTTGCTTGTTTCTTCTTAGCAGTAAATACCTCTGTAACCTCTATTCCACAGCAGTAAATAGGGCTCAACTGAGTTCCCAGCGATTCTATCACAACGACCTCTGAACCACACTGTGTGCACTCATAAGTGACTATTCTTGCCATGGCAATACCTCCCTTTTATTAAATATTCAATTAATTATATCACTTTTTATCTTGGCAATCTATTTTTATAATTTGCTCTGTAGTTGGTTTTCCCAAGGTATTTCATGATTGCCTTAAATAAAGATGCGCTATTGATAATTTTCTTTTTCAAAATTTCTTAATGCTCATTATTACATAGGCGACTAAAAAATAAAGCGACATTCCTATAACGAGTGAAGGTATAAAGCCCAATCTGTATGTTAAAAAGATAATGGCAAATATATAGGCAAGCCATGGGAATAACATAATGACAAGGCCTTCAGCGTATGGAACTACTGCTTTCTCGCCTGATTCAAAATAAATAATCAAAAATGTGATCACTGTGATGACCGGTAAATTGGCAATGAATGCTGCGATTAACCCTTTTGCCTGACTGGCGAAATAGGTCACCATACTCACAATAACTCCACCAACTAAAAAATAAAGAAAATACTTTAGTTCCATTTTGTTTTACTTGCATTTTTCAATCAGGGAAGATAATCCCAATACCTTAAGATGTTCTTTTAACAACATACACACTTCCAAAGGCTTATCCACGATATGAAAAAGTTCCAGATCTTCATTATGTAACGTTCCCTGCAGGATAAGGGTATTTTTCATCCAGTCAATGAGCCCTTTCCAGTAATCACTCCCATAGAGAATAATCGGGAACGATGCTATTTTACCTGTCTGGACAAGCGTTGCTGCCTCAAATAATTCATCCATTGTTCCAAATCCTCCGGGGAAAATGACAAAACCTAACGCATATTTTATAAACATAAGTTTTCTTACAAAAAAGTATCTGAAGGAAAGAGTGAGATCCTGATACTTGTTCGCTATCTGCTCTAAAGGGATCTCGATGTTCAATCCCACAGACTTACCCTTCCCCATTTGCGCACCCTTGTTTGCTCCTTCCATGATACCCGGGCCTCCTCCTGTTATCACAGAAATTCCTGCCTCAGAAAGCAATTTCGCCATTTCAAATGCCTGTTTATAGTAGTAAGAATCCTCACCGAGCCGTGAACTACCGAATACAGTGACCGCCGGACCAAGAGTATAAAGGTTTTCAAAGCCCTCCACTAATTCTGATTGTATTCTGAAAACCCTCCACGTCTCTGTCTTCCTTAAATCTTCAATCATAAAACCCCTCCCTTAAGGCAGTGTGCTTCATTAAGTCTAATCTCTAAACAAGAATTTCTCAAGTATATTACCATCGCTCATGTAACTTCCTATTTCTCATTTATAGTGAGAAGATTTTTCGGTTGGAAGATATTATAATTATTTCGGATTGAGTGCTTTTTATGGGTACAGAGGAAAAATCCAACAACAATGCATTCAAGCACTTATCTCGGCAGGGAGGTTACAATACAGTTAATATATCTCTGCTAAAGAATGAAGGACGAGGGTGAACAGAAAGACTACAAAGGTTGTGTGTGCAGGAACCTTTGACCACCTGCATCCAGGACATATCGATTTTCTCAGGCAGGCAAATACCCTCGGTGACGAACTTATTGTCATAGTTGGACGAGACGAGAATGTTCAGAGAATAAAAGGCATAAAACCTGCTCCTGAGAATATTCGAAAAGAGAATCTCGAAAAGACAGGCATCCCAGATAAAGTAGTCCTCGGTAATCTGGGTAAAGACCCACTGTTAATACTCACTGAACTATTACCGGATATCGTAGCCCTCGGGTATGATCAGCGTGCTTCTGAAGAATCCATAAAAGCACGGCTGCCTCATAGAACAACTCCTATTAAATAGAACCTATTGAGTATTTTTGTGAGGGCTGTATAAATCAATAATCAAGTCAGACTGTAAGTCAATTACAAGAAGGAGAATAATGCTAAGAAAATAGACCTGATTCTTTCCTTTTCACTATCCACCCACTCTTATAGCTTTTTAAAC
>Ga0315296_10001836_pt1 | contig 18418 bp, 15 predicted proteins | sample YL17G14_18_MG_FD_203921 | JGI IMG/M metagenome (GOLD analysis project Ga0315296, IMG submission 203921) | Sediment microbial communities from Yellowstone Lake, YNP, Wyoming, USA - YL17G14_18 | ecosystem: Environmental > Aquatic > Freshwater > Lake > Sediment | place: USA: Wyoming | collected... | reverse complement strand
GCGGATCTTGAAGCGCATGGTCATGAGATTGCCCTTCACTTCCATGAAGAGGCTCACTTGGGACAGAACCCCGAGGCTCTCCCAGTTGAGACTTGGGCCGAAGCGATGTCTCAGGAAATCTCGTACGTCAAGCAGGCTGGAGCGACGTAAGTGCTGTACTGGAGTGGAGGCAATCTCTACCCGGGAATCTTGGATGCGGTTGCGCTCGCGGGTCTAGACGTGATGACCAGAGAAGCTGACGCAACCGCTAGACTCAGCCAGATCGTGTTTTCGCGCATTCCTATTTACACTACTATCGAGTTCTTGATCAGTTGCCATTGCCTTTATCAAATCCCTGCCAGGAAGCAAGTCCCCATCCTTCCTGATATTTGGTATGAACCTGAATGGCAGGAGTCTGAAACACTTGCTCCGAGGTCTCTAGCGATAGAACGAGCCTCCCATAGAATTGAGGATCGAGATAGAGAGATCAGGGGTACGAGAATACCTCAGACAACCCGACATAGGACGAGTTGACGTCGCTCGTTTTCTTCTTCTCCTCTATCATCTTTGCAAATGTAAGAGCCTCTTTGGCTTGGAGATAGCTCATGCGGTCTACCATCTTGCCTTCAAAGGATATCACGCCGGCACCTCTGGCTTCTGCTTCTTCGAAGGCTTTCACGACCCTTCGAGCACGATCGATCTCACCCTGTGATGGTGAGAACATCTCGTTTGTTGGTTCAATCTGAGATGGGTGGATGCACTGCTTTCCTTTGAAACCCAATTGTGCTGCTAGTTTGATCTCTTTGAGCAGGGCTTCCTTGTCTGTCAGTGAGCCTAGGAACGGCGTGTCTATTGCTTGGACTCCGGCAGCTCTGCTGGTGTTGACCAAATTAGAGCGGGCATACAGGAGTTCAATCTCGTCCTTTGAGATCGAGCTGACATCCCTCCCTAAGTCTCGATAATAGTCTCCAGCTCCGAAGGCGACAGCGACTACCCTGTCTCCACCTGAAGCAATCTGAAACGAATTCAATACACCTTTCGCTGACTCTATCAGTGGGATCAACTTGATGCTTCTGTGGTCAACTCCCGAATGCTTCTCAGCTTCGGTGAGCATTTCACAGAGTTCAGCTACATCAGCTCCTGTCTCGGTCTTGGCGAGCACAATTCCATCTAGTTCTCTGACAACGGTAGACTTGAGATCTTCAGCAGTCAAACCTGTGCTTAGGGAATTGACACGTACGAACGTATGTATTCCGCGCCGTTTGATTAGCCTGACGAAATCTCTTGCGATGATTCTTGCAGTCTCCTTATCGTCGATGGATACTGCATCTTCAAGATCGAGTATCGCTGCATCGACTGGAAGAGTTGCTGCTTTGACGGCCATGCGAGCACTATTGGCTGGGAAGTAGAGCATTGATCTGAGGAGCATCGTGTTTCATCTCTCAAGAATCCTCATGACTGTTGGCGCAATCTCTTGAGGGCTGTCCACAACTTGAGCGCCGGCTTCCTGCAGAGCCCTAACCTTGCTCTCAGCAGTCCCTCTTCCATGCTCAATTATCGCGCTAGCGTGAGAGAATCTTATTCCTGCTGGCAGGGATCGACCTGCAATGAATGCCACAAGAGGTTTGCTGAATCTGCCCTCTTTGATGACTTCGGCTGCCTCCTCCTCGGCAATCGTTCCGATCTCTCCAAACATGACAACCAGACGGGTTTCCTGATCTTCTTGGAACAGGGGTAGGATTTCTGCAAAAGCGGATCCAACAATCGGTTCTGATCCCACGTGGATCGCTGTGGTGATTCCCAGTCCACTCTCAGCAATACTCCAAGCAACGGTGGTTGTCTGACCACCACTGCGGGACATAACCCCGACTGGGCCCATCTTGAAAACTTCTCTTGCAAATTCTTCGGTTCCTCCTATCCAACCCATCAGAGCTTTCCCTGCGCTTACTAGGCCAAGCGAGCCCGGGCCAAGGATTCTCGCATTGCTCTTTCGAGCCAGAGCGATCATCTCAAGGCTATCATGCAATGGTACTCTCTCCGCCGGAATCACCACAAACCTGATCCCGGCACGAATAGCCTCAAACACAGCAGCCTTGACCTGCGGACCAGGAACAAAAACCACACTTGCATCCATCAAGTCGTGCGCCTCGACAGCTTCCCCGACACTGTTGTACACGGGGATATCCCAAATCCTGGTCCCTCCGCGTCCCGGAGTAACTCCGCATAAGACCTTCGTCCCGTAGTCTACCATCGTCCTAGTTCGTGCACTGCCCTCTCTGCCAGTTATCCCTTGCACAAGCACCGTCGTGTTTTCATCAATCAGTATGGCCAATTGAATGCCCCTCTGTTTGGTATGTCCTTTCTTCGCCCAGAACTACGACATGTCAAGCTCTATCTTGAGCCCCCGATTGCCATAGGTCTGGCAATAGAGCTCACACGCTAAACACTCGTTGCAGAGTCTCTTCGCGTCTTCCAGGTCTACCGCCAATACGGGTTTCCTGTTTCGAATTCTTAGCACACTCGTACCAAAGAGACTGTCCGCTTTGATGCATGCATAATTGCCACAGTCCTTGCATTTCTGATGATCTATAGCAATTTCTCCTGTTCTGAAGCGAAATCTGTAGTCGTCCGATTTCATCCACCATCACCTGCTGCTAGGTCCATGTTTTATGTACTCTTCAACAAGCTTCTTCATTCGCTGGGCCACGTGGTCTACGTTGTAGACGTAGTCGCGCCCGTACACCTCTATTCGAGCGGGAAGGCCCGCCAATCCACGTTTGAGTATCTCTTTGGATTCCTCTTCCTTGTTCCCCGCTATGAGAATCACTACGGGGAAATTTGGTCTGTCGGAGAGTTCCTCTCTCAAGGCCCGGACAAGCGCATGTGCGTGATGCCACTGTTCTTGATTTGCTATGACTGGACCCATGAGGGCATAGCCATCGATGTTCCGTTGCGACAGAATTATCTTAACAACACGATAAACCTTGGAAGCAGTCGGGTTTCCGCTAGTATCAGCGTAATTTGCGATCTTGAGTCCAGAGCGTACAAGGGCATCGGCGCCGATCATTGCACCGCCACCACCAATCCCGTGGAAGCCAACATAGCCTTCGCCACGCTTGAACTCTGTAGCCATCTGAACGAAGTACGCTACTCCTCGGAAGTCATTCTCCTCAATCTTCCATGCAGTTTTCTCAAGGCTACTGGGAGGCCTACCTATTTCTCGGGGGTAGTCGATTCCGAGTTCTGCATGCTTCCAAGTTGCTGAGTCATCTAGGACGATGCGGCAGTCCACCGCATAGACAATACCGTTGGACGTTAGTGCAATCGGGTTTATCTCAACACTACGTGCATCGTACTTGCTGAAGATCTCGTAGACTCCATGAACTACCTTACCCAGGCGATCAGCTAGATCTGAGGGCACATCGAGGCTTCGAATCAACCTCGGGGCTTCATCTGGTGTCAATCCCTCTAGAACGTTCACGGTAGTCTTACATACCGCTTCAGGGTGCTCAGCGGCAACTTGCTCAATGTCCACGCCCCCTCGAGTGCTGAACATGAGGACAGGCGCTTTCACCTTACATGAATCATCAACTATGACCCCCGAATAGAACTCCTTCTTAACCTCCAGCTTCTCTTCGACCAAGACCTTCTTGACCATGAATCCCTTGATATTGCTGCCCAAGATCCGTCCAGCAATTTTCCCGGCGTCATCGGGATTGTTCGCAAAACCAATTCCACCGGCCTTGAAGCGACCTGTCGTTGAAATCTGTGCTTTGACAGCTACGGGTTTCCCAAGTCTCTCTGCTATGTCTCTTGCTTGCTCCGGCGTGGAAGCAACTTCGCCTTTTGGGGTCTGAACGTCGATAGTCTTGAGCAAATCCTTTCCCTGGTGCTCAAGCAACCGGACCATAAGAATCGCCCCGAGGAGTACCCTACATTCTTATATCGTTTGCCTGCGGAATACGACTCGTTCTTACTGGTCATTTGAGCCTTGTTGAAACCTGTGCCTTCTTGCACTTCCTACCCGATTTCCGAAAGATCTGGAAGGATCGCCCTAGGTGCCTTGCCGCGACCGCATGCAACAGTGAATGGTATCAAGGGCCGAACAATCCAGGCTGAAAGCGGCGTTTGGTTACGTGAGTGTTGAGCAGGCTCGTGCCTACAAATTGCCCTTCCAGCCCTGGCAGCGAATCCTATTCACAGCATCATCGATGGACTTCTCAATCCGAAAGGGCGTCATTTGGAGGATCAGGTCGCCGGGAAATATTGTTGTACCTCCCGACGAGAAATTCTAGAGCCGAGAGACTATCAACAGCGTTCCTAAGCTTAGAACAGCTACGGCGAAGACCACCTCTAGGGACAGAGACCTGAGGCGTCTCGAGGCTCGGGCGCCGAGCTGTGCACCTAACACTATTCCAATTACGAGAGGTACCGCGTAGGCGATGACCACGTTTCCTAGCACAATGTGAGTGGAAACGCCTGAGATTGACGTGAAGATCATCGTGAGCATTGATGTTGCGACGGCCAGGTGCATTGGCAAGCCTACGACTGCAGCGAGTATAGGCACGACTATCAGGCCGCCTCCGATTCCTAGGAATCCTGATGCTAGTCCTCCTAAGAATAGAAGCGCTAATCCGGAGTAGACATTTGCATCATACTCGAAGATCTTCCCGGTGGCGTCTACGATCGTTCTTCTCCAAACCCTTTTCCTCGGCAGAAGATCATTCGCAGTTTCGATGGTGATCTCCCGCCCTTGTTTAGTTACGCTGCGAAATGAGCGTCGAAGCATGGCCGTCGCCACAAAGAACAGTGTCGCACCAAACATGAACGCGAGACTCTTTGATGAGAAGAATTTTGTCGCATATGCCCCTATCGCCGCGCCCGGGACAGTGGCGAACGCACCGATGATCCCAATCTTCCAATCGATTCTCCTCTGGGCGTGGTAGGCTAGCGTCGCGGAGAGAGCCGTGAAAACGATCATGACTAGACTCGTTCCAACTGCTTGGCGTGTGTCCAAGCTGAAGAATAGCACGAGTATTGGAACAACGACCACCCCTCCTCCCACTCCCAACATTCCACCCAAGAAACCAGAAAAAAGTCCAACGACAACGAGGAGCACTACAGTAACAAAATCCAAAATCGCGCCTTCAGCTGCAAAGCACGCTAGTCTCACTAAGCCCAATATAAGCCTGATATGAACAGCAGCGGGTAGCGTGATTCTTGTCATTTCGAATTCGGTCTTCTTGCTGGCTAAACGATTCGATCACTCAATCAGTCCTGTCCGAATTCATGGTAGCTCGGGCCGAATAGAGGAGCTTGCCGAGCAAACGAATGGTTCAGAATCTGAAGCACTGAAGCGCCGTGGGTGTCTTCACCTTGGCAGTCGCCCGCACAGAACTCAACAATCCAGAAGACTATTGCAGACACTTGGCGTACTAATTAATGCGGGGGTGGGATTCGCGCACCAGTTTACCAGTACAGATTACCCCATCCGTGCGCTAGTGGCTGAGCCTGTGACGTTCAGCCTTCATCCATTGTCTTCAATTCTTCGTTCTTTTTGTTAGGTTTCTTGTCACTTGGTGGCGCCTATCTGCCTGAGCCGGCACTTGGCAAATCGTTCTTCTCCATTTTGCTAGGCTTGTATGGTCTGGGGACCTTGGTAGCAGGCCTGTTCCCAGAGACGACTCTTTCAATAGACGAGATCGCATCTTTGGTAGCTTTCGTGTGTGGAGCCGCATCCGCAATATCGACCCACAAGCTCGTTGGACGTCCTTCTGTCTACTCCCCGTTGCTCATTGGAGTGATTTCACTTGCAACGGTGATTCCAGCGACTTTCAGCAGCATGGCCGCGTGGACTCCTGCCGCAATGTCTTTCGGACTCTCCCCGGCTCGATTCGTCCGACAACCTCACTCTCGGCGAAGACCGTACAAGTACTACTGATGGTGCAGGGTGAATCGGACCGCAAGGCGAGCGGTCCTAGCTCGTCAATGGAAACCTCAAGAACCCGGGCCATGACCTCAAGGAACCTTCCAGTCCCAGCACTGCACTTGTCGTTGAGCTCGAAGTCTGTTGGCCGCCTATTCTCACCTATACGGATGACCTTCGAATCTTGACCACCAACATCAATCAGAAGTCGAATGCCACGATTCAAGGGGTGGACGCCAATGCACAATCATCTTTCCTCTTCTACCAAGGTTCTATTCTTCCCGGGGGCAGTCAGATCAGAGTGAATAGCTCAGGAGCGTAGGCAGACTCCGAGGGACTTTTTGAACTAGCTACCCACATGTGTCCCGGTATAAGAGACATGTGAATGATGTGTGACGAGTTGCATCAGTTTCCGCTGGAAGATCTTCTAGAGACTAGATTCCTCCAGAACTACGCACGTGATAGAGCAGCTCGACATCGCTAGGTTCTTCCACAAGAAATGCGCGAGGAGGGGGTTCAGAGGCAAAAGCCGAGGGACATATGTTGGTAGCTAGAACACACTCCGAGGGACTTTGTTCTAACTACCCACATCTGTCATGGAAGTATACGTCAGCGGGATAGAGATAACGAATCCCTTGATGCGGCCGTTCATAGTTCCATCCACCGATACTACCCTGACCTGTCCCAATGATCCAGTCTCTTTTTTTTTATCACTGGCACATGTTGGTAGCTAGAACACACTCCGAGGGACTTGCAAAGTCTTAAATACATTTACTTGCGTTACCTTCCGTTTATTTCACTAGTTTGTGAAAACTATGGGAACACAAAGCAAGCCAAGAAGAGATTTCCTCAAGACGGTCGGAACAGGCGCCGTCGGATTAGCGGTAGGCGCCGTTGCGGGCTATGGAGCGTCTGCTGCCATGGCACCACCCCCCGGCGGTGTAGTAACTACGGTGACGGAGACTGTTACCGCCGCTGGAACTGGCCCTGCAGTCGCCAGGGTGCCCGGGGCAACCGCAAAAGAAAGAGCTCTGAACGGCATCAAGGCGTTGAAAGCAGCGGGTAAGATTCCGGATGGTACAAGACTTGCCACTTACTACTACGCCGGAAGCAGGGGGACGATCACCGTCACACAGGAAGAGTGGGAGGCCGCTACAGGCATACCGCTCGACCTCGTCGAGGTACCTGTTGAGCTCGCTTACGACAAGATAATGATGGAAGCCACAGGCAAGACCGGCACACCAGACTGCTTCATCACTCAGTACAGGCAGATGGGCGACTTCGTGAGAGCGAAAGTGATCGAACCGCTTGATGAGTGGGTCAACAAGTACGATCCCGTACTGCACGGCTCGTACAACGGATACATCTACCCAGTGGATCTCCAGGAAGCCACGTACGCAGGCAAGGTCTGGGCTATGCCGATAGACTGCGATACGGAAACGTTCTACTACAGGAAGGACCTGCTGGAGAGCCCCAAAGAGCAAGAGGGATTTGAGAGGCAGTACGGATACCCCCTACCAGTCAAGGGCGCTGAAACATGGGATCAGTATCATGACATGATCGAGTACTTCAATAGGCCGCCGGACATGTACGGTACGTATGAGCACCGAAGCCTGTACTGGTCATGGATGTGCTGGGAGGCGCGATATGGATGCAAGAAGTATCCAGTCAACTACTACTTCGACGATGACATGAACCCTCTGATAGCGAGCCCAGAAGGCGTCAAAGCGATAGAGCAATACGTGGCTACTGTGCCGTTCCAGGATCCTGATTGGCCGACGCTAACTTGGGCTGAGGCCTACCCGAGAATGGCATCTGGCAATGGCTTCGCGTACTATGCCTTCCCGTCCTTCGCAAAGTACGCCAATACCCCGGAGGTGTCAAAGGTAGTAGGGAAGCTTCTATACGCTGATCCCCCCGGAGAGTACGTTGATACCCCGGTCGGCAAGAAGCTACTCAGGACAAACTCAATGTTCGGAGGCTGGTCCATGTTCGTCAATGCATACGGAAAGAACAAGGAACTGGCATACCTTTACGCACAGTGGCACCTCAGCCCCGAGAACATGCCTCTCGTCTCAACCGACCCGGGAAGCTTCGCCGATCCAAGCAGATATTGCCAAGTGTATGATCCTAGGCAGACCGGTGCAGTGGGGAGCGGCAAGTTCCCGTTCGAGTACATGCAAGGCACTATGGGCTCAGCGGTTGACGGCTACATACATCGGACTAGCATCTCGGTGCCTGACGTTCTGATGGAAGGCAACAGCGAGATGTACAACGTCATCGACAGGTACCTAAGCTCAGCATGCCACAAGGAAATCAGCCCGGCCGAGGCGGCCAAGAGCGCCGCGGACGAGTGGACCAAGATCGTGGATCGTCTGGGCAGAGCCAACATGATACAAGTCAACAAGGAGTTCAAAAAGGTGTACCCGGTGGATATCCTGGGCGTCTTGCCCTGATAGTCCCCACTCCTCCTTTTTTTACAACGCGCTTCGTCCATGACAAGCTCTCTAGTTGAGCGGGCTACCCTCAAATGGCTTAAGTGCTTCCTACATATTGCTAGGTGAAACCCGGTGGGCTGATAGGTGGACTTCAACAATCCAAAGACGTTCAGCAGGCTCTTCGGCCTTCCGATGAATGCACTCCTTTACTTCCTAGGCGTATTCCCCATCGTATTGCTAATATACGTCAGCTTCACAGACTGGTATCCGATAGGCCAGCAGTATTTTTGGGACTCGCATTTCATAGGCGCCCGCAATTTTATTGACTTCTTGAGAGATCCGCTGTTCGGAATGAGTGTTCTACGAACTGTGATAGTGGTTGTCGTTGCCATAACCCTGGAGTTTGTCTTTGGTCTGATTCTCGCACTGCTATTCGTGGATCGATTTCCTGGGAAGGCGATCTTCGTCTCCATCGCAGTTCTTCCGATGATGTCTGTGCCCGCGGTTACTGGTTACATCTTTCGCATGCTATTCCTGTACGCTGGGCCAGTTAACGATGTTCTGAGCGCGATCGCTGGTACACGCGTAAGCGTCGGTTGGCTCACTACCGGGTGGCTTGCCCTAGTGAGCGTCATATTGATGGATGTCTGGCAGTGGACCCCCCTGATGTTCCTAATACTACTCTCCGGCCTACTCGCTCTGCCTCAAGATCCGATTAATGCTGCATACATTTTGGGTGCCTCCAAGTGGCAAACGTTTCGGCACGTAATGTTGCCCATGATGAAAACTGTCATGCTGATCGCGGTGGTCATAAGAACTATGGAAGCGATAAAGCTCTTCGACGGGGTCTTCCTAATGACCCATGGCGGCCCAGGCTACTCAACGCAGACTGTGTCACTTTACCTCTACGAAATTGGCTTCAAGTACGTGCGATTCGGATATACCGCGGCGATGGCTATCACTGTTCTGCTCGTTCTGGCCCTGTTCACTCGTTACGTGGCAATCAGACCACTGAGACCCAAGGTGTAATACAATGAACAGAAGAGCGATAGGAATTCTGCGTAACCTGTTCCGCTACGTCGCACTCGTATTTGTTTCGTTGCTCGCGCTGTTTCCGATATACTGGATGTTTTCGACATCGATAAAGCTAGCTAACGAATGGGTTGCGACGCCGTCGGTTTGGTTCCCATCGAAACCTGTTCTGCTGAACTATCAATTCATATTCAGCATGTCGTATGAGTATTTGATTGGTCGCGTACCAGAAGAGGCCGCAGCGTTCTACCCGTTCTCTTGGGCTTCTATGAAGCCGATCTTTGACAGCCTGATTCTTTCTACGTCGAGCACTCTCATCGCTCTCTTCGCTGGGACGCTGTCTGCTTACGTGCTATCGAGGTACGGGCGTAAGGGGGCTCCCCCTCCCACATTTCCTCTCATGTACAGGATGTTTCCCCCCGTGATGGTCATAATTCCTGTTGTCATAATGTACGCAACGCTCAGGCTGACAGATACCTATCTCGGAATAATCATTCTGTACTCGACTCTGACAGTTCCCTTGGTCCTCTGGCTGATGAAGAGCTTCTTCGACGAGATACCTAGAGAGATAGACGAAGCAGCGATCCTAGATGGATGCTCACTGTTTGGAGCGTTCTACAGAGGCGTGCTCCCGCTGATCAAGGCAGGACTGGCTGTCACAGGGCTGTTTATTTTCATGCTAGACTGGAGCGACTTCATGGGCGTGCTGTTACTCGGCGGGCGAAACGTTGTGACCATACCCCTGAAATTGGCGGAGTACACAAGCGGGCATGGGGAATTGTATGGCCCGATGGCTGCCATGGGAGTGATCGCAGTGATACCGCCGCTGATCTTCGGCATCCTTATCCAAAAGTATCTTGTGAGAGGCTTCACCTTCGGAGCGGTCAAGGCGTAACATCGTGGGGCTACGTATAGAGAACCTGAGAAGAGAGTTCGGTGAGCTCGTCGCGGTCAAAGACCTAAACCTGACGGTCGAGACCGGCGAGTTTGTTTCACTTCTCGGACCGTCTGGATGCGGCAAATCCACAACGCTGAACATGATCGCCGGCCTTCTTCATCCGACGAGCGGAAGGATCTTCATAGATGACGTTCTAGTGAACGAACTATCACCTCGAGACAGAAGAGTAGGCTTGGTCTTCCAGAACTACGCAGTATTCAATTATATGACAGTCTACGACAACTTGGCGTTCGGGCTGAAACTAAGAAAGACTCCCAAGAATGAGATTGACAAACAAGTCAAAGAGGTAGCAGATTTCCTCAGAATCGCAGACGTGCTAAAGAAGAGAGCGGGCGGACTAAGACTGGACCAATTGCAAAGAATCGCCATAGGAAGATCGATGGTCGTCAAACCTAGCCTCTTCCTCTTGGATGAACCCCTAAGCAATCTAGATCCCGCCTTGAGAGCAGTTATGCGGGTTGAGCTCAAGAAGATGCAGAAGGAGCTCAAGCAGACAGTCATGTACGTGACACACGACCAGCTAGAAGCGATGACCATGTGTGAAAGGGTTGCAGTAATGAACAAAGGCGAACTTCAACAGTATGACACACCAACCGTGATCTATCACCATCCCAAGAACAGGTTTGTCGCGAATTTCATAGGGTCTCCGTCGATGAACTTTCTTGACTGTAGTCTAGTCGAGAAAGACGGGAAAGCTTTACTCGACGCCGGCGCCTTTACCCTCGATATTACTCATCTACATGAGATAGTCAGAGCGCAAGCTACAGGTACAGAGCTCGTCATGGGAGTCAGACCCGAAGACATCGAAATCATGAATCAACCTTCTGGCGCCGACTCGGTTCCAACATCGGTGTACTTGGTGGAGCAGCTTGGAGCGAAGAGTCTTGTCAGCATGTCGCTTGGAAACACCATCATAAAGGCACTAACACCCGGAGGCTTCAGAGCAGACGTTGGAGAGACCAAGTGGATAAGGTACCAACGGGACAAGATCCACATCATAGACAAGAAAACAGGAAAGGTTGCTGTTTAGTGAATTCCTGAGGGCTGGCAATGGTAAAGGTTACGCTTCAAGGTCTGACTAAGACGTTCGGTGAGAAACCGGTCATAAGCGACCTAAGCCTGCAAGTCAATGACAAAGAGTTCTTCTGCATTCTAGGGTACCCGGGCGCTGGTAAGACGACGCTCCTAAGACTGATTGCAGGACTCGAAAAGCAGGATAAGGGCGACGTATACCTGGGAGATCGACTAGTGAACGACGTCCACCCAGGTGACCGTGATGTTGCCATGATCTTCCAGAACCTCGCGTTGTACCCTAACAGGACAGTCTTCGACAACATGGCTTTCCCACTCAAGGTACGAAAGATGGGAAGAACTGATCTGAAGAATAGGGTACAGGAGGTCGCGAAGACCCTTAAGATAGAGCATCTGCTGGATAGAACCATAGTGAATTTGAGCGGGGGCGAGAGACAGAGAGTCGCCATAGGACGGGCGTTGGTTCGAAGACCGCAAGTATTTCTCGTGGATGAGCCTCTGAGCAATTTAGACGCTCTTCTCCGATTGGAAATGCGAGCAGAACTGAAACGTCTACAGAGAGAACTTGGTCAAACCTTCATCTATGCAACTCCAGACCAGTTGGAAGCCATGAGCATGGGAGATAGAATCGTAGCGCTGAAGGAGGGGCAGCCACAGCAGGTAGATGTTCCAGAGGCATTATACAACAGCCCCAGGAATCGGTTCGTTGCGAGCCTCGTAGGATCGCCCGCGATGAACTTTATGGAAGGCTCGTGCAAACAAGCGGATCGAAGAATGATGCTCGATGTTGGGCCATTCAAGATTGACATTACAAGGTTTCAAGAAACGGTGGAACGTGCAGCAGGCTCGGAGCTGATCTTGGGCATTAGACCTGAACATGTTAGGGTCAGTAGAGGGCGTGGACGTAACAGCACGTGCGAGGTCGTCGTATACGTGGTCGAGCCTTTAGGCGGTGAAATGATACTTCACTTGGGTGTAGACGCACAATTGATCAAAGCCCTTGCTCCCCCCGGCTTCGAAGCTAAATATGGAGACCGTATCTGGATAGAGTTCGATCCCGACAAGATATATCTCTTCGATAAGAAGACACAAGAAGCCATCCTCTAGCCGTACATCAGGCTCCCCCACTTGTTGCGGCAGGGCAGGAATCACAAGGCCGGTGCATCGGAAAAGAGCGATAGACCTGCGCTGGCCCCGAGCCTACGGAGGCAGAGCTGCAAAAACCGTAGTCTCATCTCCTTGAAGCCTGATCATTGCCACGTGAAGATGAGACGTGTGGTCCCCGAAAGGATAGCATTCGAAGGCGGTCAGCGTCATCTGAACCGTTATTAGCTCACCTGAAAGTTCGAGATCAGTTTTCAGTACTCTGTCGTTCCACGATGTCGTAGCAGGCTGAAAGTCAAACTCCCCAATGGGAGCACCGTCGCGTTCCCTCTTCACTCCAATGCGCGACAGAGCGATCGGACGAGATTCCTCGTACCTTTCTTTTAGAGCTATGCTCTTGAGGAAACCAGTGACTTTCACTCGGTGCTCAAAGGCTTGACTAGAAACGGTAGGATGCGAGGCCCAGGCGTGGTAGCATACGTCGTTTCTTCCGTCGACTTGGTCAAAGCAAAGGCCTCCTCCCCCGACCGCCCCCCTAGAAAGCTCACTCCCAACGTGCTTGGCGAGACTGTGTCTAAGTAGCTGTTCTTTCACGGACAGAGACCTCAAACATACCATTGCGAGCGATACAATAAAATGCATGAAGTCGTTGCTAGGAAGTTTCCGTAGACGTTCAAACGCTTTTTTTGAAGCTTGATCCCCTTAATGCTCGGATGGATGGAGTTCACTTGGCATAACCTCAGCTGTCGCATCCTGCTCAGCTTTCCCACCATCTCCGCGAAGCGTCAGGCAGATGTGTCACGGTCTTCGCGCATAAGCATCTCCGCGACCCACATAGCCACGTTGCCAACCACGCTGGGACACTTGTCCTTGTGAGCGCCTTCCCTTTCGAACTCCTCGTACTCCTTTGGGTCCCACAAGTTGAACGATCGTCCGAATATCTTCACGTGCACCTCGCGGCAAATGCAGCTCCCGTACTCTTGGACGAATCGATCATGCAGTTCCTTCGCAAGCTCGAGGGGCTTCAGGTGTCGTCCATTGGCAAAGTTCTCACGTGTTCGGCCGTACTTGCAGCACAGCGCCATGACCCCGCCGGCCAAGGCTCCGCATGTCCCGTTCGTGGTGAGGCCAACCCCACCGGCAAGAGCGTACCCGGCCTTGAAGACCTCGTCATCGACTGTCCCAAACACGTCCTGGATAGCGCCGAGAACACATTGAGGACAGCTTCCACATACCTGCTCGTATTGGAAAGCACGCGCATGGACCTCTTCCAGCGTTTTCTTATTATTGGCCCGGACATCCATTGCACAATCGTCTCTTTTCTTTCTGGGCTGGCACCAGCCTTTCGTTTCACGCCTGAGTGGTGGTTCTTTGTTCCGTCCGGCAGGTACAGTTCCGCCTGCGCTAGCAGTCGCTGAGGTAATGAAGATTGTTTCGCGTCTCTCTCTATGGAGCTCTCTTTGTCCGAAGAAGACTCCTAGGTGATGAGATGGCTTGTGTCCCGAAGAAAGGACGACGGGTGCCCTCTCAAGGGTTACTTACGTGCGATTATCTCGACGATCCCTCTGGTCCCATCTACCTTGATTGTGTCACCGGTCTTGATTTCTTGTGTGGCGACGCTGGTTCCAACCACGGCTGGTATGCCGAATTCCCTTGATACGATCGCTGGGTGTGCCAGTATGCCTCCCGCATCTGTTACTAGTGCCTTGATCTTCGGGAACACGTTTATCCAAGCGGGGTTGGTCAATCTGCAGACCATGATTTCTCCAGGCTGAACGTGGTCGAATTCATCTGGGGACCTGACCACCCTGGCTGTTCCCTGAACCACGCCTGGTGAACCTCCCAGACCTTTAAGTTCCTTAGCTCCTGGAACTGCCTTCTTTCTTCTGTCAAGCTTCTCGGGGAATCCCCACAGGCCCTGTTTATACGGCTCCTCGTACACAGCCCAGTGGGTTGCCGTGCCGATCCAATCCACCGGCGTCAACTTGGAGGCGTCTTCCCTCTCCTTTCTCCGCGCGGAAACCTTTGCCTTGGCATCGAAAGCCTTAGGATTCGTTGCGATCTCTCTCATCTCGTTGTATTCGAGGTAGAATATGTCCTCTTGGTCGTTGATGATCCCCAACTCCCTTAGGCGCTTTCCTATCTCTAAGAAGATCCTCCTCAATCGCGCGTGAGTTCCTTGGTCGAAATAGAAGTGATGATCAGGAGTGAGGGGCGCCATTCTCAAAGCGAGATCCACGGCTTCCTCGAGCTTTCTCTTGTCCTCAGCCTTCTGTACCCTTGAGAGCATCCCTTTTACGGCCTTGTCTCTGCCGTCCTTGCATCTCTTGACGTCTTTAGGATAGTCATAGTCCATGGCGAGGTATGTTCGGACGAGCTCGATAGGGGGTATGGGGTACTCTCGCCAAGTCGGGTAGATGAGCTCGTGAGCGAATATTGACTTGTGCCCGTAACGGTCCAAATACTTTCTGAGATCCCTGAGAAGTGTCTTTCCTCCCTCTGACCGTTCGAGATCTTTCAGAATAGTCTCTCCAGTCTTATCCTTCGGCTCCTCGAAGATCCTTCGAAGGGAGCGATTCGCCTTGACGCGTTCCTTCAGCTTCCATAGGCCCTCAATCGATTCCCAGTTCTTGTCTTTGACCGAGAGTAAGATCCTACCTACTTCGTCCTCGTCGATCTTTCCAAATACCTCTTGGTATACCGCTTTGAACTGTAGAAACGATTGGAATTGAGCGATGTTCAGGATCCAGTGGAGCTTCCAATGCCTTTCGAAGATATCGTAGCCCTCTTCCATCAGGAAAAGTAGCTCCCCCAATGAGCTCTTCTCGTAGGCAAACTTGTCTAGGTACTCTAGGTTCCTCTCCACCTCGGGGAGGTACCTATCTTCCCACCACTGAAGGAACTTCGCTGCGTAGATCGGCATGATCATGTTGTAGTACGGTCCAGCTCTCTTGGCCTCTTCAGGATCTCTTGGGACGATCGCCGTGTAGACGTAGCTATTGACAACCTTGCCAGGCCACTCTTTCCCGAATGGCGCCCAGAACCTTCTGTACATGTACTCGCAGCATCTAGCCATCGGCAGCTCGGCATCCCACCAAGCGCAAAAGTCAGCGTACATCGGAGAGACAGGACGACAGACATGAAGATCATCGTACCACCATAGCAGCTTCTTCTCATCCTCGCTTTCCCATTTAACAGGGAACTTCTCGTCGCCCAAGAACTTGTCAAGTACCTTCGAACCCAGAACGTACTCTTCCTTCTCAGCCACCTTTCGTCCCTTCTTAGATTCAAAGCTGCTAGGATTCAAAGATATTTAATACTTCTCTATCTTTGATCGTGCCGGTTCCAAGATGAGCTCCACCGTTGACCGGGGTCTCCTATTATCCGTGGAGCCTTCCGGATTCGACGCGTGGACTCTCCCACGTCATGCGGCGGGAACCTAGATTCCTTCCAAGCAACGGTTTTGAAATCTCTACCGACGGCTCGCGGAGCTATTACGCCCAGAGAGACCGTGTCGCGATATAGCGTCGTTTTGGCCTTTGACAGAAAATCTTTTTCCCTGCGGTATCGCCTATGCACGCTACCTGAGTGAGAACTGGAGTCGAGGGCGTCTATGGCATACGTGGCTTGGTTTGAGGACTTGACGAAGAGGGATATCAGCCTCGCGGGAGGAAAGGGCGCAAATCTTGGTGAGATGGTTGGCGCAGCTCTACCAATACCTCCGGGGTTTGTCATCACCTCACAGACGTACCAGCACTTCCTAGAGGAGAACAGGATACGCCGAGAGCTTGCAAAACTCCTGAGAAAGATTCGAATTGACAATCAAAAACAGCTCGAACTTCAGTCCAACAGGATTCGAGACATCATCATGAAGTCTCGAGTCCCACCGGTGATAAGGAATGGTATCCTTGACAGCTACAAGAAGCTCTTAGAGCATGGGGCTCCTTCAGTGTTCGTCGCGGTGAGAAGCTCAGCGACGGCGGAGGACCTCTCCGGCGCCAGTTTCGCGGGTCAGTACGATACCTACTTGAACGTGTGTGCGGAAGACCTGATCTGCTGTGTCCAGAAGTGTTGGTCATCACTCTTCACCCCGAGGGCGATCTTCTACAGAGAGAAGCAAGGATTTGATCACAATAGAGTTTTGATGGCCGTCATAGTTCAGAAGATGATTGACGCCGACAAGGCTGGCGTGATGTTCACTGTGAATCCAGTAACATGTGAAGAAGGCCAGATAATCATAGAGGCCGTTTGGGGGCTGGGAGAGGGAGTTGTTTCAGGAACGATTACGCCCGATCATTATGTGATAGACAAGAATACGGGAAGAATCGTCACTACAGCAGTTGCGTGCAAGCAGATCATGTTCGTCAGAGATGACATCACTGGAAAGACAACTGAGAGGAATGTTCCCCAAGAGAAGGTTGATGCCCAAATACTGACGGAACAGGAGATCGGGAGGCTGACGGAACTAGGCAGGAAGGTTGAGCAACACTATGGCCTACCACAAGATATTGAGTGGTCCATTGAGGGAGAGAATGTCTACCTCCTGCAGTCTAGGCCTGTGACAGGGTGGAAAAAGGCCTGAAACGACTGTTCAGCAACCTGAAGTGCAGTCCTGAAGAGGTGCCTTGTTGGTTCAGAATCCGTTGTAGTGAATGAGCTCAGTTAGGGGTCTCCTGAAGTCCGTCACATAGGCATGCGTGGTTTCCTTGTCGATATACCCCATGCGCATGATGCTTACCAAGGAGTAGTGGTCCGGAATCCTCAGCATCCTCTTGATTCTTCGCCTCCCAGCTTCTGTGTCTATCGGCCTAGCGAGGTCTTGACATCCTATCCCGAGCGCGGTCGCTGCTAGCCGCAAGTTCTGCAAAGCAGCCCCGATCCCCACAATGGAGATCAGACCTGATGACACGTTGGGAGGCTCTTTCTTTCTGTCGTAGATCGTTACAACGATTAGTGGCGCAGCCCGGATTTTATCACAGTAGTCTCGTCCTGTTTCCCTAAATACAGTGTAGTCTCTAAGGGTTTCCTTGATTCTCGGAGTCATCACCGTTTTCACGAAAAGCGACGCAGACCTAACGTATATCCCGTCTCCCTTGTCCTCGACCTCGCGCCTATCTAGTCGAAACCACTTCGAGTAGCTTAGGAATGTCCTATCGAGCAAGGCCCTATTGTCAAGGATCTCCTCCAGCACTTTCAGTGTGGAATTCGCGATTTCATCCTTCACGTGTTTATCAGTAATTGCGATGAATTCTGAGGGCTGAATATTGTGGCCGGATGGAGCCCATCTGGCGGCATCTAGTATCCGCTCGATGTCTTCTCTCGACACTCCCTTCGGCAGAAACTCTGCTCTGATAGTTCTTCTTCTCCTTATCGCCTCAAACAGGAGCATTTCGCTGTTAGACATGTAAGTGATCCTCGGGACATGTTCTACATTAGGGGCTCATTTTGAACCAGGAATTTTGTAGTCAACCAGGTCCGGGTGAGGAAGAATATTTGGTTTGCCCTGCGTCTCAGCTTGGGATAGCTTCCTCACCACAAGTTTTTTCCGCATCTGCGTGGGTCGGTGCGTCCGGTGTAGATGAAGACAATCAGCGGGGATGTTCGCATGCGAAAACTCTCTGAAGAGGTTACAATAGAAAACGTCAGGATTCGCATAGATGCATTTTCTGACGAAGAGATTCAAAGCGCCGTGGGTGATCCAAGCTTTCTGGCTTACAGACTCGGTGAAGTTCAGATCTCAACAGAACCAACGAAAGCCGAGCCCGATGTGATATGGAAAATGCGAGGGGAGAGGAGCCTGAGCTATGAAAATGGCAAACTGCTAATGGGGGGAAACTATTCAGAGGGCGAAGTGCAGAGAATCCTCATCTCGGTACTTGTGAAGGCTCTCGAAGAGACCGATCTGTTCACGTTTCATGCATCAGCCTGCTACTATGGAGACAGGTGTGT
>Ga0315296_10001835_pt1 | contig 18420 bp, 12 predicted proteins | sample YL17G14_18_MG_FD_203921 | JGI IMG/M metagenome (GOLD analysis project Ga0315296, IMG submission 203921) | Sediment microbial communities from Yellowstone Lake, YNP, Wyoming, USA - YL17G14_18 | ecosystem: Environmental > Aquatic > Freshwater > Lake > Sediment | place: USA: Wyoming | collected... | reverse complement strand
ATGATGCGGAGATCGGCGCGGCGCGTTCTCGACGAACCCACACGCTCGTACTCTCCGGATTCTATGACGCGCAGCAGCCGGGCCTGCTGACTGGGGGTGATGTTGGCGATTTCGTCCAGGAAGAGCGTGCCGCCTTCGGCAAGTTCGAACCGACCCACGCGGTCGGTTTTGGCATCGGTGAAGGCGCCTTTCACGTGGCCAAACAACTCGCTTTCGAAGACGCCCTCCGCCAGACCTCCCGTGTTCACCGTGACCATCGGTCGCGTGGCACGGCTGGAAAGGGCGTGCAGCGTGCGCGCCACGACCTCCTTGCCGGTACCATGTTCGCCGGTGATGAGGACGTTGGCGTCCGAGGGCCCCACGCGCGCCGCGAGCTCCAGCACAGGCCGCATGGCCGGCGACTCGGCAATCAAAGTGGGCAGGCCCTCCGCGCGCAGCACCCGGTTTTCCGCTTCCAGACGCGCACCCCTGCGCAACGCCCTTCCCAGCTCCAGCTGTGTGCGGAGGATGCTCAGCAGCCGCGCGTTTTCCCAGGGCTTCTGCACGAAGTCGCGTGCGCCACGTCGCATGGCCTCGACAGCCAGTTCAATGCTGCCCCAGGCTGTCATCACGACGATCGGCAAAGTGCTGTCGAGAGACTGCAAGCGGGTGAGCAGGTCCAGGCCTTCCTGCCCGGAAGTGGTGTCACGGGCATAGTTCAGGTCAATGAGGGCCGCATCAAAATCCTTCGTTTCCACTGCGGCCAAGATGGCGGCGGGCGAGCTGACGGCTTCAGTCTGGAATCCCTCTGCCTTGAGCAAGAGGCGAAGAGACTCGATTACGTCCGGCTGATCGTCGGCGATAAGAATGCGCGGGAGCGATGAATCAGATGCATTCATGACGCGCCTGGCTGGCCCCTATCTTAACGCGGATGACTGCAGGTGTCAGGCACCATATCGGGGCCTCAGCTCATAGGGCGATCGGTTGATTGCATCATCGGGCCAATCACAAAATGCGCCGCGTCGGTTCTTCAATGACCCGATGACGCAATGGCTCGATGGACCGATTCAATCATTCGTGCCTCAGCGCCACCATCGGGTCCACCTTCGTCGCCCGGCGCGCAGGGAGATAACTTGCCAGAAGACCGACGGCCAGGAGCACTACAACCGCGACGGCCAGAGTTTCCGTGTCGTGCGGCGTGACGCCGAACAGCAGGTGCCGGACAAACTGTGTGATCCAGAACGCTCCGGCAATCCCTATTGCAATGCCTACGGCGAGCAGGACGGCACTATCGCGCAAGACGAGTCGGAGAATTGAACCTTGCCGTGCCCCGAGCGCCATGCGAATGCCGATTTCGTGGGTGCGCCGCGTGACGAGGTAGGCCATGACGCCGTAAAGCCCGATGGCCGTCAGCAGGAGAGCGAGCGCCCCGAAAAACCCGGAGAGCATCGCGAGCAGGCGTTCCGGCACCAGCGAGTCGTCCACTTGCTGCGCCAGGGTGATGAATCGTAGCGAAGCGGCTTTATTCACGCCTGCAATCGCCTCCCGTGCCGACGGTATCATCGATGTGGGATTGACGGCGGTCCGGATCTCAAAAGAGCTGTCTTCCGGGATGAAAGGAGCCTGGGTGAGTGGGACATAAGCAAAGGGAAGATCGGCTTCGCGAAGCGATATGTACTTGGAATCCTTGACGACACCCACAATCTGGAGCTGTTCGGTGGAACCAGGATCGGGTCCCGACATGCGGAAGTACTTCCCAATGGGATTTACATTCGGGAAGAATCGGCGGGTCAGGGTCTCACTCACGACGGCGACCCGGGGCGAGGTTGCCGTATCACCGCAGTCAAATGTGCGGCCGGCGACTAGCGGTGTGCGCAGAGTGGCAAAGTATTCCGGCGTCACCCCGTTGAACCAGACCAGAGGCATCTCGCCCGCGGGCGGCTGGTACCCTTGCGGCTGGATGTCCTGGTTCCACTCCAATCCGGAAATCGGGGTCAGCCAGCTTTGACTCACCGAAACAACCCCGGGAAGAGATTTCAGCCGCTCCAGAACCTGGCCATAAAAGGAGACCCGCGCGCCGGGCGAGATGCCGGCATTATGAACATTTACGCTCACCATGAGGACGTTCTTGCGGTCGAACCCAGGATTGAGCGTCAGCAGGTTCGTGAAGGTGCGCACAAACAAACCCGTCCCGACCAGAAGGACAAGCGAGAGCGCCACCTGCACGGCGACGATCCAGCGGCCGGACCGGAATTGGGAACGACTCTCGCTTGGCTGCTCCTCACCACCCTTCATGGCGGAGGTCAGTGAAACGCGTGTGGCACGCCATGCGGGCAAAAGGCCAAAGAGTAAGCCCGTAACGATGCCCATGGCCGCGGCGAAGCCCAAGACGCGCCCATCCATCGACAGGTCGAGAAAGACCCTGTTCGTGGTCGTCGAGACAAAGCGAACCAAGAGCGCGCTCCCCCATTGGGCAAACAGGATTCCAAACAGCGCACCCGTGGTGGACAGCGCCAAGCTCTCGGTGAGCAACTGGCGAATCAGCCGTGCGCGTGACGCGCCCAGCGACAGTCGAACTGCAAACTCTCTTTGCCGCGCCGCCGCACGGGCCATCATGAGGCTGGCGATATTGGCGCAGACGATGAGCAGCACGAAGCCCACAACAACCATCAGGATTTCGAGCGGTCGTTCATACTGGTTACGGAGACCGGAATACCCGGTGAGGCCGGTGGCGGCAGGAGTTATTGCGAAAGTGTACGACTTAAAGACTTCCTGATCCTGGAGCCGCCAAGCCGGGGGAACGGAAGCGGCGAAGATTTGAGGCGCGAGAACATTCAGGCGCGCGGTCGCCTGCTCGCTGCGGGTTCCAGGCGCGAGACGGCCCATCATCAACAGCCACCACCCGGAACGGTGATCGAGCAGCGAGTCCTTTCCTCGAATGATCGCTTCCGCGCAAATCGGCAGGGCGACGTCCAATTGGTCGCCGACGTCAGTGCCAAAGAAGCCCCGCTGGGTCACGCCGATCACCGGGAACGAGTGGCCGTTGAGCCGCAGCAGGCTGCCAATCGCGCTCTCCGCTCCTGCGTAATGCTGCTGCCAGAATCCGTAGCCCAGGACCGCCACGCCGCCACACCCGCGGCGGTCATCTTCGGGCGTCAACAAGCGCCCGACCGCTGGCCGCACGCCCAGTGTCGAGAAATAAGCGCCGCTCGCGTAAATCCCGTGGACGTTCCGGGCTTCGCCGCCGTCGGCGAGATCGAACTCCTGCGGGGACCACGCAAACACGCCGGAGAAAACGTCCTGATGGTCGCGCACCTGCTCCCACATCGGATTCGTGTAGGTGGTCCGCGCATCGGCGCTCCGGGGCGAGCGGAATCGAATTTGCACCAGTTGCTCAGGTTTCTCGACGGGCAACATGCGCAGCATGACCGCGTTAATCACACTGAAGATGGCCGTGTTGGCGCCAATGCCGAGCGCCAGCGTCAGCACCGCGATCGCCGTGAAGCCTGGATTCCTGGCCAGCATCCGCAGGCCGTAGCGTAAGTCTTGAATCAGTGTGCTCATCGTTCACCTCAAATCGGGCCATCGATCCATCGGGTCATCGGCACATCGAGCCACCGGCTCATTGATTCATTGAAAGCTCGACCGCGTGGGCTAGCCGGAGCAATGGTTCAACGACTCAATGAGTCAATCACCCAATCGCTTGCTGGCTGCTCTCCTCCACAATCCGCCCGTCGAACAGGTGCACGGTGCGGTCGGCAAACTTCGCGTACCGCGGATCGTGTGTCACCATACAGAGCGTCGCCCCTTCCCGATGCAGGTTCCGCAGCAGCTCCATTACCGCTTCCCCGTTCTTGGAATCCAAGTTCCCTGTGGGCTCATCGGCTAGCAGAATCGACGGCTTGCCGGCCAGCGCTCGCGCCACGGCCACGCGCTGCTGTTGACCCCCGGAAAGCTGCGAGGGGTAGTGCTTTACGCGGTGAGACATGCCGACCTTCTCCAGAGCTTCCTGTACACGTTGCTTGCGCTCCGTGCCCGACATGCCCCGGTAAGTCAGCGGCAGCTCCACGTTCTCGTAAACTGTCAGGTCGCCAATCAGGTTGAACGCCTGGAAGATGAAGCCAATCTCCCGGTTACGGATGCGGGTGCGCTGCGAGAGCGACAGATCCTCCAGGGCCGTGCCGTTCAGCCAGTACTTGCCGTCCGTGGGCGTATCCAGGAGGCCCAGGATCGACAGCAGGGTCGATTTGCCGCACCCGGAAGGGCCGGCCACGGAGAGGTATTCACCCTTCTTGATCTCGAGGTAGATCCCGGAAAGGGCGTGCGTCTCCACCTCCTCGGTCAAGAAAACCTTCGTAACACCCTTCAGGTGGATCAGCGTTTGGCCATTTGATTTCGCTGGAGCGTTCGCGCCAGCTTGCGGGTTAAGTTCGGTTGGTGATTCCATCTTACCTCCTCGTCGAAACAGAAACTGGAAATTAGAAACTCGAAGCTGTGTTGTTGCTTGTCACTCATCACATCTCACTTGTCACTGCCCTACTCGTACCTCAGCGCCACCATGGGATCGACCTTCACCGCCCGGCGCGCGGGGATGTAACAAGCCAGCAGCGCCACGGCCGTCAGCAAGAACGACACGCCCAGAAATGTTACGGGGTCCGTTGGGCTAATGCCGTAAAGCAAGCTCGAAAGGGCTCGCGTTGCCGCAAAAGCTCCCGCCAGCCCGATGGCCACCCCGATAAGAGTCAGTCCCAGACCTTGCCCGACAACTAACCTCAAAACGTCGCGGCGTTCCGCGCCCAACGCCATACGAATGCCGATCTCGTGGGTTCGCTGGGAGACTGCGTATGAGATGACGCCGTAGAGTCCGGTGACCGCCAGGACAAGCGCCAAGATACCGAAGGCTCCGAGTAGCAGTCCCGTGGTGTGCGCGGGGAAAAGGGGCAGAGCCATGTACTGCTGCATCGTTTCGAGATCGATCGGAACGGCGTCGGGATCGAGGGCTTGGACTTCGCGGCGCACGGAAGCCAGCAAACCCTTGGGATCGCCCTCTGTGCGAATGAGCAGCGTGGCGTGCCACTCGGAGTCGGCAGGCAGGTAAATGACCGGCTGGGGCCCTTCGCTGAGGGTGTGGTACTTCCCGGTCTTCACCACGCCGGCAATAACGAGGCCGCGGTGGGTCTTGTCATCCGGAAACCCCAGGATCTTTCCGATCGGGTCCTGACCGAGCCAGAAGCGGCGCGCCATCGCCTCGTTGATGATGACCGGCTTCGGTGAAGCTGCTGCATCGGCCGCCGCGAAGTCTCGTCCACGAAGCAGGGGGATGCCCATCGTCCTGCAGAAAGCGGGACCAACGTACATGGCCTCGAGGCTGGCTTCATGCTGACCGATCACGAAGGCCTGAGTCCGTCTTGCTGTTCCGAGGGGCAAGTAGGCCGTGAAGCTGGTAGAACTCACGCCCGGCAAAGCTCCCAGTCGCCCGAGCACCTGCTGGTAGAAGGTTCTACGCTTGCTCTCGGAATACCCGAGGCTGCCGGGGTCGACCTGTGCGATGACAGTGTGCCGGGTGTCGAAGCCGGGATCGATCGACCGTGCATTAAGGAGGCTTCGAACGCACAGTCCCGCGCCGATCAGCAACAGGAGGCAAACGGAAACTTGTACAACCACGAGCGCGCTGCGCAGCCAGGACCGGCGCAACCCTCCGAACGAGGCCTCGCCTTTCAGAGCCGGAACAAGTTCCACGCTTGAACTCCGCAGCGCCGGCGCCATTCCAACCACCACGCCCATCGCGAGGGCGAGCAGAAGTGTGAACGCCAACACGCGCCAGTCGATGGGAACGTCGATCCTGACGGGCAGGCTGGCAGGTTTGAGAGCCAGTAGGGGAGGAACTGCGAACCATGCGAAGAAGAAGCCGACCGTGCCGCCCATGGATGAGAGCAGCAAGCTTTCGGTCAACGTTTGCCGGATGAGGCGGCCACGGCTTGCACCCAGTGCCGAACGGATGGCGATTTCCCGCTGGCGGGCCACTGCTTTGGCAAGCAGCAGGTTTGCGGCATTGGCAGAGGCGATGAGGAGCACCAGCCCCACCACCACCATGAGCAGACCTGTAAAGGCGGCGACGTAGCCTCGGAACGGGCTGGGGACCAATTGAACTGGAAAAGCCGCAGCCTCGTACTCCTTGTTGCTTTTAGGCTGGTCCTGTTGGAGACGGCTGGCGAGAACACTCAAGTCGGCCCGCGCTTGTGACGCTGTGACCCCGGGCTTCAGCCGTCCTATTCCAAAGAGCCAGGAAGTATCCCAGTTGCCCAGAAAATGCGGGTCGTGTGTGAACTCAAAAGTGGTCGAGATCGGCGCCCAGAAGTCAGGTTGATTTCCCACGATGATCCCGCTGAAACCTGCGGGGGCCACGCCAACCACGGTGAAGTCCCTTCCGTTCAGCGTGAGCGTCTTTCCCAGTATCGCGGGATCAGAGCTCAGATGCTGCTCCCAAAAGGCATGGCCTAGTACGACCACGAATTGCGACGCGGGAACCCGGTCCTCCTCCGGCAAAAACCCCCGACCCAGGACAGGCCTCACGCCGAGGGTCGAAAAGAAGTTGCCAGATACAAGCTGGCCCTGGATTAATCCGCCTTCTGCCGTCCGGCTCCAGCTTACGGGTCGCATTTCTCCATCAAAGCCGAGGAAACCCGAAAAGACCTGGTTGTGCTCGCGATAGTAGAGGTAGCCGGGGTAGGAGAGCGGCGTGTACTCCTCAAGCCCTCCCGCCTTCGGGTTCCTTTGCCACACCTCCAACAGCCGGCCCGAAGCCTCCACCGCCGTCGGCCGAAACAGTAACGCGTTTACAAAACTGAAAATGGTGGTATTCGCTCCGATGCCGAGAGCGAGCGTCAGCACCGCGACGGCAGTGAAACCGGGATTCTTCGCCAGCATCCGCAGGCCGTAGCGTAAGTCTTGAATCAGTGTGCTCATCGTTCACCTCAAATCGGGCCAGCGCGCCATCGGGTCATCGAGCCATTGCGCGATCGGACCATTGGCGGAGAGCCGAAACTCGAAATCCGAAAATCGAAACGCGACAGACACTCCGACGAAGCCCATGCAATCACTCAATGACTCAATCTCCCAATCACTCAATCACCCGATCACCCAATCACTCAATTGCTCAATTCAAGCGAATCCGATTGAAGGCGTCCCAGGCCGACATATCCGAGAGGATGACCTGATCGCCTACCTGCAGGCCGCTCAGGATCTCGATGGTATTAACCGAGCTGCGGCCCAGCTTTACCTGCACGCGGGCTGCTTCTTTGCCTCCCGCTTCGAGCTTGAAGATTCCCACGGTGCTGTTCGGCTGCCCGAACGCCGGACGACCCACGTAGAGCACATCCCGTAACCGCTCTATTTCGATGGTGCCGTCCACGCTCAGGTCCGGCCGCGCACCCTTGGGCAGCGCGCCTTCCAACTTCACGTCCACCGTGACCGTGCCGTTTTGCACTGCCGGGTCAACGCGCATGACGCTGCCGGGAATGATGCCGTTGCGCGTATCAATGGAAGCCACCTGGCCGATCTGCACGTCTTTGGCTTGAGTTTCCGGGATCTTGAGCTGGGCCTTGAGGCGGGTCGGTTGTACCACTTTGGCGAGGATGGTGCCGGCCGTAACGCGTTGGCCAACTTCCACAGGCAGTTCCTGAAGCACTCCTTCCGCTCCTGCCCGCACGCGCAGGGAGTCAAGTTGGGTGCGCTTGAGTTCGTACAAGGCGCGGAGTTGCTCCACACGCGCTTTCTGGGCGTCGAGTTGGGCTTTCACCGAATCGCTGCTGACCTGCAGCCGTTGCTGTTCGATCGAGTTGCGCGTAGTCAGTGCTTCGGCCTTGGCCTTCGATAGCTTCACATTCAAGCTCGCGCCCAAGCCGAGCTTGGCCAACTCCTCATCCTTCTCTGCATTGAGCTTGGCCTGCTGGTATTCCGATTGTACTGTGGCCGCAGCAGCCTTCTGGTCCAGGAGTTGCGATTCCAACTGCGCTTTGAGGCTGTTCAACTGCGCCTGCGCCGCTCGCAGTTGCCACTCTGCGTCCAGCGCCAACTGCTCCAGTTCGGGATTGGTCAGCTCAAGCACCACGGTGTCTGCCGTGACAGGCGAACCCGGGAGGACGAACCGGCGCACGACGCGCCCGTCAGTGGTGGCGGGAATCCACAGGATCTCTTCCGGCACCAGCGTGCCCAGGCCTCGCACCTGGATAAGCATCGGCCCCCGCTTTACGGTGTCGGTCCAGACGGTGGCCTTTTCCACCGTAGGCGCGGCAGGCTTGAGCGTGGATAGTCCCCAGGTGATTAAAGGTACTAGAATAATACCGGCCGCCCCGTAAATCACCCGGCGAAGACGGCGCTTCCGAGCTACATCTGGCCTAGGAATGTCCATGGTCTCTCCCGTGGTCTAGTTTGCAGGTCCCATTCCATTCTCGCAGGTGTCTAAGTGCCTGTCCCTCTGTAGGTTAGCAGGCTAACATCTGCTCGGCCGGGGGCTGGATTGCCCGCTTCCGGGATTGACAAGTCCCAAAATCGGACACCCTCGTGTCCTCCACTTGCTCAACACACTCTCCCTGAGCCGCAGGCCCTCAACCCGGTCCATGGTGGTCTCCCGGACGGGTGTTGCTGGGAGGGGCGGGGGGCGAGGATGATCAAGGGTGTTCGGGGGTCCCTTTGATCGCACCCGTTCATGCTGTCATTCCGCGCACGAGCGGATAATCAAATCCCACAGATCCGGTACGCGAAAACTCAGCACCGAGGAGTTCGTATCAGCGATGCGGGACATGACCGCACGGAATTCTTGGAGAGAATGGCAATGGGGATTACCCGGGGCTAGCCTCGGCATCTCGGCTGGCAGGCGGCCGCTTCGTCCAATTCTCTCTGCATGGTGGCGGTGCGGGTAGTCGCCAGCAACAGGTAGCGCTGGGTGAGGTCGAGGGTGGAGTCAGCCAGGGTTACACTCACGGGAAGCATAAGAAGAAGGATTGCGAATTGCAGGCCGCGTTTCATAGTTCCCTCCCCCCTTTCGGCCGACCAAGGCTGCTTATGCCGGCCAGTATAGCGCGCGTTGCCACCAGCCTACGCGGCTGGCTCGCTGGAAGTAGCTGGCCCGGTGGCGAGCTGCTTGGCGGCCTCCTTCACCTGCTTCAGATCGAGCTTCCCGCTGCCGAGAAGGGGCAAAGCAGGAATACGAAAGAAATTCTCCCGGCGCGGCACCCAGAGCTTGGGCAGGCCGGAATCGCGCAGGCGCTTGAGTAGCTCGTCCACGCCCACCTCGAGTTCGGTGTGCAGGACGACCAGCCTTTCGCCCTTCTGCTCGTCGGCGACGGAGGTCACCACCAGTTTCGGCTCGAGGCTTCCCAGAACCTTGTGCAGCGCCTCCTCCACCTGCAGGTGCGGCACCATTTCGCCGGCGATTTTCGAGAAGCGCGTCAGCCGATCGGTGATGGTAATGAACCCGTCCTGGTCCAATCGCGCAATGTCGCCGGTGACGTACCAGCCTCCTTCCCGGATGGCCTCGCGGGTCTTTTCCGGGTCGTCAAGGTAGCCCAGCATCACGCTCGGCCCCGCAACGAGCAGCATACCGTCCCGGTCGGGGGGAAGTTCCTCGAAGCTTTCGGCGTTTGCGACTTTCACCGCGACACCGGGAATCGGCCGTCCCACTGTGCCGGGCTTCACGCCTGCCCGCTTCGCGTCCTCTGCACTAGAGCCCAGAGTTTCTACTGACACGACGGGAGACAGTTCCGTACAGCCATAGCCCTGGAAGAGGTCGCGGCCGAATTTCTCCCGGAAGGCCCGCGCCAGTTCCGGCTTCATCTTCTCTGCGCCCACGATGGCGACGCGCAGCGAGGCGAAATCCTCTGGCGCGCACCGCCGCACGTACTCCCAGACAAACGTGGGGGTACCGACGAGAACGGTGACTCTGTACTTGCGACACAGCTCCCCCACCTTGCGCCCTTCCAGCGGGTTTGTGTGGAAGACCGCGCAGAAACCTGAAACCACCGGGAGCCAGAGCGCCACCGTAAGCCCGAAAGAGTGGAAAAAGGGCAGGATGCCGAGCAGACAGTCGTTGCGGTCCACGTTGATGGCCTGCTGAACACCCTCGATGTTCGAGACGATGTTGCGGTGACTGAGCATGACGCCCTTGGGAATTCCCGTGCTGCCGCTCGAGAATATGACCGTGGCCAGCGAGTCAAGCTTTACCTCGCGGGGCAGCAGCCAGCGCTCCAGGACAAAGCGCGGCAGCAGTCTTGCGGCCAGGGTACACAGAAGCCTGTCAGAGGCAGAAAAGCTCCCGGCGACCTCCTCGACCATCGCCATCCCGGGACGCTGCGCGATGGCGAACCTTTCGAGCAGTTTCTCGGAGGTGAAGATGGTCTTGATCTCGCAGCGCTCGATGGCCGCGGCGAGCGCCTCAGCGGAAGTGGTGTAGTTCAGGTTGACAGGGACGCGCCCCGCCAAGCTGATTCCGAAGTTGAGCAGAGCGCTGGGAACGGAAGGCGGCAACAGGATCCCCACCATCTTTTCCTCGCCGCAGTGCTGGAGCACCCAGCGGCGGAAGAGTATTGTGCCCACCAGCGCCCGGCCGAAATTCAACTCACGCCCGGACGAATCGGCCATGGCCGGACGGCGCCAGTTACGGCGGGCAGTATCAAGGAACAGTCGATGCAGAGGTCGCTGAGCGGCGTCGCGGCGGGCGAAGGCTTCCGTGCTCAGCGTCATGAGAGTTTGGTGGACCTCAAAGATGCCCGCATCCGGCGCCAGCGGCCGGCCGATGCTCACCGTCGCGGGGTAGGGAGTGCGGCGCGGCCACTTGAAGGAAAACCGCCCGCGCTCGCAGCGGAAGATGTTGCCCCACACGCGGTCGAGATGAACAGGGATGATCGGCACTCTCATCCCCTGCCTGACGTGCTTAAATCCGCGCTGGAAGGGCAGCAGGTTCCCCGCGCGGGTGACGGCGCCTTCCGCGAAGATGCAAACCAACTCGCCTTCGCGGAGATATTTCCGTGCCTGCCGCAGCGATTCGACGATTTTCCTTGGCGGGTCTTCTGCCGCCACCGGGATCGCGCCCATCAACTTCGCCAGCCAGTGAATGCCTCGTGCTTCGTAGAAGGGGCGATACATCAGGAAGCGAATCGGTCGCGGCGAACACGCAGCAATCAAGAAGGCATCGATGAAGGAAACGTGGCTGCACACGAGCAAGGCCGGGCCGCGCTGCGGCAGGTTTTCCCGTCCGCGCACCTGGAGGCGGTAGAAGGTGTGGGCAAGCAGCCAGAGGCACAGGCGGATCATGAGCTGCTTCCCCCTCTGGATCTCCAGGCCGGCGGCGCGGCAGGAGAGGGGATGGTCAACTCCATTGCGCTGTCGTCGGAAACGCCCACCACCTGTGCCGCATGCAGGCACATCAAGCCACACCGAAAGAAAAGGCTGACGCAACCTTGGGATAAGTTCCGCATAGTGTTGGGCCTGCGCAGAAACCGCTGGATCTACTTCGCCAAGGCTTTCGCGCCGGGGCATGATGCCGTGTCGTCTTCCCAGCGCCGCGCAACCCACCTCGTGCCGAAAGGATGGGCGAGCCACCAGGACGACCGGCCCATGGCGATTGTAAAGCAAGTGAGAGTGGGGCGGAAGTTCCTTCACGACGCATGGCCAACGCGCGGCCTTCGTCGCACCGGCCTTCGCGTTGCCTAGAGGACTGCGCAGAGGGCGAACAAGCGCGCGCTACCTGATTCGCCGCCATTCGTCGATGAAAGCGTCGATATTGTGCCAGGTGCGGGGTGCGTCCACGGTGATGTTGTCCACGGGCGAGAGGATGAAGCCGTCCGGGCCCAGCATCTCCACTGCGTGGCGCACCGCCGCGCGGACCTCATCGTCAGTGCCCAATTCGACCGTCACCGCGCCGGAGACTCCGCCCCACAGGCAGATCTGGTCCCCAATCTTCTTCTTGATATGGTTCATGTCGGTGTGCGTGCCTTGAACGGGGTCGATGCCGATCAAGACGTCGATTCCTGCCTCCACGTAGTCGTCCAGCATGGGCGCGAGGCCGCTGGAGCAGATATAACCGAACAGCGCGCCATGCTCGTGCGCCAGCTCCACCTCGGTCTTGAGCCGGGGCAGGATGACGTCGCGGTAGAACTTGGGTGTCACAAAGTCGCAGCCTTCATACCAGGCCCGCTTGATAAACAGATCCACCGGCGCTTGCAGCACGACCGCCATGCGCTGTTTGTTCCAGGCATGGATCATGTCCAAGAGTTCGATGACCAGGCCCGGCTGTTCGTGCGTCAGAACCATGAGGTTCTGAAATCCGCAGAGCCAGCTCGCCATGTCCACGCCCACGCCCCAGCCACCCGCCACCAGAACGCCCTGCTCGGCAGCGAAGGCGTGCGCTTTCTGCGCCTCGCGTTCGAACTGCACAAGGTCCACAGGCTCGGGAGGGATGAGTAGGTAGCGCAGGGCCTCCAGTTCCTTGGCCTCGGCGATGAGCGGCTTGAGGGCGCGCGGCACCTGATAGTCGTCTACGAAGGGGATGTGATTGCCGTGGGGCCAGTCCTCCGACCAACGAACACTGGTGGACAGCCTGCCGGCAGGGGTGGTGTATTCCTTGTGCAGGATGGGATTCCCGTCAGGGACATCTTCTCGCCACTCGCGGGTTTCCACCGCCGGATGCAATCGGACCGGCAGGCCCCGCAGGTCGGGATGATCCAAACGCTCCGGACGCGGGCTGGTGGGAATGAAAAGGAAGGAATCCAGTCCCAGGGCTCGCTCCGCCAAGACCAACTGGTAAAGGTCCTCTTTACATTGGCGGCGCAACGCCGTGAAGCTCATGAAGCAGCAGGGCAAGTAATCAGGTTGCTGGTGATTGAGCGCGTGCAGCATCCGCTCTCTGGAACTCAGTGCAGTCATGCGTCAGGCCCCCGTAGCGCCGCCCTTGCTGGGCGGCATGCTCAAGATAAGCACAATTGCCGTGCTGGAGTCCGCCGCTACTTCCCGGCGATTTTCGTGTAGCGAAGTTGCTGCTTGCCGATGTCGCGGGGATAGACGATCTCCACGTCCGCGATTCTGCCGTTCTTGCCGTAACGCGGCATGAGGTCGGAATTGATTCCGGTCCAGAATATCGGCAGATCGAGTTGCTTGTAACGCTCCACGACTTGGTCGCGCCAGGCGGGGTCGAAATGGATGCCGTATTGCGTGATGAGCGCCTGGGCGGCGGCATAATCGCCCTCGGCCTTGATGCGCATCAGCTCGGCCAGCAGCAGGCCCACGCCCTGGCGCATCTTCTCGTAATCCTTCACCACCATGTAGGTTTTCCCGTCGCGCTCGACGGGTCCGACGGCACCGGTCTTGTCGCGGATGAAGTTGATGACGAGCTGCGTGCCGCGCCGGTGGTCTTCCTCAATGGTGTCACCGGTGGGGACTTCGCGGAGCTGCACCAGCGCCGCGCGCGCCTCGCCGTCGTACGCGGCTTTGGCGACCTCGAAGTCCGGCAGAGCCGCGATTTCAATCACTTTCGGATCGAAGAAATTCCACAGGGCCACCAGGTCGGCGCGCGCCTCCTCCAGCGTGGAATAGTATTCCTTGAGGTAGGACGCGGGCTCCTGCGTGAGCTTGGGATTCATCTTCCCGGAGCCGTGGCCCAGAACCTCGTGCATGGCGGTGAAGAGGTTGTTGGCCAGTTCCCGGTACTGGCGGGCGCGCTCGATCTCCTCCGCGGAGAAGGCAAACTCTTCAGTTGCCTTCTCGCCAGTGGCCGCGGCCAGGGCGCGAATGGAGCTAGTGAAGACAAAGCTCTTGCTGCCGAACTTGTCGTGGATTTCCGCCTCGTTGGGAAGGTTCTCGCCAATTGTGGAGACATCGAAGTCGGCTGTCTCGATGACTGTCTCCACTGCTTTGGCGAGAGGCGGGTGAGGGTTTTCCAGTTTGTACTGTTCCGCCCAGGGGGCACGCTGTTCGAAGTAGCGGGCGTTGGCGGCGAAGCCCTGCATCAACCGGTTCAGCTTCGCATCGATCACGGTCACGTAAGCCTGCGCCGCCCCTTTCACGCCCCGCGCGTCCTTGTAGACCTCAATGAAGCCGTGGGTGAAATCAACGGCGGAGTCGTCCCGCACCCAGTCGATGTTGAATTGCCGCCAGTCGGCAGGATCACCCGTCTGGTAGTACCGGATCAGATCGTTGAGGACTTTCTTCTGTGAGGCGCCGGCGTAGGGCAGTGCCATCTTCAAGTAACGAATGGCGCGACCGAGTTCCGCGGCATAAAGCCCTGGAGGAATGCTCCCGTCCGGGGTACCGGCGCGATAAACCTGCTCGACAAGCTTTCCGTCCTTCTTCACCAGGCGGGAATTGAGCGGGTATCGTTCGGCGAATCCCTGGAGGTCGGCCATCTGCACGCCCTGGTAGAGGTTATTGGCGCTCGCTTCGAGAGGGTCCTGGCCGCCGGGCGGGTTCTTCGCGGTGAGCAGGGGTTCGAATTCGGGGTCGAAGATCGGCCTGCGCAATTCCTCGAGTTCCTTCTCTAGCCTTGCGCGCGGGCCCAGTCGCGCACGATTTTTCAACGCCTGTTCGGCCGCGGCTCTCAGCTCCTCGGGAGAGAATTCCGGTGAAAACTTGCGCGAAGTGGAACTGTTGCGATTTCCACGGTTCGCCCAAAACAGCTTGGTATAGTCCGTGAGCTTCCTGAGCAAGCCGGGGTCGATGCCCTGGGGATGCGTGAGGATCTGTTCGAGCAAGAGCTTTATGCGCAGACCGCAAGGGGAATTCTGGTCGAAGACAATAGGATGAATGGCGATGGCAGCCATGGAGAGCCAGTAGGCCAGGACCTTATCCTTGAGCGCCAAGTCCTTGAAGCTGTCGGCTTGGACTTGCAGGAACCCTGTCGTGCCGACGCGTTCCACCAAGCTCGGCACAGGGGTTTCAGGCTTCATATCGGCTGCCCCCAACGTCAGTGCCGATAATACAATAAGGAGAACACAGCAAGGTTTGCGGGCCAAAGTCCATCTCCCTTCCGATTCCCAAATGCAGGCAGGTTTATACCAGATTCCCCATACCCCAAGTCAAATCTGGGGGCGGCAGGCGCTCCAAACCCGTGCTCATGCTCTAGCCGATGCGCAGGAGTAGTTCTCAAGTAAGGGCGTTGCCAGCTTCGGTCAGCAACTGCGTCTGGAGCGCCGGGGCCATAGCTCTACGTGACCATACAAGTTGAAAGTTTCAACAATGGACGATGCAAATCACAACATGCCCCCAACCCGTTGATTTCAGCACGTTTAGCTTCAAAAGGCGACGTTTGGAGACAGGATCCTGTGGCGGGACGCAACAAGCGAGAAAGCCAAGGTCATTGTGTCGCTTCCGTAGTTTCCTTGCCAAGGCCTGTAATTGCATAAAAACAAAGGGGCCTTCAGACCCCAACCGAATCGGCTGAAGCAGTCACGGTGGCCTCCGGCGTGCCTTTGGGGATGGCGACAAGAGGGGCTCCGCGGCTTGGGCAAGGCAAATGGCGGAGCAGCGAGGTGCTTGATGGTCGCTGTACTAGTGGTAGCAACTTTCGTGATCTTCGTTCTGGTGGATTATTACTTCCACCGCCGAGCCCCCCAATTGGTGGAGGTGACGACGGGGACACGGGAACACGAGGAAGCGCCTCCCCCCATTGGTGTGGTGGGAGGCTTCAAGCTTCCGGCTCACCTCTCGTACCACCCGGGCCACACTTGGGCGATGAAGGAGGCGAGGTATCTGGTCCGGATTGGTCTGGACGATTTCGCCGCGCGCCTGGTGGGGCAAATCGACCAGATCGAGCTCCCGGCGCGCGGGCGCTGGCTCCGTCAGGGGGAAAAGGGTTGGACTCTCACGCGCGGCAACCACCGCTTTGAGGTGCTTTCGCCCATCGAGGGCGAAGTGGTCGACGTGAACATGGAAGTCCTGAAGGACCCGTCGGTACTTCGGGACGACCCGTTCGGCGTCGGCTGGCTGGTGGCGGTTCACGCTCCTGCCGGGGATGCGAATTTGAAGAATCTGCTGCGGGGGCGGCTGGCGCAGCGCTGGATGGAGGATTCTGTTGCCACCCTCTACAGCCGAATCGGTGGAGGCGCCGAGGTCCACTTACAGGACGGCGGCCGAGCCATCCCGGATATCATCGCGCAAGTCCCCGAGGAACGCTGGGAGAAGCTGGTGCGGGAACTATTCTTGTCCTAAGCGCGTCTCCCATGGCCTGCGCCTGCACAGTGGGACGAGTCGAAAGGTTAGGGAGGAGCCCCGATAATGGTTGCCATCTTTGCGGCCTTGACATTCATCGGCTTTATCTTGCTCGATGTCTTTATCCAGGAGTGGCAAGAGCGGCGGGGAGCTCGCGCTGGAAGGCCGGCTGCGAGCCCGTGCCTATCGCCTTCGGGCCGGGAGAAGCTCGCCGGTTGGATCTCGGTTCCCGAGGGTGTGTATCTCTCCGAGGGCCACGCCTGGGCCCAGCCTCAGCCGGAGGGCACAGTCCGAGCGGGCGCGGACGGTCTGGTGAGCCGCGCCCTGGGTCAGGTCAGCAGGGTCATTCTTCCCAAAGTGGGCGACGAAGTAACGGCGGGTGACCCTCTCTTTCACCTGGAACTCAACCGCCGGGTTTTGACCGTTAACTCTCCGGTGAGCGGGAGAGTCGTTGCAGTGAATCGCTGCCTGCAGGAGCGGCCCGGATTGGTGGCTGGTGATCCCTTTGGGGATGGCTGGATCTGCTCCGTAGTTCCCGTACGTCGAGTGCAGGAAAACGGCGCAATGCGGCTGGGAAATAGAGCTGCCGAATGGCTTAAACAAGAGGTTGGTCGGCTGCGAGAGTTCATTTCCACGCGGCTGACGCCTGACCTTGCGCTGGGGCTAACCAGCCAGGACGGCGGCGCGCTCGCCAGTGGTTGTCTGGCGCGATCTGACGCGAAGGCGTGGATTGACTTTGAGCGAGAATTCCTGCGCTCGTGATGAGATTCATTGGCGCGGCGCGGCTGCGCACCGCCGCAAAGTGTTGCTTATGCCCACCCCGGCAGGGATCCCGAACCCTCTCCAGCAACGTTCCTCTCTGTGAATAGAGTGGCCAACTGGGTTATTTCCCGGCTTCGCAGAGTGTGAGCCCATCAGCACGAAGAATGTCGGAGAAAATGGCCGAATGTGGCGGTTTTGTGTTGAAATTATCGGCACGTTGCGTGCTAATGAAAGCAGCGGGCGGTACAAAATGGGGGCGACTTTCTGTCTCTCCCCGATGAGCCTTTGGAGCCCTTGGCGGCATGAGCAAAGCCATCTTAGTGGACACAACGCGGTGCATCAGCTGTGGCGCATGCGTCAGCGCCTGCAAGGAGGCCAATGGGTTACCCCAGAATGAAGACACGACGCTGACGGCTCAGACGCTGAATATCGTGGAGTCCCATTCCGGCGTTTTTGTCCGGAAGTTCTGCATGCACTGTCAGGACCCAACGTGCGCCTCGGTTTGCCCCGTGGGCGCGTTGCGCAAGACGGCGGTCGGGCCGGTGATTTACGAGGAGAGCCGGTGCATGGGCTGCCGTTACTGCATGATGGCCTGCCCGTTCGGTATTCCGCGCTATGAGTGGAAGCTGGTACTGCCGAAGGTGAAGAAATGCACTATGTGCGCCCCGCGGCAGGCCAAGGGCTTGCAGCCTGCGTGCACCGAAGCCTGTCCCGTCCAGGCCAGCATCTTCGGCGAGCGCAATGAGCTGCTGCGGGAGGCTGAGAACCGTCTTCGGCAGAATCCCGCTGGTTATGTTCAGCACATTTACGGAAAAGATGAGGTGGGGGGCACCTCGGTACTTTACCTCTCCGCGGTGCCTTTTGAAGCGCTCGGCTTTCCGGCCAACGTCCCACACGATCCCTTGCCCATGTACACCTACCGCGTGCTCTCCAAGATACCGAATGTGGTCGCTGTGGGCACAGTGCTCCTGGGTGGGATCTGGTGGATCACGAAGCGTCGCGCCGAGGTAGCGTATGCGGAGGGCGAGGAGAAAGGAACGCCCAAGGCAAGCGACGGCTAACACCGAGGCCTGCCGCCGGTGATGATTGCCTGTGCTGGTGGGCGTGGCCGAAAACCTTGGGGCGGGGAGCGCAGATGAACTGGACGAGGTTACCGAAACTGACCTTCTGGCGCGTGGTGCTGGCGGTAATTCTGGCCACGGGTTTCTACTCCGCGCTCCTGCGCTTCACCCAAGGCCTGGGTGCCGCGACCGCTTTGACTGACCGCTTCCCCTGGGGACTGTGGATCGGCTTCGACGTGCTCTGCGGCGTGGGCTTGGCGGCGGGGGGCTTCACCCTGGCGGCCATTGTTTACGTCTTTCACCTGGAGCGATTTCAGCCTATCGTTCGTCCCACGATTCTGACGGCTTTCCTGGGGTATGCGCTGGTGGCGGTGGCGTTGCTTTTCGACTTGGGCCGCCCGTATAGGATCTGGCACCCCAT
>Ga0315296_10001834_pt1 | contig 18421 bp, 19 predicted proteins | sample YL17G14_18_MG_FD_203921 | JGI IMG/M metagenome (GOLD analysis project Ga0315296, IMG submission 203921) | Sediment microbial communities from Yellowstone Lake, YNP, Wyoming, USA - YL17G14_18 | ecosystem: Environmental > Aquatic > Freshwater > Lake > Sediment | place: USA: Wyoming | collected... | reverse complement strand
CCATCGAAGTAGAAGGGTTCATTCAAGCTTTCCTGTCATCAATATCCCTGGCGATCTCCGCTGTTCCTGAAGGACTCCCAGCGATCGTAACAATCACTCTTGCCTTGAGCGCACGCGAATTCGCAAAACGACACGCCATAATCAGAAAATTATCCTCTGCCGAGAGTCTGGGCGCCGTCACAGTCATTTGTTCAGACAAGACTGGCACCTTGACAAAAGGTGAGATGACGGTTCGTCGGCTATACACGAACGACAAGACTGTAGAAGTCACAGGGGTTGGATACGAGCCGAAAGGCGAATTCCACCAAAGCACAACCCCCACAGATCCAAAAGATGATGAAAACCTGTCGCTGTTACTAAGAATAGGCGCTCTATGCAGCAACGCGCAACTGGACAAGAATGAGAAAGGAGCGTGGAGCATAATAGGCGATCCTACCGAGGGAGCCTTGATTGTTGCAGCTTCCAAGGCAGGATTAGAGGAAAAGGAGCTTGAGAAAGACTACCCACGCATAGGTGAAATCTCGTTCACATCTGAAAGAAAACGCATGACGACAGTACACTCTACGTCCAGTGGAGAGCATGTCGCATACATGAAAGGCGCTCCAGAAATAGTTCTGGAAAGATGCAACTACATCCTTGAAAACGGACAGGAAAAGAAACTTACCGCAGCCAAAGAAAAGAAAATTCTTGAAGTCAATGAGAAATTCGCTACAAGCGCACTTCGTGTGCTTGGATTGGCGTATCGCAAGCTGCCAAAATCACTTGATGAATTCACTGAGAAGACAGTGGAAGACGACATGGTGTTCGTAGGCTTGGAGGGAATGATTGATCCCCCAAGAGAAGAAGCAGGAACAGCTAACCAGACCTGCCAGAAAGCAGGGATACGGACCGTAATGATAACTGGAGACCACAAGCTAACTGCAATGGCGATTGCGAAAGAGATCGGAATGCTCAAGGAAGACAACATGGTTCTCACAGGAGCCGAGTTGGATAACATAAGCAACGAGGAATTTGACAAAATCGTTGAAAACGTAGCGGTCTACGCGAGAGTTTCTCCTGAACACAAGCTTCGTATAGTTAAAGCGCTTAAGGCAAAAGGCGAAATCGTAGCCATGACCGGAGACGGCGTTAATGATGCCCCCGCAGTGAAAAGCGCCGACGTAGGCGTATCCATGGGAATCTCGGGAACCGACGTCACAAGAGAAGCCTCAGATCTCGTGCTGACCGACGACAATTTCGCAACCATTGTCAAGGCCGTGGAAATGGGCAGAGCAAGCTATGATAACATTCGCAAGTATGCAAGATTTCTCATTGCATGCAACTTTGACGAACTACTTGTCATTGGTAGCTTTGCCATACTAGGCGGCATATTCGGACCTAAGCTGTTCCCGCTGCCGCTGCTTCCAGCCATGATTTTGTGGATCAATCTGGCTACAGACGGCGCGCCGGCTGTGGCACTGTCTATGGATCCCCCAGACGAAGATGTCATGAAGAGGTCTCCGAGAAAACCCGATGAAGGTATATTGCATGGAATGGGAGCATTTATCATCGCCTCTTTCTTGCTGCAATCAATAGGCACAGTGTCTGTTTTCGCCATAGAATACTACCTGTTCCCAGCTCACGGTTTTGGCACACCTGAGACCTACAAGGAAGCCACAACCGCAGCTTTTGTCCAGGCTGCCTTTTTTGAGCTCCTTGTGGTCTGGAATTGCAGATCAGAAACACGCAGCGTCTGGCGAATGGGAAGGAGCAGCTTCAAGAACAAGTATTTCGTCATCGCTGAGGCAATCTCTATTACAGCCACCCTTGGAATATGCTACGTGCCAATCACTGCCCAGATGTTCGGTCTCGTTCCACTCTCGCCAACAGATCTGCTCTATGTTTTCGCATTCGGAGGCTTGGGTCTTTTCGTACTACCGGAGCTTTTTATGAGAAGAAAAGTGTGGCGTTGGAAGTAAAGATGATACTACAGAGGTAAGCTAACCAGCCCTCAGTATATTAAAGCTTGCCGCTCTTCTCAAACGATTCATCACAGCCAGCCCTAACCCTCGAGACGGAAACCCTTCGGCGATTATTATATCCACCTTTTCTTCGTCAAACTCGCGTAGTAGCCTAAAGAGGTTCCTTGCCACTTCCTCCATATTGCTCCGGCTTCCAAGCGACCTCAAAACGTCTCCGTCATAGTTTGATATACTTTCATCAGTTGCCAGTATGCCCACCTTTCTGCCATCAGCCATGCTGAGTGCTGCGAGTTCCTTAACTCTCTTCACGATCTTGTCTGGGTCTCCTTCAACCAGAATCATTTCAGCTTTGGGAGCATAGTGTCTATGTTTCATTCCTGGCGCACGTGCCCTCAGCGTAGCAGCTTGCTTTTCCGAAAGCGTTGCAGGATGCAACATTACCTCTCCAAGCGCTGCCTTCAACTCCTCAAACAGCGTCCCGCCAGGTCTCAAAATCTGAGGAATCCGTTTTGTCATGTCGATTACAGTTGATTCGACGCCAACTCTGGTTGGTCCACCGTCCAGAATTACATCGATTCTTCCAGCTAAATCCTCGATGACATGTTGAGCTGTTGTGGGGCTCGGTTTGCCAGCTCGGTTGGCGCTTGGAGCAGCGATTGGAACCTCAGACTCACGGATTAATGCAAGCGCAATCTCGTTGCTCGGCATTCTGATGCCAACCGTGTCCAAACCTGCTACCGTGACATCTGGGACCAAGCTTGATCGCTTCACAATCAGGGTCAGAGGTCCGGGCCAAAACCTAGCGGTTAGCTTCTCTGCCTTATGTGGAACGCTCCTTGCTAGTCTGCACAGGTCTTTCCGGTTGGCGATGTGGACTATCATTGGGTTATCGGCTGGGCGCTCTTTCGCCTGGAAAATACTAGCTACTGCGTTTGAATCCAGAGCGTTGGCACCTAGTCCATAGACTGTTTCGGTTGGAAAAGCTACCAAGCCGCCTTTTTTGATTACGTCAGCAGCAATTCGGATCGCTTCAATTTGAGGTTTTTCAGAATCTATTTTGATCCAAAGCGTGCCCTTTACTTTCTTACCTACGCTTTTCAATCTTGGACTAGCACTTCTACGAGAAGCGGGCAAGCTTTAGACGAGCCCCAAGTGCACAACTGAGTCTAAGGGTATGACCTTCGAGTGGTGCGTGGAAACGGAATGGAATCGAATATGCTTTCAAGGTTGAGCATCCAAGTCAATAGACGTTCGACTCCCATGCCAAAGCCCGTATGAGGTACGCTTCCATAGCGTCTTAAGTCAATGTACCATTCATAATCTTCTTTTCGCAGTCCGAATTCCTGCAGATTCCGCAGCATTTCTTCTTTGTCGTCGACACGGGCGCCTCCTGTTGAAAGCTCACCGATTCTGGGCACCAGCAGATCTGTGGACATGACCGTTTCTGGTCTTTCAGGATAGGCCTTGACGTAGAAAGCCCTGATTTTCTTAGGATAAGCATAGACGAACATAGGTCCGCCTAACTCCTGCGTCAGCATGCGTTCTTCGTTGAAACCGAAGTCTTCGCCCCATTTGATCTCGGAGTCCCCTTTGTGGAGTCTATTAATAGCCTCGTCATACGTGATTTTCGGGAAAGGCGCCTTGACTTTCGCCAGTTCCTTTGGGTCCAGTCCCAAGGCCTCAAGGTGCTTCTTGCATTTCTTGGCCACGCTTTGGCAGACATAGCTCACTAGGCGTTCTTCTAGACTCATGAGATCATCCAAGGTTGAGAAGGCCTCTTCAGATTCAACATGCCAAAACTCAGTAAGATGCCTGATTGTTCGGCTTTTCTCCGCTCTGAACGAAGGTGCTGCACAGTACACTTTCTCTAAGGAGTAGATTAGGACTTCCAAATGCAGCTGGGCACTTTGAGTCAAGTACATTGTGTCATCAAAGCATTTTACGTTAAACAGTGTTGCGCCGCCCTCAACAGCGCTAGAAATGAACATCGGTGGGGAAACCTCGACAAAACCTTGCTTTTCGAAGAATTCATGAATGTATTTCATGGCTTCGCTTCGTATCTTCATGATAGTGTTCATTCTGCGGCTTCTCAACCACAGGTGTCGAACGTCGCGCAGAAATTCCTCACTTTTGTCTTTGGCTATTGGGAAAGTCTCCGATAACCCGATGATTTCCAGTTTGCCCACGGTTATTTCCCAGCCGCCTGGAGCACGCTTGTCTTCCTTTATGGTGCCGGTTAACACTATTGCGGATTCGATCGTGGCTTTCTCAGCCACCTCCCATGCTGGACTATCTTTCTTGACCACAGCTTGTATGACGCCCGAAGCATCCCTAATCACAAGGAATAGTGTGTCCTTACTCTCTCGCTTGCGATAGACCCATCCACGCATGTTTACTCTCTTGTCTTTGCATCGACCAGTCAAGATGCTGTCTATGGAAGTGTAGGCCATGAGCTAACTCAACCTTCAATATGCTACATTCCTTCAACTTTTAAACCCTATCCCGCAAGGGCTAAACCTTAACCCTTAAATCGCAAGGCAAAATGTGTATGCATGACTGCAGCATGGCTAGTGGAAAAGGAAACAGCAAAGTCAGGGTGCTCCAACTCTCTTTCGTCGCGATAGCAAGCGTCGTGGTTGTGGAAGGCATTGTCGGGCTGATCACAAACAGCTTAGCTATCCTAAGCGATGCAGCCCACGCCCTACTTGACACAGTGACCACGCTCATTCTGCTCGTAACTACCCAGATCGCTTTGAAGCCGCCGGACGAAGAGCATCTCTATGGGCACGGCAAAATCGAACCGATAGGCGGTCTGATTGGAGGCGTAGCACTCATAGGCTTGGCGGTTTACCTTTTTTATGAAGCAGCAACGCGAATCTACGCAATAACGTATTTCCTAGGTGTGTTTGTATCACGTCACGAACCGGTCGGTTTCGCAGCAGTTGGCTACACATTGGCTGTTGATTTTTTCAGAATAGGAACCCTTTGGGGAAAAGGGGGGGACAGTGTCACTGTTAAAGCTAGCCTTTACCACGCAGTCTCAGACTTCGCATCAACCCTGATCGCCCTAGTCGGCTTCGGGCTAACATTCATAGGAGGCGACGACCGAATCGATGCAACCGCCTCAATAGTTCTAGGCGTCTTACTAATTTACCTGACACTCGGACTAATCCGGACCAGCGGAGCAGAGCTAACTGATCAGATACCGAGAAGCACCGTCGCAGAAATCAGAAAGGAGGTTACTAATACCAAAGGCGTTCAAACGTGCAAGGAATTGAAAGTCAGAAAGGTTGGCACCAAAACCTTTGTGGAAACAACGATATGCGTGCCCTATTCCATGGGTCTGGCTGAGGCTCATGACGTTGCGTCGCAGATTGAAAATAACATAACCCGTCTCTACGGCGATTCCTCTGTGACAGTCCACATTGAGCCAATCGGAGATGAAAAACCCGTTGAGAAGCAAATCGAAGGCTTGGCAACTGCTGTCGAAGGAGTTAAAGGCGTTCATGACCTGACAAGTGTGTATTCTGAGGGAAAGATGTACATTACACTGCATGCTTTGGTGGATTCGCAGCTTTCTCTTGAGCATGCTCATGAAATAGCCGAGAGAATTGAAACCAGCCTCACAGGGCGAATTGGCAGCATTGAAAACGTCACGGTTCACATTGAACCCTATGCGCCTGCAACGCGACGTGGGTTCGGAGTTGAGGACGCGGATATGAGACGAATAATCAGACAAATAGGGGAATCGAATCCCAGTATCAAGAGAGTTAAAAGAGTTGTAACCTACGTAAGCGGAGGAAGGCGCTACATCAATGTTGACTGCTTGTTTGACAAAGGCACATCAGTTGAGAGCATGCATGATACCATCTCACATGTTGAAGCCGACATAAAAAGCAAGTTCAGAGGAGCAATAGTCACAACCCATGCTGAGCCCTCTCCATAGAAGCCACATGCCACCAAAGGCTAATTTGAACCAGATCAAAAAGAGGAATTACGGAGGAAGACAAGATTGAGCGAACGCAAGTTAACAGAGGAGGAATCCTTCAAGCTTATTATGACCATTCTAAAATCGGCTGGAAAACCATTGAGGACGCGAGATGTCGAAGGAGAAATCAGAAAGAGCCTGATTTCCTGTCCTGACAGTCTTCCGGTGCTGTTGAACAGGCTCAGACTCAAAGGGTTGGTTAAGGGCAAGCTTTCGCCTGAACACAGAGGATGGATTTGGTGGCTAGAAACCGGGGCTTAACTGGTCCATGAAACTATTTTGTTGTGCCCATTCATCAAAAGGCTGACCCATTGCTTGTAATCAATTATCTTGGCATTCGGGTGCATTCTTTCGATCAGCCCTCGCACTTCAACATCAGCTTTCAGGGCGAACACATTGATCTTGCCCTCTAGAAGTCTGTCACAATACTCCCTTGATGCAACAGCTGAGCATGCATCCTGTATATGCAAGATAGCTATTCGCTCACCTTTCTCGGCAAGTCTAGCTGCCACATCGAGAATGGAGGCGGAGTCTTCGGTGGTGAAGGATTCGCTCAGGATGACAAGCAGTTCGTTTTCCCTCCTAGAACGTCATCACGGCGTCGTTTTGCCCAACCAACTCGGCTGCTTCGTCAAGTGAGAGCTTCCTTGCATTGTAGCTCTCATCCAAGTCATCTAGCTTCAGCTTTCTCTGAGCCAACGAATCAGAAAGAACATGCAACCCAACCAAATCCGAGATGGTTTTCAGTCGTTCGTTAATTGATTCACGACTCTCGGACTCAGGCAATTGCTTCTTGACCAACCAAAAGACGCCGTCATCCGCGAATAGGATTTGAGGCAAAACATCCATGGCAATCATGGCTGTAGCCATGCGAAAACCTTCCGCCACTCTGCCATTCTCTTGAGGAGAGCCCTTAACGACAAGGAGAATTCTGTTCACCAAAGCTGGCTCACCTGTCACCTCACCCGAACGCAGCCATACGGTCATGCTTTCCCATCAGATCAGCTAGTCCACCTAAGCTGCTCTCAACCACACCTCGTATGAGATCCTTCTTGGTATCGATGCCCCTCAATCTTGCGCTTTCTCGGCAAGCCAAAACGCGTACGCCTAGCTTGATCAAATCTGCGATTCTGCCTGCGGCGGTCGTCTTGCTTGGAAAAGTCTGACTTGCCAAGAGATTGTACGTGGCATCTGCGTCGCAGAAAACCGTGACTTCGTGTCCCATCTCAACCGCCGCCTTAGACAACTCGCAAACTGTAACTGTGTTCTGAAGTTGCGTGGGCGGAGAGAACAAGATTAGTAAGAGTTTTCCCATTGCCTGACCCTATAGAATGGTGAAACATGACCTATTCTTATATTTAACCACAGAGCGCAAGCAAGAAAGCGGGAGGATAAGAGGAAGCGCTGCTATTTTCACGGACGTTTCTTCAGGAGTGTTTCCCATTTGTCTGCGTGTTCTTCTTCGGTGGTTAGGATTTTCTCAAGCATTAGGCGAGTCGTCGTGTCGCCAATTTGCTTAGCGATCTCAATCTGCCCTTTGTAAAGCCGTATAGCTTCGTATTCAGTTTGTAGATCGTCTTTGACCATTTGTTCAAGCGCGCCGCCAACCTTAATCGGATTCGGCTTGGTAGTTGGCGCTCCGCCTAAGTAGTTGATTCTGTCGGAGAATTCTTCCAGGTGGTCCATTTCTTCGAGTGTCGTTTTTTCGAACATCTCAGAAATCGCCGGGCTGTTCATACCATTAGCCATCACATGGTGATAGGAATATTGTATAATCGCGGTTATCTCCCGTGCTACGCCTTTGTTCAGCTCGTCTATCAGTTTCTTGCGTTGCTCTTTAGTTAACAATATGCTCATTTCATATTCATCTCAACAACGAGTTTGCTTCAAGACTGGATTAGAAGATTTGACTTTCTAAACTATTATGCTTTTCCACGGAAGCTGAAAACCTATAACAGCACGTGCCTACAGTGTTTATGTCTGAAAGCAATTGTGGGAATAGCAGTATGAGTACTGCAAACTCGCGCAAGGCAATGGCGATCTAAGGGATATGGGGAAATCCTACAGATCACCTTGTAGAGAGGAACTTAGAAGATGGAAGCGCCTCAGCACAGAATCATCTTCCACGTTGACATGGACCAATTCTTCGCCGCTGTTGAGGAGAAACTACGTCCAGAGCTTAAGGGCAGACCTGTTGTTGTCGGCGCTGATCCTAAAGGCGGAAAAGGTCGAGGCGTGGTTAGCACCTGTAATTACGAGGCTAGGAAATATGGAATCAAGTCAGGTATGCCGATCACAAAAGCTTGGAGACTGTGCCCAGAAGCCGCTTTCTTGCCAGTTAACATTCCGTTGTACCTGCAAGTTTCGTCCCGAATCATGAGTATTTTGAGGTCTCACGCTGACAAGTTTGAGTCTTGGGGCATAGACGAAGCCTTCCTAGATGTGAGCTCACGCGTAGGAAACCTCGAAGAAGCAAAGCAGCTAGCATCGCAGATCAAGAAGGAGATTACTGCCAAGGAAGGGTTGACCTGTTCAATCGGAGTTGGTCCTAACAAGCTAGTCGCAAAAATAGCCAGCGACATGCAGAAACCTGACGGACTGACAATTGTTGAGGAAAAAAACGTTAAAGCCTTTCTTGAACCTTGGACATTGATAAGCTGCTCTGGGTTGGAAAAAAGACTGCACGAAAACTCAACAAACTGGGAATCAAGACAATCGGCGACCTAGCTCGCTACGACCCCTCAGTTTTGACCGAAAAGTTCGGAGTACTCGGCACACAACTATATCTCTACGCGCAAGGACAAGACTGCAGCGAAGTTGGATTCGAAGGCGAAGTTAAGTCCATAGGCAGGAACATCACGTTCGAGAAGGACACATCCGATTGGGACCTAGTTTTCAAGGTCCTTGACAAGCTGTGCGAAGATGTACACAAGGAGCTTGACGAAAAACGCTTTCTCTTCAAAACAGTCACAGTCACAGTTCGCTACGAGAACTTCGAGACCCACACTCATGGCAGAACTCTGCCCTTTCTAACCAGCAGACTTGAGGACATCAAGAAAACGGCACACGAACTGTTGCAACCATATCTGAGGCCAGAGCGAAAAATAAGGCTCATCGGCGCACGAGTGTCAAGCCTCGTCTCATTCGAGAAACAGACAAAATTAGCATAAGCCCACTTCACCGCACTTCCGAAGTTCTTATTGCTGAGGCTTACAGAAAACTCAGCAGGAGGATAATGAAATGGAAGCCTACGTTCTTATAGACGCAGACCCCGGATCCATTTGGGATGTTGCCGAGTCCGCAGTCAAGATCAAGGGAGTGAAGAAGGCACACGCAGTAGCTGGGCAATTTGACACAGTGGCATTTGTAGAGTTCACCAAAATGGACGACTTAGGAAAAATACTTGAACGAATCCTACGGCTTAAAGGCGTATGTCGAACCCAGACTCTGATAGCTATTCCGCCTGCTATAGGAAAATGAAACGCCTTCACCTCCTTCTTTTAACCTTTTTTTTGGTTATTTGAGCACTTCCCAGAAAGACTTTTTAACCAGTCCATCTTGACTTGACGCTTCCATCGGCGAGATGACACCGTGAAACCATACATAATCCACTTTCTCTCCAGCGTCGCCCTATCGTCATCGCTTCTCTTTATACCTAACCTAGCCCAAGACCTAGGTGGCACCGAAAGTCAAATCGGAATCATCATTGCAGCCTACGCCCTCGCCATGTTCATCTCATCATACTTGTTCGGACGCTTATCCGACATTTACAGTAGACAACTCTTCATAAGCGCGGGATTAGCAGTCAGTGCAATAACCTTCTTTTTGCAGACACTGTCAGACCCGCATTTTGCGTTTCCCCTTCTGGCGAACACCGGATTTCTAACGGCAATTCGAGCCGCAACCGGCTTTTCCCTTGGCATATTTCCCGCCGCCCTAATGGTCCACGTCTACGATTCTGCAGGCCCACTTGGCAGATTCGCCGCCTTCGGCGCTTTAGGGTGGGCTGTTGGAACCTTTGCAGCCGGCATAATCGCAGAAACCACCTCATATTATGCCATATTCATAATGGCATCGCTTTGTCTATGGGCAGCTTTCATACTGTCCCTGAGTATCAAGCAAGTTGACGGCCCTCGCCTGAACGTTCCCTTTTTCCCAAAGGAATTGCTGAAAAGGAACTGGCGTGTGTACGTTCCCTACTTGCTTAGGCACACCGGAGCAAACATGATATGGGTCATTTATCCGCTTTACATCGTGAGCTTGGGAGGCGACAAATTCTGGGTGGGCTTAATATACACTGTGAACACTGCAACTCAGTTCATTGTAATGCCGTTCCTCGACCGCATCGAGTGCAAGCGTCTGATAAGAATAGGACTGTTGTTGGCAATAGTGACCTTCTTCTCTTTCACGTTTGCCCAGAACTATCTGCATTTGCTTCCAGCCCAAGTTCTTCTCGCTTGCTCTTGGGCTTTCATGTACGTGGGCTCTCTGCTTTGCCTCATGAAAAACAACGTTGAAAAAGCCACGTCATCAGGAATCCTTAGTTCAGTGATAAACATAGCTCAAGTGTTTGGATCCCTGGTAGGCGGCGTCGTGGCTCAGCTTTTCGGAGATTTCAGGGCAACTATGTATCTTGCCACAATAATGACAATTGTGGGATTTGCATTGTTCAGCTCGAACAACAGAAGAGAATAAGCGGACTAATCAGCCTTAGTGTATTACGCTTTGAACCATTTGAAGATCAAATATCGTATTTTCTCTGATTCCTTCTCTGGAACCGCGATAATGAAGCGTTTACGCACTGTGGTTGCCAATCTGCCGGCTTTTACCATTTCAGTTGCCGTGACCTCGTCTGTTGCTTTCTTAACAGAAACCATGAAAGGCGCATGCTCGAGGCCCGGACCATGCTTGTAGACAGCGAAATCGCAGCCAAACTTTATCCCCGGTGTTACGACTAATCCATGATCTCGGAGGTCGCGGTAGACTGCGTATTTTAGATCGAATTCTTCATAGAGTCTGCGTGCTGTTTGCCTTAGTTTTGCCAAGTTGACTTTTTTCTTTGTTTTATTGCCTTCAGTGACTGTCAGCATCTTGTTTTCGGCGAGGTATAGGCCTTCCATGAGGTCTAAGATGAGGGGCACATTGAATTCCATGAGCTTGGGTTTTGGAATGCCTATCGGTTTACCATAGTAGCCTTGACGATACAATGCAGAACCCTTTGCTGTGTCCCAGACGATTAGAAAGTTTTCGATGAATTCTGCTTGGATTTTCTCAACCATTTCTCTCTGAGTCGCCTTACGTCTATATAGCGAAAGCCAAGATACGAGCGGCGTTGGAAGCGTCTTCGGCTTTGTCAGCCATGTCTTCCATCAGCTGTAAAATGTCTCTCAGCAGAAGCAGTGCTGGAATCTCGATTTGGCTGCTAAGCACCTTGACTTCAAGCTCGCGGTACAGATCGTCCACAACTCTTTCCGCTACTTCGACTTCGCGGGCTTTCTCTGCAGCCTTAGCTGCGCCATAGTTCAGCGTCATCGTTGTCTCTCTTAGTTTGGCCACTGTCTCAAAGGCCGCTTCAGACAATTTGCACAGCCCTTTTTTCACGTCTGGGGGGACTTTCCATCCCCGCTCAGCAGTTTCTGATAGCCGGAATGCTATGCCTTCGCAGAAATCTGCGATTTCGCTAACGAGATTCGTGAAACGCAAAAAGTCCTCTCTGCTGATAAGTATCGCGCCAATTTCAGCCAATTCCTCCGCTAATCCCCGCCTCGCAATGTCAACCTCTTCCTCAGATTTTCGTATTTCAGCATGCAGTTGCCTAAGAGAGGCTTTGTTGCCTTTAGCGAAATCATCGCAGAGCTGGGGAACCTTGCGTGTAATCTCCACAACCTTCCGTAAGTGGTCTTGGCAGAGCGTTAAAGCTCTGCGTTTTACACGCTCTTCTGTTTCAACCGGAAAGACCATGAATAATCTCCCACCGCGCCTTAAATCGCGGCAGACCTCGGGACCTATGATTGCTACGAAGCCTTATTAATATTATATGGAAATATCGCCTAGAACCAAAGCCAAACGCACTATGAAGTGTTCAACATTGAAGATCAAAGCCGTCCTGTTCGACGTTGGAAACACTCTTGTATATTCATATCCAGAGATAACTTTCCAAAGAATCTTAGCTGAATATGGCATAGCTAAGCCTCTGGAAGAAGTCAGAGAAGCCATAATTCGAGGAAACGCTGAATTTAACATTGAGAAACATGAGGGACTTTCAGCGCACGAGTTCTACACGCAATGGAATATTATTCAGTTGAAGCATCTAGGCCTTAAAGGCTCAAAAGCGAAAAGACTCGCTGCAACAATAGACTCTCAATGGTGGAAGTTCGCCGAGTTTCATGTCTACCCAGATGTTGAGAGAACACTGCACAGGCTCAAACAAATGGGTCTAAAGCTGGGAATAGTCACTGGAGGATTTGAAGAAGACATCGAAGTGATAATGCCGAAGACTGGGCTAGATGATCTTTTCGACGTAAAAGTCGGCGTTAACACTACTGGAAAGCGAAAGCCTCACCCTAAAGCCTTCAAACATGCGCTCAAACAGCTTGGCATAAGACCAAGTGAAGCCATTTTCGTCGGCGACAACCTTAAAGCCGATTATGAGGGCGCAGAGAAAGCAGGCATGACGCCCGTTCTGATCAGGAGAAAAGGCTCATCAACGCAGAGGCAGTTCACCGATGTGTGTCTTAGACTCCCTTCCGAAATCAGAACTATACAAAGGCTTGACGAGATTTTCGACGTGCTAAAAACAGTTAACCCTTGACAAGCCGACCTAATTCCTCAAACTCTTTCTTGTGACGGAAGTAATCTCTAAGGAGATCAGGCAACTGACTGATCGGTGTTCGAACTTGCTTCCACGAGTCCCTGTCTCGTATTGTGACTGTGTCGTCCTTCAAAGTGTCGTAGTCCACCGTTACTCCTAAAGGTGTGCCTGCTTCATCTGCTCTGGCGTAGCGTCGTCCGATGGAGCCGGATTCGTCATACTCAACCACAAGTCCTTCCCTTACCAAGGTTTGGTATAGCTGCATGGCTTTTTCAGGCAACCCGTCTTTGCTAACTAATGGATAGACTCCTACGTGCACAGGTGCAAGCTCCCTTGGCAGACTTAGCAACGCACGATCTTTCTTTGCTTGGTAAGCAAATTCTACTGCAACGTAGGCGAGACGGTCGGAACCAAAACTGGGCTCAACCACATGCGGGATGAACCTTCTTCCCTCTTTGAAGGCGCGCATGTCGACGCCACTGGCTTCCATGTGTCTCTTCAAGTCGTAGTCTGTGCGATAGGCATGCCCCGAAACCTCAGTCCAGCCCCAGCGCTCCAGAAGGATTTCTTGATCAAAGCTCTGCGTTGAATAGTGGGCTCGTTCCCATTCGAGTTTCTCCATGAAGCGCTGCTTTTCGTCTGGGACGCCTAGCTCTCTGAGAAAGCGTTTAGCCACAGCCATGAAGTAGGCTTGCCACTCAGCGTTGATGAAACCTTTCTGAAGGGCTTCCTTGACCGTGACTGTTGTGTGAGTTTTTTCACCCTTCATCTTAGTCTCAGCGCGGACTAGCTGGAGAGTCTCGTTTTCGACATCTTTCAACTGAACACAATTGGGTTCTTCGGGGTCGAAGAAATATTCAACATCCATAATGGTGAATTCCCTGAGCCTTATAGGACCTTGACGAGGCGAAATCTCGTTTCTCAACGCATGACCTATTTGAACCACACCAAAAGGTAATCGCTCTCGAGCCAGTTCCCAAAGTCGACGGAACTCCACAAAGATGCTTTGCGCAGCTTCAGGTCTCCCATAACCCACAGCATCAGAATATGGACCAATGGTTGTGGCAAACATCGTCATGAAATGTCTAGGTTCGCCTAGAACGCCACCGCAGTCTGGGCAACGCACATTGTGCTTGTCGATTTCTTTTTTGAGCTCATCGAGGCTAAGTTTCTCGGTTTCGGTGTCGCTCATCTTAGCCTGTTCCTGTAACAGGTGGTCAGCTCGGAACTTACGTTTGCAGCTGGTGCACTCGACTAAGGGTTCCTTGAAGTGATCTATGTGCCCGGAGGCTTCAAACACTTTAGATGGCAAAATCACCGACGATTCTATCTCTAAGATACCTAAGGGGCGTGTGTAGAACTCACGAAATTTGTCCTCAATACGACGCTTCAATACGGCACCGAGGGGTCCAAAGGTGACAAACCCGCTGGTGCCTCCGTATATTTCATATGACGGCCAGAAGAAGCCTCGGCGTTTTGCCAGTTCATTGATTTTGTCAGCCTTTTCGAAACCCTGCAAGTGAGAAACCTCAATTGGATGTTAACAGATTTTACAAACTCTTACCGCGTTACTGAATAATAAATCAACCGTTGAGTTCAACCAAGCTTCCGAGGAAAAAGAGAACGACTGCAGACTCATTTCTTTTGGGCAGTCAAGTGATGGAATTTCTCTTTAAGACTGGCCAATGATGCTCCAACAGTCTCTATCTTGTCGATGTTGCTTTCGCCTATGCCTCTGTCCATGGCTTCTCGTATAGCTGGGACCTTTCCAGGTTTCAAACCCACGATGGTTGCGCCAACGACCTCGACTGCCACTGCGTCTCTGCCAACGAGAAGAATGTTTGCAGGAACTCGCCTTGCTTTTGGGGCTACGCCCAACATTACGTGTGTGCCATCTAGAACCGCTAAATCAATTCCGCCTATCGCCTCGTAGACATCCATCAATGTTGCTCCCAGCTTCTTGTGAAACCTAGCCTTTTTCCTGTCTGGAATCAGTCCTAAAAGATTCTTCAGAACGCTTCCTTGGTCAAACGTGCGTAAAACGTGAGTGCTTACGAGTACGTTGGGTTTGAAGAGGACGTGCGACAACTCAATTTCTTCGCCAGCGATCTTGGCTTGTTGTGTATCCGCGTCTTCTGAGAGATTAAAGGGGATAACTCGTTCGGAGAAAAGTGGCTTCCACTTCTGGAGTCTGACTGTCCCTTTGCCCTTGTAGTTGTCGGATTCGGCGATGTATATCTTTGGAGCCCTGCTGAAGCTCTTGATGATTGCGTCAACGACTTCAACGGATGTGTGATGGTCGGATTTTGGATCAAAGATGCCAACCTTTACGATTACAGATCGCTTAGGTGTATTCAAATCGTCGATTTTTCCAATGAGTTTCAGTGCCTGATTGAAAGCTTGCTCTGCGCCTTGCTCCAGACCTACAACAGCAACTTTGGCAACCACGGCTGAACACCAGAATGAGACCGTTCTCACGCATAGACCGTTAGATAACTGTTTCTGGTTTCCGATGCACATGATCCCCGGGGGGGGTAAGGCTATTCTACTGCCAAAAAGCTGATCTATGTGATATTAGCCAGAATGCACACAGGCAAAGGCTTTGAGACTCAAGCCCACCAGAGAGCGTGCCAAAGAGTGAAAAGGCTCACACACCAAGACTTGACAGATTTAGTTGAAGGAGCGGCCATATTTTCTTCTGGGGGAGGAGGCGACCCACAGATAGGTCTCAACATAGTTGAAAGACTGGTTGAGAGTCGTTGCCCAGCCCGGCTCATCGACCCGAAAGAGGTTCCAGACAGCGAGATTGTCATCAATTTTGCATGTGTAGGCGCCACTGCAAATGCTGCCTACCACAGCGAAGCTGCAGTTAAGACCTTGAGTGCTCTTGAGGAGTTTTTAGGCAAGAGAGCGTTTGCCGTGATCCCTGTTGAGTTAGGCGGATTCAACACTCTGGCAGCGGTGGATGTGGCTGCAAGGCGAGGCATCCCAATAGTTGATGCTGACGGCGCAGGCAGAGCCGTGCCCGAGGTGCATCTCAAAGTCTACACGTTGGACGACATTCCCTTAGCGCCTATGACGGTTGCAGACGTCGACGCGGAAAACATGGTGCTGATTAAGCAGACGCGTGACTCCAAAGCAGCTGAAAGAATCGCTCGGGCGCTTGCCACAGAATGGAACCAAACGGTCTACACTGCTCGTCGAGTCTTGACAGGTAAGCAGGTGAAGACCTCGCCAGTTCAGAATACTTTGTCGATGTCAATCAGGGTAGGCATGTTGCTCAGAAAAGCCGTAGATCCCATAAAGGCAGTTCTAAAGGAGACCAATGGCTTCTTGCTTTTTGATGGTATCGTCGCAAAGTCCGAACGAGAAACGCGAAGCGGATTTACTTGGACTACGCTGAAGCTGAAGGGAATGCATGGAAAAAAGAGATCATCATTTGAAATGAAGGCAAAAAACGAGTTCTTGATTGCCTGCAAAGACGGAAAGCTTGTTGCCATAGCGCCTGACATAATCACAGCAGTGAACCATGAAAACTGCAAGTGCATCTCAGCGGAGAAGGCTAAGAAAGGCGACAAGCTTGCTGTGATAGGTATTCCAGCTCCGTCAAAATGGCGAAGTGAAAAGGGTCTCAAGTTGTGGCAAGAGGTTTTGCAAAGGTCAGGAATAAACGAATGCTATACGCCTATTGAGCGACTGGTTAATTAGAAAACAGACTAGAGTCGACTCTCTGTCCTGACGCGTTTGGCTCCTGTATTCGCCTCGTAACCTCACGCGCTCAGATGCCTGATACGGCAAGCTTTTGAGCGGAAACGCACACAATACGAGCTTACTTCCATCTGAAGGGTCATGGTTATGTCGAAAATCCGAGTTGCCCTAAGTGGCGTGGGAAATTGTGCTTCATCCCTAGTGCAGGGCGTAAGCTATTATGGCAAAGCCAAAAACGAAGACCAAGCCCTAGGTTTAAGACAACTGTCTCTGGGCGGTTATCACCCCCGAGACATCGAATTTGCATGCGCTTTCGACATAGACACGCGAAAAGTAAACGAGGATCTGTCAAAGGCCATTTTCGCCAGGCCCAACAACACGCTGAAGTTTGCCGACGTACCCAAACTTGGAGTCCAAGTGTTGAAAGGACCAGTTCTAGACGGCGTCGGTCCACTTCTCAAGAAAGTTGTCAAAGAGAGTCCAGAACCAGAAGTTGATGTTGCAAAGGAACTGAAACGCAACAAAGCCGAGGTCTTGGTTAACCTCTTGCCAAGCGGAGCAATCAAAGCCGCAGAATGGTATGCGGAGCAAGCTCTGAAGGCTAGTTGCGGCTTTGTTAACGCTACTCCAGTCTTTGTTGCAAGTAACACTGTTTGGGCTGAGAGATTCGCGAAAGCGGGTTTGCCGCTTGTTGGCGATGATTTAGCTGACCAAGTTGGCTCAACTGCTGTTCACAAGACGTTGCTAAGACTGTTGTCTGAGCAAGGCGTGCGCATCCATGAAACCTATCAGTTAGACGTGGGCGGAGGAACCGAATCGCTAGACACGCTGGATCGCACTCGCGAGTTGAAGCGGGCTGTGAAAACGCAGTCAGTTGAGTCAGTATTGCCATACAAAGCTTCAGTAGTTGCAGGGTCAACTGACTACGTTGATTTTCTGGAAAACAGACGTGACAGCTTCTTCTGGATCAAAGGCTTCTACTTTGGAAAGGCACCGATGCTGCTTGACCTACGTTTGAGCACAGTTGATGGGCCGAATGCTGGCTCCGTGCTGTTCGATGTTATCAGAGCCGTGAAACTGGCTTTTGATCGTAAGGTTGGAGGCGTTCTTACAGGTGTGTCAGCTTACGCATTCAAGCATCCTTTGCTACCCGCAACCCTAGAAACTGCGGAGCAATGGTTTAACGAGTTCATCATAGGGAAGAGAGAGCGCTAAAATGGCGGCTCCAGTTAGGCATCCCTTCGACTACGCAATCGCAATTCCTGCATCGTTTGTCTCAGACATTCCTCACATGCGAGAGAAGACATTTCGGATTGGGCTGATCGGAAGAGCCGCCGCCATGTTTAGAGTCAATGAGATCGCCATTTACCCTGACATGCCAAACACAGATCAAAGAACAGAAACTAGACTTGTTCAAACCGTTCTTTCTTACATGGAGACCCCTCAGTACTTGCGCCGAAGACTTTTCAGAATAATTCCAGAACTGCAGTATGCCGGCACGCTGCCGCCCCTGCGCACGCCTCATCACCCAGTAGCCAACAGGATTTCTGACCTAAAACTGGGTGAATTCAGGGAAGGCGCAGCTGTGTCAACCTCCAAAGAGGGTACGCTGATAGACATAGGCATCGAGCAACCAGCGCTGCTTCCAGAGATCAAGTTGAATGCAGACAACCGGGTAACCGTTAGAATCTCAGCACTGGGCAGAACACCGAAAGTGGCATTAGCCGACCCAAGAGACAACAAAACCTACTGGGGCTACAAAGTTACAGTATCTAACGCCCCATTCTGTCAATTCCTAAAGACTAGACGATTCGATCTTGTGGTAGCCACCTCACGAAAGGGTAGGCAGGTCAAAGAAGTCATGGGCGATTTGGCGAACAGATGGAAGACTTCCGATGGGATTCTGACAGTTTTTGGTGCTCCTACCCAAGGTTTGCATGAGATTGCTGCGCG
>Ga0315296_10001833_pt1 | contig 18429 bp, 14 predicted proteins | sample YL17G14_18_MG_FD_203921 | JGI IMG/M metagenome (GOLD analysis project Ga0315296, IMG submission 203921) | Sediment microbial communities from Yellowstone Lake, YNP, Wyoming, USA - YL17G14_18 | ecosystem: Environmental > Aquatic > Freshwater > Lake > Sediment | place: USA: Wyoming | collected... | reverse complement strand
ACCCCCAACCTTGCAGCCGCCCAGTTCAGTATCACCGCCACAGCGAAAGCCATGAACAGCGCGGTCATGAGGTTCGTCCCGCATCGCGCGTGAACCCGCGGCATTCGCCCGACGCTCTCCAGCGTCAACTCCTCCCCGTTTTCTATCGCGTTCACAACCTTGTGCTCGCTGGCATGGATCGCGCTGATCGGCGAAAGGCGCAGCACCACGAAGAACAGCAGCAGTTCGGCCCCGGAGAGCGCCAGGTTCCAGTAAACGACCGCCGGCCCGAAGTAGCCCATGTCGCCCGACAATCGCAAAGACAGGAGCGGCAACTGCGCGAACTTCTCCTGAACAGCCCACGCCCCCAGGTTCACCAGCAGCCTGGCTGTAACGTAGATGGCCGTCAGCGCCGCGCCCGCCAGCACCAGCCCGGGATTTCCAGGCCCGGCGCGCACATTCCCTGTTGTGAGATATACCCCTAGCGGCGTGGCCAGCCCGCCCACTGTTCTCGGCATCGAACGCGAGAACAGGCCGTGCATCACGTCGGAGCGCGATACCACGCCCACGTATCGGCCCTCCTCGCAGACCACGGGCAGCACCGGTTCGCTGGTGTGCTTGAACGCCTCCACAGCGTGGCCCACGTCCTGATAAACCGCCAGAACCATCTGCACCGGCCTCATGATGCCGCCGAGTGCAGCAGTGCGCACGGATTCCGGCTCGCTCACCCCCCAGTCCGGCGCGGCCAGGCGGATCAGGTCCTCCTCGCGCACCATGCCAACCAGCCTGCCGCCGTCGTCAACCACGGGCGCCGCAGGAAGGCCCCTCTCGCGCAGCAGGCGTATCGCTTTGCCCGCCCCGTCACTGGGCTCAAGAGGCGGGCACCTTCTCATGACTTCTCCGATTACCATCTTCTCCCAACCGTATCCGGCGCCTGCCGCTTGCACCGTCGCGGTAACTGCCAACGGCGGGCGGGCAGTGTGGAGTGCGGCGATTCATCGCCGCTTTCCAAAGCCCCGATGCAATCGGGGCACTCCAAAGGCTTCCAGCCGGATCTCCGTTCAGCCTTGACACTGCCGGGGCTGGGTGCTATTATCCACCACCGCACCTGGCTGCGCAAGTGCCGGAGACCTAAGAGATGCCAAAGACATGTTACGTTTGCGGGAAAGGGCTGCAGTTCGGATCGGCGATCAGCCATTCCGGCAAACACTCGAAGAGAACCTGGGCCCCCAATCTTCAGTCCGTCAACGCGATCATCGGCGCCAGGAAGAAGAGGATCCAGGTTTGCACCCGCTGCCTGAAGGCCGGCAAGGTCGTCCGCGCTAGTTGACGCGCGGACTCCTGCCCCATCGGTTCAGCCCCCTCGCCGTTGGGCCCAAACAGCCCGCGCCGCCTTCGCGCACGTGCGGATGCCCAGGCCCGCCAGAAAGACGGCCGCAGCCAGCAGCACAAGCCTTTTCGTCCATAACCAGAGTGTCAGGAACCACGACAGCGCCACCGCCTGTGCAGCCAGCAGCCCGGCCCGCGAAACGACCCGCCCGCCAAGCCACAACCGCCCCTCGCCCACTCGCTCGCCCTTTTCCAGCGGCGCTCGCAGCGGCAGCCTGATCGTGTTGTCAAAGCGACACCGGCCGGCGTCCTCTTTCTTCACAACCACGCTGATGGGCTCAGCCCCGACCAGTTTCACCCGCTCCGCGCGCCCTCCCACCAGGGGCGCGCTCCCGATGACCTGGCCCTTGCGCGCCGCCCTGACCATCCTGAAGCGAGCGAACCCGTATTCCAACAAGCGCGACGCGTCCGCCCAGACATCCTCGCTGTTCAACACCACGGCCAGCAACTGCCAGCCGCCTCGCGTCGCGGATGCCACCAGGCATTTACCTGACTCCTTCACATATCCGGTCTTCACGCCGTCCGCGCCTTCCAGCATCCACAGCAGTTTGTTCCGATTGTGCAGCACCCTGCCCCACCGCTTTCCTGGCCATGGGATTACGAGCGTTTTCGTCGCCACGAGTTGCCTGATAAGCGGATGCTTCAGGGCCTGCCTCGTGATCAGGGCCAGATCGTAAGCAGTGGAATAATGATCGGGGAGATACAGGCCATTGCTGTCTGCGAAATGCGTGTCGCGCGCGCCTATGCGGCGCGCCCTTCTGTTCATCAACTGCACGAACTTTGCTTCGGAACCGGCGATTGCCTCTGCTGCTGCCACACACCCGTCGTTGGATGAATTCAGCAAGATCGCCTTGAGCAGGTCCGCCATCGGCATCTTCTGGCCCGCATCCACCCACAGCGATCCGCACTTGGTCTTGAGCGCGTTCTCGCTGATCGTTACCTCGTTCTTCAGCCGGCCGCTTTCCATAATGAGCAGCGCCGTCATGATCTTGGTCGTGCTGGCAACCGGCCGCCGCTGCCTGGCCCCCTTTGCGAGCAGCACCTTGCCGGTCTCGCAGTCCATCAGCAGCGCCGATGCTGCCGACACCACGGGAGGCGCTTCCGCGCACCAGGGCGAGGGTGATGCAAGCCCCAGCAGGCCTGCGACCAGAAGAATCCTCCAAGCACGGTGAAGCATTGTCCTGGAGGCGTTGGATTTCTGTCGGACTGCCGCCATTCCCTTCCCGCGCAGCGGTTACTGCTGGGGGAAGAGCCTGGCGCAAAGTTCGCGCGCCTGATCCAGTTGCGGGTAGATGAACACGTGCCCCATGCGCCCGGGCAGGGTGGCACTCTCCACGCGCTGCTGCGGCAGACCCGCCGCAAAGGCTGTCAGGCACAGCATTTGCGGAAACGACAGGTCTGTCTCCAGCCGCGAGCGCAACTCGTGCGCCGCCCCGGGCAGCGCCAGCCAGGAGCGCGGGGCGCGCGCCCGCTTCTCCACCGCCAGCAATAGTTGCTGCTGGCGCGCGATTCGTTCGAGGTCGCTGTCTGCGTCTCCGTCGTTCGATTTCCGGTAGCGCGCAAGCCCCACTGCCTGCTTTCCGTTCAGCCGTTGAAGGCCGGGCTTCAGGTGGATGTGCAGATTCCCCCAGTTGTCATCATAATCCATGCGCTTGTCAACCACCATCTCCACGCCGCCCAGGCGGTCAATCGCGCGCGCAAGGTCATCGAATGTGGCCACGACGTAGAAATCCGGGCTGACGCCCAGCATCTCGCGCAGGGCTCCCGCGAGCAGCGCAGGGCCTCCAAGGGCGTGAGCAGCATTGATCTTATGGACGCCGTGACCGGGAATGCGCGCGCGCGTGTCGCGCGGGATCGAGAGCACCGCAGCCTGCCGGCGCGCGAAGTCCATGCGCACCACCATCGTCAGGTCGGCGCGCCCCCTGGTTTTCATCGGCTGCTGGTGATTGTCCAGGTCAATGTCCCTGCCGATGACGAGAATGTCAGCATGGTCGCTGCCTGGAAACGCGCGCGACGGGGAAAGGTATCCTCCGAAGACGGCGCTCGCCGTCTCCCGGAAAGTCTGATTGGTTACCAGCAGATACCCGGTTACCCCGATAAGCAGGATGAGGACAACAAGACAGACACGCAAGAGGATCCTGATGACGCGAAAGACCTGCCGCCCCATGGCTTCGCTCCCTGGCATAAAGTTGCTGCAAGTAGTGCTGCGATGGTAATGCTAGCCTTACTCTCCCTTGCCCGCTGGCAGGCCAGGAAGGGAGAAACCCCGCGCATGCCGTGTGCCTCACCGTTTCCGAACCCGCCGAAGCAGGTGGGTACCTTGCCAAGGGTCGCGCGATTTCCCGGCGTTAGCCGGGACTCCCACTAGACCCTTGAGTCATTGGCTCCCATGGATTTGAAGTTGGCTCGAAACTTCCGATAGCAATCACGCACACCGCAGGGTTTCGCACCTTTTCTATATCGTATCATACCATATTTCCCCCCATCTGGCAACCCCCGCTGCGAGTCGTAACCGACAATTGGGCGCGGGGCCTGCTGACCCCGCGCCCACGCAGCACTGACTGCGAGCCGCTTGCCGGAACGCTGGCCTGGATCAGAGCGCTTTGCGCAGGATGTCCTCTGCGGTGTCGTGATCGTGGTCGGTTACATACGGGATGCCGGAGATGTCCGCCGCCTCGCGCGTAAGCGCCGCCAGGTCGTCACGGTCAGGCCGTGCCCCGCTGTCGCTCAATACGAACTTGCGTGCGCCAGCCATGAACTGCCTCAGACCCTGCGCCACCCGCGACAGGTAGGTGTAAACTCCCAGCGCCGATACCGGCACCTGCTCGAAGCGCTCGCTGGGCAGCGAGTGCCGCAGCGAAATCGAGCCGCGGAAGACCTCGTCCCGCTCGCGTCCGAATCTTTCCATCAGGTTCTCGTCGGCCTCGACGCTTATCCGGTGCCAGAGCGCAGCCGATGCGGTGCAGGCGGTGAGCGGCCCGCGCGCCATGCCGATTGCCTTCACGTAGGGCGCTCCGAAAGCAAGCCCCTTGAAGATGTGGTCCTCAAGCGTGAACCCGCCCGCCAAAACGATGTCGGGAACGTGCTTTCCTGCGGCGTCCAGCCGTTTCGCGTATTCCCAGGCCTTGGAGAACAGTTCGATGGGAGGCAGGCCCCACTCGTTCATCATCCGCCACGGGCTCATGCCCGTCCCCCCGCCCGAAGCATCGAGAGTTAGCACATCCACCCCGTATTTCGAGGAAAAGGCCAGCGCGCGCGCAAGGTCGTCGTAGCGGTATGACCCGGTCTTCAGGAAAACGTATTTGGCCCCCGCCTTGCGCACCTGCTGCACGCGCTTCGCGAAGCCTTCTTCGGTTACCATTCCCATGCGCGAGTGCCGCTCAAACTCGCGGAAGACCTTGGAGTGGAACGCCTCCACCACCTCGTGGTCCTCCGGGTCGGGCAGCACGATGTAGCCGCGGCGCTTCAGCATCTGAGCCTTTTCGAGGCTGACGATCTTCACCTCACCGCCGATGTTCTTCGCTCCCTGTCCCCACTTCAACTCGACGGCCTCGACGCCGAGTTTCTCGATCGCGTATTCGAGCACTCCCAGCCTGTTATCCTCCACATTCTCCTGCACCACCACGGTCCCCCAGCCATCCGTCTGCCATGCGCGGTAGTCTTGCACGCGCTGCCTAAGCGCCGCCGATTCGATCACGCGGCCGTGCTCGATGCGCGCGCTCTCATCCATTCCAACGATATTCTCGCCCACCGTTACAGGAATGCCGGCGAGCGCCGCTCCCGCGGCGAGGCCCGCCCAGTGCTTGCGCGCAATATCCGTCGAACCGAGTCCTGGAACAGTGATCGGCAATCTGCACCCGATCCCTTCCTTCCCGTTGCTAGCGCCCAGGCGCACCTCGATCTTCACGTTGGGAAAGGTTGCCACATCCGGATCCGCCTGCACGCCCTTCGCGCCTGCAGCGGTCCCGAGAATGGTGAAGTCGCCCCAGTGCACCGGGTAGTTCTTTTGCGAACCGGCGGTTACATTGCCAAAGGGCATCGGGTAGAGAACCTCTGGGCCGCGGATGGCAGACAGCCCCACCTCGCAGAGCCCGATGCACGACTCGACGCATGTAACGCACAGGCCGCTGAACGGACACACGTCGTCCCGCAGCCGGTTTGCGGCGCCCACCGCCCTCGAAGCGTGCTCATAACTATACATGACGATACCTCCTCGCGGTTAGTTATGTGGCAGTTGTTTGCCGCTTCACGCGAGGTTGGCCGACGCAGCCAGCGGGGCGCGCACAGCGCCCTGCGCCGTTCGAGCCGGAGAACAGAAACCAGCAACAGCCCTCGACGGCAGACGGCTTCCTACTGCCGCCCCATTCTAGCAAACTCCCCCGCGTTTGGCAAGCCCCTTTTCGTGGCTCCGCGAAAGATTGACGTTTCCACCTCACCAGGGTAACATTCCCCTGGTCTCATTGCGGTCGGTTTTCCGCCATTCCTCTTTCGGAGGGCTACCGAGATGAGAGGCCGCTTCTATCTGGGGGTCAGCGCATCGCATTGCCGCTGTGGAGGGAGTGAAATGGCGGGTAGGTTCTTCGTCAAGTCCATCCTTTGCGCGATCATCGCAGCCTCTGTCTTTCTGGCCGGTAGCGCAACGACTTTCACATACACCGTATCTACCAGTTTGGCTTGGTCAACGGACACTGCACTGAACCTTGCGAACACGCCCGGCGGCGGATGCAACCAGGTGATTTACGACAGCCGCGCTGCGAACTTCGCCGACTGGCAGACCAACGCGCCCGGTAAGTATTTCTGGGACTCGGCGGTGGGAGCATACCACTACGCGATCAGCGACGGTGCGGAGGACTATGCCTACCGGCAGGTGCCGTACGACGGCGGCTCGTTCGCCCTCGAATTCGATTGGATGCCCCATCGAAGCGGCATCGGATGCAACCACCGGTTCGGGCTGTTCCCACCCTCGATGACGACCTACTACCCGAACGGCGTGCAAACGCAGTACACCACCGACGACAACGGCATGCACATGTACCTCGGCATGGCCCCAAGCGAGGGTACTGTTACCGATGACTGGCCGTTCACCGTCAACTATACCCATGACACCTGGTATCACAACGTAATCACCTTCGATGCCTTCGCGCGCAGCGTCCGGCTGCGCGTTACCCGCGTCTCCGACGGCACCGAGATACTCAATCATACCGTCTATGGCCCGATCCGCTTCTCCGAGGCGGATCGGCTGGCCCTGTCATCGCTCGATGATTTCGGCTTTCCAGGCGCGACCGCGGAGGGCTACATCCGCAATATCGTGATGACTGAACCGGCTCCTTGGGTTCCCATCTATGACAGCAGGGCCGCCAACTTCTCCGACTGGCAGACGAACCATCCCAGCAAGTTCTACTGGGACCAGTCACAGGGGGCCTACCATTACGCGATCACCGACGCTGCCGAAGACTATGCTTTCTTGAAGGTGCCGTACCAGATCGGGTCTTTCCGCCTGGCGTTCGACTGGCAGCCAGTTTCGACCGATGCCAATTCGAACCATACGTTCGGAATGTGGGGACCTCTAATGAGCACAGTCGCTTACCCGGGCATCTACCTGCAAGGTCGTTCGCTCACCGGGGTCGGAGAGACAGGGTTGTACCTGGACGTTACAGCATTCGACGATGCGGGGACCTGGCCGACCCTGGCAGACGGCTCCATTCGCGGCCTTTTCGAGAACGGAGTCTGGTACCGCGTTACGATTACGTATGACAAGGCAGCCGCAAGGGTGAACCTTCGCGCAACAAGAAAGAGCGACGGCCAGGTGATATCGGACGAGACGCTGAGAGGTGCCAGCAGGGAGTTCGGGGACTTCACGCTCGACCGCCTGGCCATGAGTTCTGTCGGTGACTACGGATATCCGGGAGCAACGGCGCAAGGCTTTGTCCGGGACGTTGTCCTGAGCGCGCCGGGAATACCGGTTGCGCTCGCGGTGGCCCCCGCGACCATCAACCCGTGCACCGGGCAGCCCGCAGCCTCGTGCAAGGCCGAGGTCAGCCTTGCGGGCAGCGTACGGCTGCAGGTCGTGGTGCGCAAGATGGACTGGACGCCTGTCCGATACCTGAGACGGTATGAGGACGGCGTGTTGACATCGGGCCAACATGAGTTCACGTGGGATGGAAGAGATGACCGAGGCCAAGTTGTGCCTGAGGGCTGGTATCGCATCTGCGCAGATGCGCGCAACGAATGCGGCGCTCAGGGCAGCGCGCCCCGCAAGTTCGTGCTGGTGCAGTGCCAGCCGCCGCAGTGCACGCTGTCCGCAGATCGGCGGTCCTTCAAGCCGTGCAAGGGCGAACGCACTGGCTTCACCTGCGGCGTCAACGAGAAGGCGCTCGTTAGGCTGACCGTTTACGATATGAAGTGGCAACCCGTGCACTACATTGTGTGGGACTGGTGGAACGGCGGATCATACCCCGTAGCCTGGGACGGACGCGATGTCCAAGGAAAGGTAGTGCCCGAAGGGTGGTATCGCGTGGTCCTGCAGGCGCGGGACGTTGCGAACCTCTCCTGCGCCAGCACGCTATTCGTCAGGGTGCAGTGCAGCCCACCGAGCGGCGCAATACTATCCATGTGCAGCGCATTCTGGCCTGCGCTTCACAGGGCTTGCACGATCACCTGCCAATTCAGGGACGACTCTTCGTCAGCGTGCTTCGCGAAGGTAACAATCTTGAAGTACGACTGGAGTTTCGTTCGCGACCTGCCCTTGGGCTGGAAAGCCCCGGGCATCTACCGCGTCGCATGGGACGGCCGCGACGCCAGAGGCAACATCGTTCCAACCGGCTCCTATCGCGTCGTGCTGAGGGTCCGCGACCAGGTCAGCCAGGAGTTCGCGACATCCAAGTGCTGCATCAATGTCCTTCGCTTCTAGCCTATAGTTCAGCCACGTAGCGCCCGCAGCGCGGATGCTATCGCCTCGTAGGTGCGCTCCAGCGCCTCGGGGATCACGCGCGTGTCGGCCAGTATGGGCATGAAGTTCGTGTCCGCTGCCCAGCGCGGAACGATGTGAATGTGGAGGTGATCCTCGACGCCTGCCCCCGCTACTCGCCCCAGGTTCAGGCCGACGTTGAACGCATCCGGCTTGAAAGCCCTGCGCAGGGCCCTGATGCAGAGCCTGGTCTCCAGCATGAGGGCACTCAGTTCGGGTTCCGAAAGGCGCTCCAGGTCTCCAATGTGACGGCAGGGCGCGACCATCAGGTGGCCCGTGTTATACGGGTAAGTGTTGAGCATCGCGAGGGCGAGTTCGCCGCGATGCACCACGAAGTTCTTTCGGTCGTCCCTCCCGCGCCTGGCCTTGCAGAAAATGCAGCCCGTTGGCTTGCGGCAGGCCTGCCGCACGTATTCGACCCGCCAGGGAGCCCACAGCCTTCTCATCTCATTCTTTCCCCAGTTGATGCAACAGCCGCCGCGCCCCCTCGTGGCTGGCCTCGAGTTCAAGCGTCCGCGCCGCCGCCGCCTTTGCCTCGTCAATGCGCCCATGCTGGCGAAACAACAGCGCAAGTTGGTAGTGCACATCGGCGAAATCGGGCGACAACTCGCGCACTTTCTTGAACGTCATCTCGGCCAGGTCATCCATCCCCTTCAGCCGATAAGCGAGCGCAAGGTTGTAGTGCGCCATCGCGTCGGACGGGTTCTTGTCCACCTGGCGCAGATAGTCCTCGATCATCCTGTCAATCGCGAGGATCGAGGGTTGTCCCGGAGGGGCCAGCGACCTTCCGCACTGGCTGCAGAAGCGCGCGCCCTGGACGTTCTCAGCGTTGCAGTGCGGGCATACCATCGAAAAAAGGCCCTCGCCGCCTGGTTTCGCTCAGGCGGCGAGGGAATCCTGCTCCAGATGACATGAGCACTGATGCTCAACGGTGCGCTACTTCACGTTGAACGTGTAGTTGATGCCCGCCCACCTGTGATCGCCATACGTGCCGCCCTTGATAGTCGGCCACTTGGGGTTGCGGGTGTAGGTGATGCCGGTTATCAGGTCCTGACTGTCGTGCAGCACAACAAGGCCGAACTGCGGGCTCACCATCGCCTGCACGCCTCCGAAGATCCCGTCGTGCCGCTTCTCACCGAACAGCGTCCAGTCCTCTGTTCCGACGCTCAGGTGCAGGCGCAGCACGGGGTTCGAAAACGAAGGCGGCGCGCCGACGGGGGCCAGCACGGTCTTGGCTGCCGAGATGAACCAGGAGGCCTTCACTCCCGCGGGCCCTGATGTGCCCTCCAGGTTGCGTCCTCCAATCACCACGTTGGGATTGCGTTTGTCCTCCTTCAGGAGCAAGACAGTCGCATTCCAGATGGTGCTGCTGGCGATAGCGATGTCACCTCCGACGGGCTTGACCTCGTGAGCGTCAATCTCGATCCGGTCGGTCAACCCGACGTACAGCGTGTTGAAGTTCAGCTGTGTAGGCGCGCGCAGCGGTCCTCCGGGGGTCTGTATCGGCGGCAGGTCGGTGCCGATCCAGTAGTGGGCCACGTCAACCTCTCCCGCCTTCAGTTGGTTGGCCGTCGGCACGGTAACGATGTCCGCGGCCATGGCAGCCGTGGCTGCCAACAGTGCAACAAACACAACCATTGCAAGTCTAGCCATCCCCTCCTCCTTCGGGTTTTTTGACGGGCTTCGCGCCCGGTCGAGGATACCATCTTCCACCCCACCTTTGCAACTCCTTCTCCCGCCTCCCTTTCAACCAATGGCTTGTCAAGCAGCAGGCGCGCCAAAGCCTGACTCCGCCAACGCTGCGCCTGCAAGGTGCCTGGCGACGGCGAAGGGGGACGTCTGTCCCGCCTTCGTGCGGAGTAAGCCCTTCGGCGGGCGAAGTCTGCTCGCGAAGGCGGAAACCCGCCTCTCGGCGAGGCGGGCTTTCAGCGACAGAGAATGTTTCGATAAAGAAGAATGGTGGAGGAAGAAGACCTGCCATCGAAACTGCGGAGATGTGGACGAGGTCGCCGATTTCGATGCCAGAGCGTTTTGGATGAGGAAAACGACCCGGGATCGAAACGACCGGAAAGCAGGGGAGTTGGTGGATCTGGGCACCAGGTCACTCTAGCAGGCAGACGTTACCCACTTCGGGAAAAGGGTGGTTCCGGCGGCGCGGTGCCGGAGCTAGGAGCAAGCCCCACCGACAGGAAAAAGATTGGCCGAGGGGCTTGACAGACAGACTAGTTTGTGGTATAAACCTCTGGCTGCCGGCCTTCCAGGATGGAAAGTCACTTGAAAGGAGCGACCGATGGGAGCAGACGCGGAAGAACGCACGCCTGAGCAGAATCAGAGGCTGCAGGAGATCCCAAAGTGGGCCAGTCGATTCGCCCGCAACCAGACCGTTCCCGTGCTCGTGGTTCAGGTGATCTTCGTGTTGGGGGCCGCCCTGTTCGCGGGCTTGGGCTGCCTTATCGGATGGGCCCATACGCACGACCAGCGTACTCTGGCAGTAGCCTCCGCGGTGGGTCTCTTCGCCTTCTCGGTGTGGTGGGTGTGGTTTAGCTTCTTCGGGGCGGGCGGGATCATCCGCCAGATCAGCGAACGCCTGTCCCGGAGTCAAGGTACTGCCTCCATCGGGCCGCCGCCCTTCGCAGCAGGGCGGCCGGTCCCCCTGGTTGGTTTTCTGTTCATGTTCTGCGTGCTCTCGAGTGTGGTCCTCGGCGGGCTGGGCTTCCTGCCGGTGCGCTACATGCAGCCGGTCTCAGCCATCTACGTGGTGCCCTTCATGCTACATCTGGCTGCGAAGCAGTGGAACACCGGCAGCCCCTTCATGCTTCTTTGGCCCACGCTCTACGCTGTCCACGCCGTTCTGATTGTGGCGGGCGCTCCCATCAGCCGGGGCCCCGGGTTCGACATCTTCGTACCGACCGTGGGCTATGGGTTCGTAGCGGCCTTCGCGGGATACCTCTACAGCCGCTTCGCCCTGCGGCGCTTGCGAGCAATCGCGCGAAGCCCGGAAGCAGCGGAGGAGTCAAACTGACCGAACTCGACCCCACCATCCACCAGCCAGCGCGTCTGCGCATCCTGATGATCCTCTCGGGTGTGGAGTCAACCGACTTCACCTTCCTGCAGCAGACGCTGGGGCTGAGCAAGGGGAACCTGTCCACACACATGGCGCGGCTGGAGGAGAAGGGCTATGTCAAGGTGACCAAGTCCTTCCGCGGCAAGATGCCGCACACGAGTTACTCTCTTGCAGGGAAAGGGAAGGCCGGACTGGCGGCCTACTGGAGGGCGATTGATGACATCCGACATCATACAAAGTGAGCGCACGCGGATCGGCTGGCACCCCATCACGCTCGGCCTGGTGCTCGTGCTGGCGCTCTCTCTGATCCGGGCCGGTGGCCTAATGGCGATGCGGCGTCTATGGGGTCGCGAGGACTTCGAGCCCTCTCTCCCGGGGGCCTTGTTCCTGCTAGGTGTGTTCTTGCTGCTCTCAATCGGGGTGGTCGGCGGGGGACTGTTCGGCCTGGCCGGAACCTCTTGGGATAGGCTGGGGTGGCGCCGGGAGCGCCTGGCGCGTGAGATAGGGCGCGGCATACTTGCAGCCGTGGTGCTCGGGGTGGTCACGCTTCTGCTCGCCGCCGTGGCTGTTCGGCTGACAATTGGGGGAGTGCCAAACGCAGCACAAGCACGCCTCCTCAAAAACTGACAGCCCCAACTGAACATTTGCATTGCCGCGGTTGGCTTGACGATGCGAGGGGGCGAGCATATAATCCTGACCGGCCCGGCGGGGCGAGCACAGGCGAGGGCCTTCCGCTGTGCGACAAGGCGCGGGGCGGAGCCCGCGCCCTACAGATACCGGTTCGGGAGATGACGGATGACTAGGCTGGCAAGGGAGCGGTTGGTTCCAGTGGCGCTTGTCTTGTTCGTTGCGGCCGCGGTGGGCGGGTGCGGGCACGGAAAGGCCGGCGCGCGGCAAGTGGTCGCCTACGCCGCCGAGAAGGAAGAGATTGTCCAGGCGGTCTCCCGGATGTGGGAGAAGGCAGCGCCCGACATCGAACTCAGCGTCATCGCTGCGGGCACCAACGAGGTGGTGCAGCGGGTGCGTGCGGAGCGGCAGCAGCCGCTGGGGGATCTCATCTGGGGCGTGGGCGCGGAGGGGCCGTCTGCGAATCCGGAACTCTACGAGCCGTATCAAACGTCCGAGGCGAAGGCAGTCGCGCCGCGCTGGAATGCCGTGGCAAAGGGCGAGCCGTGGCAGCCGAACAACATCGTGCCTATGGTGCTTATTTACAGCACGCGGCTGGTTACCGCTGCGCAGGCCCCGCGCGCCTGGCGCGACCTGGCTGAGTCGCGCTGGAAAGGGAAACTGGCTTACGCCGCGCCCGACAAGTCCGGGTCGGCCTACACGCAACTTGCGACGATGGTCTCGGTTTTCGGCGATGACGACGCGGGCTGGAAAGTGATGGAGGGAATCATGGCCAATGCCAAGATCCTGCCCGGTTCGGGCAAGGTACCCAAGGGGGTAGCCGACGGGGAATACGCAGTTGGCATGACCTATGAGAATGTGGCTGGCCTTTACGTTCGAGGCGGCGCGCCGATGAGAATCGTGTATCCGGTCGAGGGGACAGCCGTCATTCCCGACGCGAACGCGCTGATCCGCAATGGCCCGCACCCCGAAGAGGCGAAACGGTTCCTTGATTTCCTGCAGAGCAAGCCGGTGCAGGAGATGCTCGCGCGCAAATTGTCCCTGCGTTCTTGCCGCACGGATGTGGCGACACCACCGGGCCTAGTCGTGATTGACACCATCAAGGCCGCGCCCAAGTTCGACTTTCGCTGGGCCGTGAAACACAGAAAAGACTTCATCGAGAAATGGCGGGCCATAGTGCTGCGTCTCAAGCAGTGAAGCGGCCGCGCCGTCCCAGCGATCCCTGGCACGCGGCGCTCGCGCTTTCGTATGCCTTGCTGGCCCTGCTGATCGCATATCCGCTCGCGCGCCTTTTCGCGGGCAGCCTTTCAGCAGAAGGGGGCGGATTTTCGCTCGCGCACTTCCGCGACTTCTTCGCGCTGCGCTACTACCGGGCGGCGCTCGAACATAGCCTCTACGTCGGGGTGATGGTAACGCTGCTCGCGACCATCATCGGCGTGCTGCTGGCAACGGCGGTCACCCGATGGGGAGTCCCTGGAAAGGCGCTGCTGCGGGCCCTGGTGGTGATTCCCCTGGTCAGCCCTCCATTCATCGGGGCGTATTCGTGGATACTGCTCTTGGGGCGCAACGGGTGGATCACGAACCTGCTGGACCGATTCCACGCGGCGGGCTGGATCGGCACCATTTACGGCCCCAAGGGCATCATCCTCGCGCTGACTCTCAACCTCTACCCGTTCGTTTTCCTGATGGTCTGCGCGTCGCTGTCATCGGTTGACCCCAGTTTGGAGGAAGCGGCGGCGAACCTGGGAGCGACGCCGTGGCGCAGGTTCCTCACGGTAACGGTGCCCTTGCTGACACCTGGGATACTGGGGGGCGCGCTGCTGGTCTTCCTACACACGGTTGCTGACTTCGGCTCGGCGATGATCATCGGCGAGGACTACCTCGTCCTGCCGACGCTGATCTACAGCCTGTTCATCAACGAGATGGGCGGCGAGCCGGCGATGGCTGCGACTGCGAGCGCCGTTCTGCTGGCGTGCACGACGGTTGTTTTGCTCGTCGAGCGCTGGTATATCGGCAGGCGGTCATACGTGATGTCAGGCCTTCGGCGCGAGGGCGAGCGCGAGGTATCGCGCGGGCTGCGCGCGCTTGCCACCATCCTGGCTTACGGGATAGTCGGGCTGTCGTTGATCCCTGCGGTGGTGGTTATCGTTACATCGTTCTTCCCCAGTTCGGGGCCAATCATGAGGCCGGGGTTCAGCCTGGGCAACTACGCGGCGGTTTTCCAGAGCGTGCCTCGGCCAATGCTGAACAGCGTCTTCCTGTCGCTCGTGTCCACGATCCTTTGCGTATTGCTGGGCGTGGTGATCGGGTATTTGCTCGTGCGGCGTCAGAGCCGCTGGACGGCAGGCCTCGACGCGCTCTTGATGGTGCCATTCGCGATTCCCGGCACGGTGCTGGCTGTGGCCCTGATAACGGCGTTCGGCGCTCGGCCGCTGCTGCTGACGGGCACGGTGGCGATTCTGGTTATCTCGTATGTCGTGCGCCGGATGCCCTATGCCGTGCGCGGCGTCGCCGCGATCCTGCATCACATCGAACCTGCAACCGAGGAGGCGTCGGTCAGCCTGGGAGCATCGCCGTGGCGCACCTTCGTCAAGATCACGCTTCCGCTGATGGCGCCGGGGATCGTCTCCGGCGCGGTGATGACGTGGGTTCAGGTAATCAGCGAGATCAGCAGCACGATCTTGCTTTACTATGGGCAGTGGGCTACCATGTCGGTGGTGATCTATCAGCAGGTGATGAGCGACAATTTCGGGAGCGCGGCTGCCACCTCCACCTTGCTGCTGGCCGGGGTATTCGTGCCGCTGCTTCTGTTCAACGTCTGGCAGGGAGGCAGGGCGGCGGAGTTGGTTTGAATGAGCGTGGGGCTGACGATCAAGGGGCTGCGAAAGCGCTTCGGAGATCACGAGGCGCTCGCAGGCGTTGACCTGGAGATCAGGCCGGGAGAGTTCTTCACGCTCGTCGGGCCGAGCGGGTGCGGGAAGACGACGCTGCTTCGATGCGTGGCCGGATTTTGTTGGCCCGACGCAGGAGAGATCAGTTGCGACGGGCAGCGGCTCGATCCTCTGCCGCCGCACAAGCGAAACCTTGGGATGGTTTTTCAGAACTACGCGCTTTTCCCGCACCTGTCGGTGCGGGAAAACGTGGCATACGGCCTGCGGGCTCGCAGGATGCCCCAGGGAGCGGTCGCCCAGCGCGTCGAGCATGCGCTGCAGCAGGTGAGGCTGGCGCACAGGGCCGCCGGTTTTCCCGGAGTGCTCAGCGGAGGCGAGCAGCAGCGAGTGGCCACCGCCCGCGCGCTGGCAATCGAGCCGCGGCTGCTGCTGATGGATGAGCCGCTCTCGAACCTCGACGCCAAACTGCGAGTGCAGATGCGCGAGGAAATCCGCCGGGTGCAGCGCTCGCTGGGGATTACGACCTTCTATGTTACTCACGACCAGGAGGAGGCGCTCGCTCTCTCGGACCGGATTGCCGTGATGGACAATGGCAGGCTCGAACAGATCGGCGAGCCCTTGCAGATATACCGTTATCCCGCCACTCCTTTCGTTGCAGGCTTTATCGGGCACACGAATTTCCTGACCGGCGAGGTGGTATCGGTCGCAGGAGGGCAGGCGCAGGTGCGGCTGGAACCGCCTGCCGAATCAGAGGCGCCTTCGGGTGAATGCATCATCACCTTGCCCGCAGGCGATCTCGCTGCTGGCCGGCGGGTGATGATAGCGCTGCGCCCGGAGCGGTTCAGCCTCGCTTCAGCAGGCGAGGCGAACGCGCTTGCGGGCCGCATCGAGGAGATAATGTTCCTGGGCGCGGTAACGCGCCTGCGCGTGCAGACCGCGGCCGGCCCGATCACGGTCGAACTGCACGGCGACATCGGCGAGGGATTCAAGCCCGGGACCGAGGCGCACCTCACCTTCGACGGCCAGGCAGCGACGATCTTCAACCAGCCAAGCGAGCGGTAGCCTGCTGTTCCCCCTCACAACCCACGGTCGCTGTGCCGCATCACTCTCTCTGGCTCACAATCAGGGAAGGCTGTTTGGGAGTGCGGGGGCAAGGCCCCCGCTTTCAAAGCGGCGGCAAGCCGCCGCACTCCAAAGCACACCGCAGGGCGGCTGTGCCACACAGGACAGCGAAATGTCATTCTGAGCGAAGCGAAGAATCCCATGCTCAAGAAGGTGAGACCCTTCGTCCCGTCCGCCGGCTGGCGGACTCAGAATGACAGCGGGCGAAGGGCTCATAATGACATTGGCGGCAATTCGCCGCGCGTCACAGGGGCGTCGCCGGCTCTTCACCCGGAAAGATCGCCCCGCCCTCGGGGACCTCGGCCCTCTTTAGGTTGCGCACGCTGGTGATCAGGAACAGGGCTAACGGCACGGCCCCGAAGAGGATAATCATCGTGTCGGGTATGATGCGGACCTGGCCCAGAGTCTGGATGATGGGCTGGCTGAAGAACTCATTGCTCTTGGCAGCCCAAAGCCCGCGGCTGTAGCACCGCACCATCTCGAGGATCCCAACCGGCAGCAGCGTCAAGAACGACATTGCCGCAAGGCCGAGGTTCAATCCCCAGAACGAAATCCTCAGCAGCCGGTCGTTCCAGCGCTCAGGCCGCACCAGCCCGCGCCAGACGAAAAGCGAAAGCGCAATCGCGAGCATGCCATATGTCCCGAAAAGGGCCGTGTGGGCGTGGTTCGATGTCAGGTATGTTCCGTGCTCGTAGTAGTTGATGATCGGCAGGTTGATCATGAAGCCGAAGACCCCAGCGCCGAGGAAGTTCCAGAACGCGGAAGCGATCAGGAACATCAAGGGCCAGCGATAGGGGAACTTCTCGCCGGCGTCGGCGATGGTCTTATACTCCATCCAGCCCCGCGACGCCAGAAGAATCAGCGGAACCGGCTCAAGCGACGAGAACACCGCCCCCAGGGCCATCCAGAACCCCGGCGCGCCGAACCAGAAATAGTGGTGCGATGTGCCGATGATGCCGCTGGCAAATACCAGGATGGCAGTCAGATACGCAGCCCGCAGCGCCGAGGCGCGCGAGACCAGCCCGAGAGCTGTGAGCAGCAGCGCGCCAGACGCCGCCGCGAAGAACTCGAACATCCCTTCGACCCAGATGTGCACCACGAACCAGCGCCAGTAGTCCGCGATCGTGATGTGGGTGCTCGGGTTGTAAAGCAGGCCGAAGGCGAAGAACAACACGACCGCCGCCGCCGAGTAGGTGTACAACCACGTCAGGCCACCCCAAGTTCTGTCAGCGCGCAGGCGCGGCGCCAGCGCGCGGTATGCAATCACCAGCCAGGCGATCAGGCCGACAAACAGCATGATCTGCCACAGCCGCCCCAGTTCCAGATACTCCCAGCCCTGGTGGCCGACCCAGAACCATCCTTGCCCGAGCAGCCCCTTGATGCCGAGGACTTCACCAGCCAGGCTGCCCACCGCGACGATCAGAATGGCTCCGAAGAGCAGGTCCACCAGCAGGCCCTGCTTGCGCGGTTCGCGGCCGCCGATCAGGGGAGCCAGATAGAGCGCCGAGCCGGCCCAGGCCACGGCAATCCAGAAGATCCCAAGTTGCAGGTGCCATGATTTGGCCCAACTGAAGTTGACATACTTGCCGATGGCCTGAAAGTAGAATGACGCGGGATGCACGGTATAGTGGGCGAGCAGGCCGCCGGTCATCACCTGCGCCAGGAATAGGGCGACGACTACGATGAAGTACTTTGCTGCTTTGACCTGGCTGATCGTTACCGGGGCCTCGGCGATGCGGTTGGCCAATTCGACAAGCCTCGGCTCAACGTAGAAGAAGCGATACCGGTGCACAACATACACCACCAGCCCCAGCACAGCCAGCAGGGCGACAACGCCCGCGAAACTCCAGACGATGGCCTCGTCGGGGGCAGTGTTCCCGACGCTGCGGTCGGCGGGCCAGTTGTTCGTGTAGGTGTAGTTGAGCCCCGGCCTCTTGGTGCCAGCGGCCCACGCGGTCCAGAAGAAGAATGCTGCGATGTCCGCCCGCTCGTCCGCTGTTCTCACCGTGTTTGGCAGAAAGCCGTGCGTCCGGTCGCCCCGCCCGAGAACGCGGTCCCAATATGCTTGCACGTCTCGGAATGCCTGCGCCTTCGCCGCCGAGATGTGGAGTTCGCCGGTCGCCGGGTCGTAGGTGTTCTCCTTGATGTCATATATCGCCAGCGCGTCCACCATCGCCTGGTCCTCTCGTGCGAGGCTCGCGTAAGGGCGGCCGAAACGGGTTGCCGCGATCTGGACTCGCAGCGAATCCCCAATGAGGTGCAGAGTCTGCGCTGAGAAGTCCATTCCGCGCTGCGACCCGTGCCCCCACACGCTGCCGTGATCCATCAGGCCGTAGCGCTGATAGACCTGTTGCCCGCGCATGATCGCGGCCCTGTCGGTGATTAGAACG
>Ga0315296_10001832_pt1 | contig 18433 bp, 21 predicted proteins | sample YL17G14_18_MG_FD_203921 | JGI IMG/M metagenome (GOLD analysis project Ga0315296, IMG submission 203921) | Sediment microbial communities from Yellowstone Lake, YNP, Wyoming, USA - YL17G14_18 | ecosystem: Environmental > Aquatic > Freshwater > Lake > Sediment | place: USA: Wyoming | collected... | reverse complement strand
GCCTCAAAGCCTGAAAGAAGCGATTTAGACTGGATACGCATAGGCAATTACGAAAAACTAAACGAGATGATGAAGCAACCTGACAGAAAACCCGATTTCGGTCCGTCACATCCTCATCCAACAGCGGGCGCAACAATAACAGGAGCACGCGAAAAGATGGCTGGGTTCAACATAAATCTAGGAACATCCGACCTGGCAATTGCCAAGAAAATAGCTCGGGCTCTGCACGCAAAAAAAGGCGGCTTAACAAATGTGAAGGCCATGGCGGCTGAGATTCCGGAGAAAAAGATCACGCAGATCGGAATGAGTGTTTACGATTTTGAAAAAACCCCATTGTACAGAGTGTTTGAACTTGTCAGAATTGAGGCAGAGCGGTACAATGTTCCAATTGTGGGCTCCGAGTTCAATGGCATGGCGCCCCTGCAAGCGATATTGGACAGCATAGCTTGCTACATGAAAATCGACAACTTAACGATGGACAGAGTACTCGAAGTTGCCATACAGCAGGCCATCGAAAAAGGGCGAGAAAAAAGTGCCTAGGAAAACCGTGGATCTAATCATCGAAAACGCCAGCGAACTTGCCACACCACAAGGCGACCGTCAAAGACCACTAGTAGGCAAGCAAATGCAAGCTCTGAGAGTCATCAAGAATGCAGCCATAGCAGTCAAAGACGGAAAAATAGTTGCAGTGGGAAAGACAGCAACTGTAAAGTCGATGTTCAAGGCAACAGAAACTATTGATGCCAAAGAAAAGACACTAGTCCCAGGGTTTGTTGATCCGCATACGCACTTGGTTTTCGCTGGCTCCAGAGAAAGGGAATTCGAGATGAGGGTTAAAGGCGCAAGCTACATGGAAATTCACCGCGAAGGAGGAGGCATTCTTAAGACTGTTAGAGAAACCCGACAAGCTACCGAAGACGAGTTAGCCCGCAACTGCAAGCGAGAACTTGACGCAATGCTTGAACACGGAACCACCACAGTGGAAGCAAAGAGCGGCTACGGACTAACAATCAAAGACGAAGTTAAGTGCCTCCGCATCATCCAACAAGTCAATAAAGCTCACGCTGTTGACCTTGTGCCAACTTTTCTCGGTGCACACGCAATTCCGCTCGAATATGAGGGGAACACAGAAGATTACGTTAATCTCGTAATTGAAGGGATGATTCCTTCGGTTGCCGGTGCTGGACTTGCCGAGTTTTGTGACGTATTCTGCGAAGAGGGCGTGTTCACTATCGAGCAATCAAGGCGAATCCTACACGCAGGCATCAAACATGGTTTAACGCCGAAATTGCACGCAGACGAACTGACACCTTTTGGCGGCGCAGAGCTGGCAGCCGATATTAGAGCAGTTTCAGCTGAGCATCTGCTGTACGCATCCGAGGCTGGGCTGAAAATGATGTCTGAGCGTGGTGTGGTTGCTGTTCTGTTGCCGGCTGCTTCTTTCACGCTGATGACTCAGAAATGCGCGGATGCGAGAAATATGATTGAGCTGGGCGTGCCCGTTGCTTTAGGAACTGACTTCAACCCGAGCTGCTGGGTAGAGAGTCAACAGTTGGTGATAGCCATAGCTTGTCGACAATTGAGGCTGACGCCGGCCGAAGCTTTAACAGCCTCCACGCTTAACGCTGCGCACGCTATTAATCGTGCCGCTGAAACTGGAAGCTTAGAAAAAGGCAAGAAAGCAGATGTCCTGATTCTAGACACCCCAAATCACACTTTTCTTGGGTATCGTTTTGGGACGAACTTGGTCAGTAAGGTGGTCAAAGAAGGAAAACTCGTTGTCGACCTTGAGTAGACAGCCCAGCTAGATCAGAAGGGCTGTCACACCGTTGGTTTTTGCGCCACCTTTGTTTTCTTGAATTGTCGCTTTGGAAGCAGTTCAAAGTGAAGATACTAGGCTGTTGCCTGCTCTGGCTCTCGTTTTTGTCTGAATGAAGGAAGCGCTGAAGCTACTGCTAGGATCCCTATTACCACGAGGATTAATGCGATTGTTATGATGATGTTTGTGCCTTCAATGTAGAGCACCCAAGCCCCACCCAAAGCTGTCAGCAATACCCCCATTACAAGTGTGCTGTAGGCACCTCTGCCATACTTCTCTGGATTTCTGACTCTTATTCCAGCCAGAATCATAGTCCAAATACCGTATAGAGCGATAGTCAACGCTAAGACTTCGTCGAGTCTCTTTATCACTTCTGCTGCGAAGGCAACCAGTAACACAGCTGCTATTACTAGCAATGCTCCAAGCGACAGCAATTCATACTGTCGAGCCAATGTGCCCTCTCCTCTAACTTTTCATCTTGCTGCCGCATTCTGGGCAGAATTTGGCTGTTTTTAGTACAGGGTGACCGCACTTGGGGCAATTTGCTGTGCCTGTTGGTGCTGCGATGGTTGTTCCGCAATCTGGGCAGAATTTGGAGATTGCTGGTATTCTTGCGCTGCAGTTCGGACATATGACCAATGCTGCGGCAGGTGTGGCCGCTGGACCTGTAGGCGTCATTATTTGAGGAATAAGGACCATCCCCGTTCCCAGCCCTGCTCCAGGGGATTTGCCCAGCTCTTTTGCTGCTTCCTTGACTGTTTCCATGCGCAAGACTTCCTCAGGGGCTCTCGTCTGTTTCAGCCAGAACAAGCGGTCACGGTATTCAGGCGTCGTGTCTACTCCTTCAAAGCGCAGGTCTGTGATGTCAAGTCCGATGCGTTTGAAGGCGTCCAGAATCGCGTTTTTCGTTGATATGCTTGTTTCATCCAGTTTTGTGAAAACGGTGAGCAAGTCGTAACGAGAAAGCTCATCGATGATTCCTTCGTTCAGGTAACCCCGCAAATAGTTGTTCACGTCTTCTGTTGAGTAAGCGCTCTGCCCCCCTACGACTTCGTTTACGAATAGCTGCGGGGTTTCCACTTTGAACCAGAAAGTGCCATGTACTTGCAGCGGCGCTAATTCGGTGGTTTGAGCCCTCGCGCCGAACTTGCCTGCAAAGACTCTTGTTGAAACGAAAATCACGCTTGCCTTGAAGGGCTTCTCTTTATAGCCAGCGATCCGGGACAATAGACCAGTCAGCAATGGAATGTTTAGAGTGGTTAATGTGTGTCTTCCTGCTCCGAATACGTCGTAGGCTTTGCCGTCTCTGAAGAACACTGCAGCTTCAAACTCTTTGACGATCAACTGGGCGCCCCAAGTGATTTCCTCTTCTGGATGCTTGAAAACGATATCTTCCGGACCTGGATTCTTCCATTCTAAGACTTGCGGCATTTCTACTTCACTCCCTTTATGACTTCATCTCTTCCGTCAAACGCTTCTTCCAGAGACTCCAGCATTTCTCCAAGACTGTCCAGATGGTCACGTGTTTTCTCAAATTTCTGTTTAGCGATTTCCTTTTTGAAGCCGTCTGCCTCTGCAACAATTTTCTCTACCCCATCAAGTAAGCCAGTGTCAAAGTCAATCATCTTGTCCAGCTTGCTTTCTTCAACTTTCACTATGTCAAAAAAGCCAGCATAGCCGTAAGAGGCGTGATTGATCTTTTGGTAAACTCTGTCAAAACGCATTATGAAACGGTCCATGTCGGTCAAGACTTCTTGCATCTTGCTGTCTGACAACTTCTGGAAGGTTTCTTTTAGGTCTCTTCGGGCTTCGGTAAGTCTCAAATAAATGTGATTGCGAATGAGCTTGTCGCTTTCACGTCTGAGCTCCTTTTCTTTGTAGCCTCTGAATCCCGGTAATGCAGCTACAATTCGCTCAGAAAGGCGCATTTCACTCTTGGCTTTCTCGTACATTCCTTTTTTCTCGCTCAAGCTACCTGTCTCCTTCTAACGATTAAATGAATTTGTTCGATGCTTTTAAGAGTTTTCAAATCAGCCCAAAGGTAGCGGCTGGTATATCACCTTTGATGATTGCGCCCGTTGCGCCATCTAGCCATATGCTGTAGCGTCCACCCTTATACTCGTATACAATAAGCCATGCAGGTGCATGAAGGTAGACAGGTTCTCCAACATCGAAGTCTGTTTTCACATCAATGACCCTGTCTACATCTTGCTTGATCAGAAATCGATGTGATTCCTCGATTTGCTGTCGCGCCACGCCTATGGCTTCATCCCGCTCAATCTCGCTGTTCAACACTTTGGCGAAGCTTTCGATTCTCTTGAAGTCGTAGGGGATTTTCCCTTCTAGTGGCACATCGTACTCACGACTCGGAAAGTCTGTGGCTTTACGCGCAAGAACCAACCAGCTGTATTTCTTTTCGATTCTCCCCTCCTTGACAACTGGGGGCGTGAGTCTTTCGAAAACACCCTTGTAGTCTGTCGTGGCGGTAATCGGAATGAGCCAGAATGGGAGGTACATCAAGTTCCTCTCCAAGATCTTTGATGCTTTAGCCATGTTGCCTGGTTTGAGAAAGCCGCTCCTCATCCAGTTGCGAATCAGATCATCAACTTGTTCGGGCTTGTACTCGTTTACGATCAGTGAATGTTCGAAAACAAATGCTTGCCCAGTCTCGATGACCTGGGTGAAGCCGCAGTAGGCGCATGTCGAAACGATTTCACCTGGGCTGAATTTTATGGGTGCGCCACAGGTGGAGCAGCGGATTTCTTGCACTACGCTCATAGTACTTTCACCAAGTCATATGGTATTGAATCAGAAGTTGAACTTAAGCTCGTTCGCGCCAGAACCAAGAATTCCTGCAACTAAGGTTAAATATCTATCATAAACAATATGGTAGTTAAATCAAAATCGGACGGAGCTAACCGCGCATCTATCTTCCGGTGACATTTGGTGCTTCCAATTCGCGACGAAAACAGGTCTCTGACGACTCCGCACGTCACACGAATGCTTTTGATCGCCAATATCATAGTCTTCTTTGTCACGTTCCTTCCAGATTTCTCATATCCTTTTTGGCCATTGACCTTATTCGGGGCGGGATATGGGTCTCCTTCGATCAATCAGATCAGCGACAAATTCGGTCTAGTCCCAAATGCGGTCCTACATGGAAATCAGATCTACACTTTTTTCACTTCAATGTTCCTGCATGCTGAACTGATCCATCTGGGCGGAAACATGCTGTTTCTATACGTGTTCGGGGACAATGTAGAGGACACCTTTGGGCATTTTCGCTATCTATTTTTCTATCTTCTATCCGGCATTGCAGCCAGCTTACTGCACATATATATCACTGTCCTCAACAACCTTGGCCAGAACATTCCGACGATAGGCGCTTCAGGCGCAATCGCAGGCGTACTTGGAGCATACTTCGTTTTGTATCCACGATCAAGAATTCTGACTATTGTATTCGTTTTCTGGATTACAATCGTGGCTATTCCTGCCGTGATTTTCCTGGGCTTATGGTTTGCTTACCAGTTTCTGTACGGCACAATGGCTGGTCTAAACAGCGGTGTGGCTTACTGGGCCCACATAGGCGGCTTTGTAACCGGTATTGTGTTCGGCTTGGCTTGGAGAGGTAGAAGGCGTAAACGTGATCTATAGTGACGCTATCAACGGCATCTTACTGGTTGTTTACAATCTCTTCATAATCCGGTATGTCTCACGATTGATAGATAAGAAACTCGGAATGTACATGGCGCGCAAAGCAATCCACATACTCTCAGCAGGTGTTAGCATATTGCTGGCGCGTGTTATTTTCAGCGATTGGCTAGGTCCGCTGCTCATGGGTTCGCTGATGGTCGCATACACTGCTATGGGGCATTTCCGAAAGCCGCACAGTTGGTTCCAAATCCGAAGGAACTATGCCGACGTTTATTTCACTGTGGCGTGCACGGCGTTGCTTGTCGTGTTTTGGAACTATAACGTTTGGATTGGCGTACTCTCGGCCTCGTTCTTAGCTTGGGGCGACGGCTTGACAGGAGTTGTGCGCAACTCCGTTTATGGAAAGAGAAACAAAGGTCTATGGGGCACCGTTGCTATGTTTGCAGTCTGTATGGCTCTAGCCCACTTTATGAACGGTCATGTTGGCTACATCGCCTTCGTGGGCGCAGCCTTCGCCAGCGTAGCGGAGAGATTTGAGCAGATAGACGATAACATTTCGATTCCAGTTGGCTCCGCGATCATCATGGTGTTGCCAGCTTTGTTGTAGCGGCGCAAGACTTAACTCTGCGTTTCCTCTCCAAATGAAAAAAGGGCACATCTAGGCGAGAAAGCATGGCATCACTGGCGCAGCTGAAACTTGCTATGATACTTCCAAATCTGTTACTGGGAATCATATTCGCCGCTTTCCTAGCTGTAATCATGTTCGTTCTGCAGCTCAGTTCAATCTGGGCCTTTATCTTGGCGGGGGTTTTCGTGCTGATTCAGTATCTAGTTGGACCTGCAATAGTGAGAGCATCAACCAGACTCCGCTACTTGAAGCCTGGAGAGAACCCGTGGCTGGAATCAACTGTACACGAACTGGCCCAGAAAAGCGCTATCCCAACTCCAAGGCTAGCAATAGTGCCTAACTCGACGCCCAACGCCTTTGTCTTCGGCAGATCAAGTGGAGATGCAACTTTAGCTGTACACGAGGGTCTGCTGCAACAGCTGAACGAAGAGGAAGTGAAAGGCGTGATCGGGCATGAATTAGGGCACATCAAGCATAAGGACTTCCTTATTATGACAGCCTTGTCTTCACTTCCTCTCTTGGCATACTTGATATTCCGGATATCCTTTGAAGCGGCGTGGGTTAGCGGAAGAGCCTCACGCAAAAAAGAAGGCGGTGGACTCGCCGCAGCTCTATTCGCCGTAGGCGCTCTTTCTTACGTTGTTTACATAGTTGCGCTGCTTTGTGTCATGAGGCTTAGTCGACTACGTGAGCACTACGCCGATGCCTATTCAGCTTACGTGACAGGTTCTCCTCGAAGCCTGGAGAGTGCGCTAACAAAAATCACTTATGGACTGTCGCTGGCACCTCATCCGGAAAGAGATGGAGCTAGGACCCTCTACATAGGAGATCCAGCTCTGGCGAAGCTTGAGATTCATAGCATAGCTAGCAAGAAAGAGGAATATGATCTAGACAGAGACGGCGTCTTGGACGAGAAAGAGCTTGAACTAGCAATGGAGAAAGAGGCGAAGTCCGGATGGCTTACAGTGAACAGATGGTTCCAGACGCATCCAGCCACATTTCAACGTGTCCTTCTATTGCGGGAAATAGAGAACGAAATGGCAACAGGCAAATATTCAAACAACCGAGTCTACGCCCACGTTTAGATCTGCCACTAAACTTCACCTACAAGGGTAAGCAGACGCACTAGAATAGCGACAGCCACTTCAGCTCTGCTGACTCACAGGTGTTCGCGTTTGATGTATCCTGCCATGAGATTGAACGTTATGACTCCGTTCACGGATCGTTTGTCGATTCCTGTGTAGTAACTAATTTCGGCTATTGTAAGGGGGTCGGAGCTATACAAAGCCCTGAAGATCTTCTCAGTGTAACCTCTGTATTTTGGAGTATCCTGTAGGTAAAACTCGTTCTTCGAAACTCTTCTCTCCCCGTTATTAGTTAAGGCATATTTGAACCTTAACATAGTGACATCGCCACCTCAGCCTTCACTAAGATAATACTCTAACATAGGTATTTAAAAATTGCCAAAAATATGTATAGAAGAATATTCCATCACACAAAACCAGATTTGCTACCAACATGTCACCAAACCTTATTTTTCTAAATGCTTGAAACAGGTACCGGCGTGTCCAGCTGATGAATCCGAAGGCTTCCGTTGCCAAGAATGGCGCAGTATTGTTGGGCAGGAATGTAGCATGCGACTCAAGCGACCTGCATCGCCCAATACGGGTCGTCACTCATGCGCACTACGACCATCTAGGTGGTCTTCAGCAGAGTTTAAGACGGTGCAGAGCTGTGGTTATGACGCCGGTAACAAGAGATCTCATAGCTGTTCTACGGGGAAAAACCTCATTGGGCAATGGGAACGTCTACGCCTTGAATTATGGAGAAACTTTGAAGCATGATGACGAGAGGGTGACCCTGCATCCAGCTGACCACATCCTAGGCTCGGCGCAGGTTCTTGTGGAAGACAGGGACAAAGCTAGGATTGTTTACACTGGCGATTTTCGGATGTCAAACACGCCAGTTCTAGAAGCTGATGTCTTGGTTTTGGAAGCCACTTATGGTAGCCCCTTTCATGTGCGCCCCTTCAGAAAAATCGTTGAAAGTGCCCTTGTCTCACTCGTCGAATCTGCATTGAGAACCGGCCCACTCTACATCTTTGGCTACCACGGGAAACTGCAAGAAGTCATGAAGATTCTGCACGAGAATGATATAGAAGTGCCTTTCATACTCCCTGAGAAGGTTTTCCAGACAGCTAAGATATGTGAACGCTACGGAATGCGCCTAGGCAAGATTTTATCGGCAGATGGAGAAGAAGCAAGAGATATCTCGGAAAGAAATGAGCCTCATGTTGCGTTTTACCACATGAATTCCAAACGGTTCGTAGGTACAGACGCGTTTCGGATTTGTGTGAGTGGTTGGGAGTTCAGTGGCCCACGCAGACAGATTGCGCCTAAGGAGCACATTGTGGCTCTAAGCGACCATGCTGATTTCAAGGAACTCTTGCAGTATGTAAGCGAAAGCAAACCGAAGCTCGTTATTACAGACAATTATCGCATGGGTGACGCAGTAGTCTTAGCGCGTGAGATTGAGAAGCGCCTAGGCATCCCTGCTGAAGCGTCACCATCGTGAAGTCTCCAACCATCTCACGTCCCAGTGAGCACAGTCTAAGCGAGCTAGATGATTCGCCAATCGGCTGCGTAGGAGTCGGCGTGGATCAAGAATACAATGAAGAGAAGAACATCAAGGCAGCATGGATCCTAGACATAGGCGTGCTGAAGATTCATCAAAGAGGAGGCGTAGGCACAAGACTCGTGCTAGGAGACATGCGACTCATTGACACTAAAGACATGGCTGACGCCATGTTAGGGGTAGACGACCAAAACCAAATGCATGCCATCGGTCTATATGAGAAGGTAGGATTCCGTGCTACGAGAAAAGACGTAGCTTATCATAGGCAAATCCGACTGCGTTTCTTCCTACTTATCACGCTTCCCTCGGATATAGTCCTCAACCCACTGTCTGGCTTGATCGTCTGGCACCTGCACAGGCGGATGCTTGAAAGCATAAGCTGAGATGCCCGTTAAGGCTCCGCCAACTCCTCTATCCAAAGCTATTCTCACGGCGCGCACGACATCTATGACAACGCCTGCGCTGTTAGGTGAGTCTTCGACCTCAAGTTTGGCAGTCAAAGTGACCGGCTGATTGCCGAACTTCCTACCTTTCAGGAAAATATGGCAGATTTTCTTGTCACCCAGAAAAGGCACGTAGTCAGAGGGCCCGATACGAGTAGGAAGCTTGTAAGGCACCAGGCTCGTTACTGCCTCTGTCTTGCTGATACGCTTCGTACGTAATCGTTCTTCAACCGTCATGTTGAGAAAATCAGTGTTGCCGCCCAAGTTAAGCTGGTAAGTTTCGTCGATTTCGATTCCTCTGTCTAGGCAGAGCTTGACGAGGTTGCGGTGCAATATAGTGGCGCCCAATTGGCTTTTAATGTCGTCGCCTGCCACTGGCAAGCCAGCCTTCTCAAACCGTCTAGCCCACTTCGCATCTGATGCAATGAATTCAGGAATGCAGTTAGCTAAGGCGCATTTCGCTTTTAGACATGCTTCAGCATAAGCCCTAGTTGCCTTATTGCTGCCAACGGGTATGAAGTTCACGAGTACATCAGCTTCAGCTTCCTGCAAAACCTGGGCAACACCCACAGGCTCCATTTCTTCCTCGTCGTAAGTGTAGAAAGGCTTTGTCATATGAGGCGCGACACCGTCAAGTATGGGACCCGCCATAACCTTAACCCCGATTTTGGGCACGTCAGCAAACTTTGCGCAGCAATTCGGCTCAGCCCATATGGCATCAGCCAAGTCCTTCCCAATCTTGTTCTTGTTTACTTCAAAGGCCGCAACAAACTCTACGTCGCGGATGTGATAGTCGCCGAACTTGACGTGCATCAGGCCTGGAACGGGAATATCGTCTTTGGCGTTCTTGTAGTACTCTACGCCTTGAACCAAAGCTGAAGCACAGTTCCCCACACCCGCGATGGCAACGCGGACTTTGCTTTTTGACAAGTTGGTTACACCGGATTATAACAACCGCATACACAAGCCAAATCCTATTAACCTTACGCACAAACAGGCAGAAACACGTGACGCCTACAACCTAAAGAGTCTACCGATCCAAAAGGGAATTTCGTACAGAAAACCAAAGTGACTAAATCAGGGTTGGACACAGCAGGACGATCCGCTGATACATGCCCATCAAACACCAACAAAGACCGAAGGAAATCTGGCCGCAAAAACGTTAACTAAGCAATATTCTCATTATTCAGTCACCTGTACACAGACTGAGGCAAGAGAAAACATCATTTAAGCAAGATTGAGAAAAGGCGAAAAGACATGGAAGGGAGCTGGGAAGAAGACAGAGTTCGGCGCAAGAAGACAAAGCCCATGAGAATTGTTGAGGCGGATTTTGTTTCACCGGTTGAGACCTATCAGGGAAGGATCTGTGAGGTACGATTGGGCGCAACCAAGAGCGAGGGTGGAACGCGTGGAAGATCACTAGTCGTTGGCGGAGAGAGATCCCCAGCCTATTACCTGTTCGAGAATCCGACTCCTCATCCTCCAGTGGTCACTCTTGATGTCTTTGACATGAGAATTCCTCTTGCAAAGGCGGTTAAGATGCATGTGGAAGAGGTCCTTGATGATCCTGCGGCTTGGGCTAAGCTGGCAGTGGATAGATTCGGCGCTGACATGATAACGCTGCATCTAGTGAGCACTGACCCACTTCTGAAGGACACATCGCCTAAAGAAGCAGCCTTAACAGTTGAAAAAGTGCTTCAAGCCGTCGACGTGCCCATCACAATCGGAGGTTGCGGTCACCCCCAAAAAGACACGGAAGTATTCGAGAAAGTGGCTGAGGTTACCGCCGGCGAGAGAGTTCTCATAAGCTCCATCACTCTCGACATGGACATTGAGCGCTGTGCTAAGGCCTTGAAGAAATACGAACACGTGGCTTTAGCCTTCACGCCGATGGATCTAAACCACGCCAGAGAACTCAACCGCAAATTGTACGAATTTCTACCGAAAGAGCAAATCATAATGGACACCACCACAGCCGCGCTTGGATACGGACTTGAGTACGCGTTTACTGTTATGGAGCGCGCTAGGCTCTCAGCACTAATGGGTGATGCAGAGCTCCAACATCCGCTATCATCAGGCACCACAAACGCCTGGGCTGCCAGAGAAGCTTGGATGAAAATGGCGCCCGAATGGGGACCGCGTGAACTGCGTGGACCTCTTTGGGAAACCGTGACCGCCCTGACGCTTCTTTTAGCGGGTGTAGACGTTTTCATGATGATGCATCCAGCTGCGGTCCAAACACTCAAAGAAGTAGTCAACAAGCTAACTAAAGGCGCAACTCAAGCGAGGCCAGAAATGATTGCTGAATGGGTGAAAAGGAAGATCTAGAGCCACAAAAGAGGAAGCCACATGAGCAAAAACAACAACTCCAAAGACATTAACCCAATAAACATCTACACGCTCCTGCCCAGAACCAACTGCAAAAGATGTGACTCATCGAACTGCATGGCTTTTGCCGCCAAGCTTGCCGGCAGAGAAACCGTTCTCGAGTTATGCAAACCCTTGCTCGAAGAGAAACAGCACGCTAAAGCGTACGCTAAGCTCCATTACATGCTCAACCCGCCCGTAAGAGAGATAACGATTGGCGCAGGCGAAAAAGCCGTCAAGATTGGCGGGAAATTCGTCATGTATCGCCACGAACTCGCATTTCATAATCCTACACCAATCGCGATCGATGTAACCGATGAGACACCTGACGAAGAACTGATTTTGCGGGTTAAGAAAACTGACGGCTTCACATATATCTACATTGGCAAAGAACTCAAACTCAACATGCTCGCGGTGCGATCGACAGCAAACAGCCCAAGCAAATTCAGGACCACTGTTAAGAAGGTCATTGAGAACACTCAGCTCCCACTTATCCTGTGTTCCCTAGATCCTAAAGTAATCGAAGTAGGACTACTTGCCGCAGCCAAGTCTCGACCGCTAATCTACGCTGCGACAAAAGACAACTGGAAAGACATGGCTGAACTGGCTTTGTCATACGACTGCCCATTAGCTGTTTTTGCACCGAACGACCTGAAGCTATTGAAATCGCTCGCCGCGACCCTTGTTGACTACGGCGTCGAGGATTTGGTACTCGACCCAGGAACATTTCCGTATCATGGGTTTTCGGATACGATAAGTAATTTCACTATGCTACGACGAAGCGCATGCAGAAAAGGCGACCATTCGCTTGGTTTTCCACTTATTGGAACACCGATAACTGTTTGGACCCAGCAAGATGTCACATCTGAGAACTTGATATGGAACGAAGCATGCTTAGCCAGCATGATGATCGCTCGCTACGCCGACCTGCTAATAATGCACAGCGTCGAAGGTTGGGCGCTCCTGCCCAATATCGTGCTGCGTGAGAACCTATACACCGATCCGAGAAAACCGGTAGCCGTTGAACCAGGAATCAAGGAATTCGGCAAACCCGATGAGAACTCGCCAGTGCTAATGACAGCCAATTTCGCGCTTACGTACTACACTGTGGCTTCAGACCTCGAATCTGCTAGCGTGGATTGCTACCTTATCATTGTTGACACAGAAGGTCTAGCCGTTGACTGCTCAGTTGCAGGACGGAAACTCACAGCCGACAAAATAGCCGAGGCTTTAAAGAAAACCCAGATCGAAGAGAAGGTGAAACACCGAAAACTCATAATCCCGGGCAAAGCAGCAAGACTCAGCAGCGAAATCCAAGAACTAAGCGGCTGGGAAGTTATTGTAGGGCCGCAAGACTCGTCCGGAATTCCAAATTTCCTGCAGGAAAAATGGAGATAATCTAAGCACCAAACAAAAACGATCCAAACGAAATCCGCTATTGAGCCACGACTCATTTACTGGACCTCACAGTTAGAGTTTGTCGCCTCTTCTGGAAAGGTTAGTCGAAGCTGTGGATAGCGATTTTTGGTAGTTTTGCGGCAACAAGATTGATTAGCTACCTCAGCAGTCTCTGAAAATCCAACAGTCCTAGATGTGATAGCGATTGGGAAAAGTCGATGAACAGATTGTCGAAGTGCTGCAGAAAGCAGGAAAGCCGTTGACTTTGACGGAAATCGCTGAGCAGACGGGGAAGCCCAAAAAGAAGATATTCAGCGGCTTGCGGAAGCTGTTCGAAGCGGGCAGGGTAGACTGCGACTTGAAAGCGCACACATACACGCTTGCCAAACAATAAGCGCACTAAACACCGATTCTGACTCAAGAAGACCTAACATCCCATGTGCGCGATACTCTTCTTGGCGACTTCACGTTTGCTTTGCTGACCATACATAGCGGTTATCGGCTATTCGTGCAGGTTCCTGTTCTCGGAGTGGGATTGACCATTCCCGCTATATTTAAACACGCTCAGGGTCAAACAGAGAACGACACAGAAATTGAAAACTAGCACAGAAGCAAGGTCGCAGCGCTACCAAGTCATAGCCTTGACTACACACTACTGGCGACCAGGCGAGAATCACACAGAACGAATCGTAGAGGTGCTAAGAGGCAAGATCCAAGATGCCGATATCATCACCGTTTCCGAAAAAGCCCTTTCGACAGCAACTGGAAACATAGTTGATGAATCACGCATTTGTGCTGGCTTACTCGCCAGATTGCTTGCGAAATACTGGATGCGATTGTTGTGGGGATACCCGCTTGGCATTCTTTGCCACCTTCGCAGGAATACCATCAAGCATTTCAGAGTCTACCCCGTAGAGGAAGGCGCCAAACATAAGCAGTTGGCTTTAGAAAAAGCAGGGTTTCTTCAAGCCCTCATGCACGGATCAGAGGGGGGAATCGACGGCAGCAACCTTCCTTACTCTTACGTCAGCCTTTCTATCAAGAACCCCAAACAATTCGCAGAGCAGATCCGCCAGATAATCAGATCTGATCTTCGGAAAGAAGTCACCGTTATGATCGTTGACACTGATAAGACCTTTACTTTCCTAAATCTCCACTTCACCCCAAGACCAGTTTCAATGCGAGGAATACAATCTCATGGAGGAATTCTCGCTTACACTGTAGGAAGATTTTTCAAGTTCAGGATGAGAGCCACGCCGGTCGCAATCTCGGGTTCCACAATGGACCCTGAGATAGCTCTGCAAGTTGCTGATGTAGCCAACAAAGCGCGAGGCTACGGCGCAGGAAGAACCGTTTGGGAGATGGTAGAGGCTTTCGATGTTTCTCTCACTGAAGTGACTTGGCAGATGCTTGACAGAATTGAACACAAGCCAGTAGTAATTGTTCGACCGAAGCGAAAAAACACATAAGAGGTAAGGGCGCAAGCATATCGTTAACCGGTCTGGAATGGAAAGTCATGAAAAAAGCATCATCAACCGTTGAGCAGATTCACACTTTTTTTGATCCTAAGTCAGTAGCGGTTGTCGGTGCCTCCAAGAAAATCACCAAGGCTGGGCATGTTATTTTCAAGAACTTCGCCGACAACAAACGCCGTGGCATATTCAAGGGCGAGCTTTACCCGATTAACCCACATGAGGACTACATTCTAGCTTTCAAATGCTATTCATCACTCAAAAACGTAATTGGCGACATTGAGCTCGTCGTAATAGTTGTGCCCGCTGAAAACGTGGCTCAAACAATGCAGGAAGCCGCGCAAAAAAACGCGAGAGCAGCAGTAATAGTAAGTGGGGGCTTCGGGGAGATCGGAAACCACAAACTGGAAGATCAAGTGAAAAGCATTGCCGAGAAAGCAGGCATCCGAGTGCTAGGACCGAACTGTTTAGGCGTATACGACTCATCCACTGGCGTTGACATGTTGTTCCTACCTGAAACCAGAGTGCTGACCACGGGCGAAGAGGTCGTTGCGACGCCACGCCCTAGAAGCGGACCTATAGCAGTCGTCACTCAAAGCGGAGCATTCGGGGTTGCTGTGCTGGATTACATGGCTGGAGAACAAATAGGATTAAGCAAGTTTGTGAGCTTCGGCAACAAAATCGACGTGGAAGAACCAGAGATACTTGAATACTTACTTCACGACCCACAAACGCGAGTCATACTCCTGTACGTAGAGAGCATCAAATCCGGCAGGAAATTCATGGAAGTCGCACGTGAAGTAACAAGATACAAACCTATTGTAGCGATGAAATCCGGTAAGACAGAAGCAGGAGCACGCGCAGCCCTTTCACATACAGGCGCTATCGCAGGCTCAGATCGAATCTACGACAGCGTCTTCTCACAATCAGGAGTCATAAGAGTCCGCGATACAGAGGAACTACTGGATGCAAGCGAAGCCCTAGCGTTTCAGCCTCCAGCCGCAGGCAACAATGTCGCTATTGTGACCGCAGCAGGCGGACCTGCGATAATGGCGGCTGACGAATGCGAGTCAAGAGGCGTCACGATTAAGAGGTTCTCCAACGAAACCTTCCAGAAGTTCGAAGGACTGAAGAAAGAAGGCAAAATACCCTCTTTCGCTACTAATTACAATCCACTCGACCTGACAGGTTCAGTCACATCCGAAATGTTTGAGCTTGGCACGAAAATCCTGCTCGACGATCCAGAAATCCACGGAGTCATAGTATTTGGACTGCATCATTCACCTGCGCTTCAAGAAGACTACGTGGACAGAATAGCAAACCTCTCCAAGACCTCCCTCAAACCCATCTTAGCCTGCGACATAGGCGAAACAGAAATGGCTACTTACATAAGGGGGCGATTCGATAAAATGGGCGTCCCAGCTTACTCGTCCCCTGAAGATGCAGCCCGCGCCATGGCAGCGCTTGTACACTACGGAGTGTACCTGAAGAATAATGGATTCTATGACGATTATATTGAGCAATTCAAACGACAAGTTCGAACCTGAAAACCACTCTACGGCTGTTCCTTCAGCCATTGAGTAGCCTTCAAGAATAAAGAACTCGAACTCAGATCGATAATAGGCATTATGATCTTTTCCTTAGTCTCAATTATAGGACGATATTCTGGCATGGCCGCAAATCCCACAAAAGCCCAATAGACCTTCTTCTCCTCAATCAAAGTCCTAGTCGCCAACTCAGTGTTGCTAGCCAGAGGATAGTAAAAGAACATAACGCCATTCGCCCAATAGGCGCCTGTGGTCTTGCCACCAGCAGCTACGTTCAAGAAACGAGCCAACTCATCAGGCGATTTGAAACGCATGTACTCCATAATGACAACTTGTTTGAAAGGCTCATAAGAGATCGTAGCTTCGTCCTTCAATGCGAAACCTACCTAGGCATGAACGCGCCAGACTCTGAATGTGAATCTCATCTATTATACTTTATTATCCCGAATTTGGCCCGCGCGAAAACCCCAAATCAACAAACGAATAAACTGGAAACTGCATACAGTAACTAGTTTTTATTCGAAACAATTGTTTCCGTTGCCAATCTGTTACACCAAAAGCCATACCGCGGAAACACGCTGTTTAGGGATGAGGTTGAAAAGAGAAAAGGCAGATTCAAGTAAGCTTGAAAAACCTCTTCCTTTTCAAGCCTCATAGTCCCCCGTAAAAGCATGAAACAGCTCAAAGAACCGAAAAGATGCTAGGATAACTCTTTGTAGACAGCGTTATGATCGACGCTTTTCTCCATGAAAACAGTGAGTTCCTGTTCGCCCTTCTTCAGCAGTAGTATCTTGGCATTCTTCCCTTCCAAAACAATGCTACAGATCTTGCCTAACTCGAAGGTCTCTGATAGGGTATCACCTGATTCCGTGGCTTCGGCAGACAAGGCTGCGTAGTCAATTATCTTGCCTGGATCTTTGATGTCAATTGAAGCGGAGGTTGGACCCCTGACAATGTAACCTATGATTCCAGGTCTTGATTTGATTTTGTCCAATGAAACGCGCAGATTGGCTAGGCTAGTTGGTTCTTCAATTCTGGGAGCCCAGTCAACTTGCTCTTCTTCGGCTTCAACCTGCACTGTTCTCTTTTTCGGCGGTGGCATTCCTTTAGTCACTCTCCTCTGGCGCAACTGGCTTGACCCTGACTAGCTCACCTCGTCTTACGTCAAGTGACTGGCAAGCTTTCTCGGGGATTCTGATCAATCCTCTGCCTTCGAGCTTGGGGTCATTTATCACTTTGGTCTTGCAGCGGACAGTTTTGCCGCTAAAGGTTTCAACGTCAACTTCGTTAACGTTTTCGACGTCCAACTCGTCGCTCCAACGCTTCAGGATGTCAGCGTCCAACTGCACTGTGTCGGACTTTACCATTAGACCGCTGAATCTGTCGACGATAAGCTGCTGCGAAGGTAGCTCTTTAGGCTGCTTAGAATCTTCCATCTCCGAGTCCGTGTCTAGGGCAGGGTTCTGAGGCTCCTCTGTTTCTTCAGCCTCTTCAACTTCAGTAGTTTCTTCTTCTACCGCTTGTTCACGGTTGGATGGGAGTTCAGAGGAGTCTGGTTCCAGTAGCTCAGGTTCAGGGGCTCTTGAGGGTGAGAAACGAGTTGTTGGTGTAGGTTTGAAGGGGGTAGGAGCAGAAGTCAAAGAAGAAGTGACGCTGTCAAGGACCTTGAGAACCGTGGGAAGCACAGCGCTAGTTATAGTGCGGAAATAGACTAGGTCAGCGCTTTTGGCTAGTCCTGCAACCAGGTACATGTCGTTGACAGATGATACATAGATTTTGCTCTTTTCTCCGTTTATGAGCATGTTGTCCAAGCCGCCTATTGTGTTAGCCTTCTCAGCTAAGCTTTGGAAAGAACTGGCAGCTTTGGCCATGCCTGGGTCTGTTGGGTTGTCGTCGCTGGTGATGACTGTGCCATCATTTGTCAGGATGAAGGACCAGTTAAGGTCTGTTATCGAGCTTTTTATCCCGCTGAGGGCGTTTCGGAGGGCAATGTTGTAGATTTCTTCATTCACAAGCCTTCACTCCGTTGTTGTTAGGATATTTTGAGCAGTATTCTTGCAGGCACGCCGTCGTTTTCCAGCACGATGTATCTTAGGCCTTCAGTGTCTTCGATTTGGTCTACCCATTTCAGGGCTTCGCGTGCTTTCTGCAATACTAAGAGACGGTCTTGTTGGCTTCGAACCGCTTCCTCAATGGCGGTGAGTTCATGGAATGGGTTAGCGTCTAAGACGACGTTCAGGTCGCCGACTGTTATTTCGCCAAGCGTGTTGGCGGCTGCTTTTTTGCCTGCGAGCTTGAAGACTATGTCGCGCACTTTCTTTGAGCGTTCGGCTAGAGTGCGGATTTCGTCTAGGCGGCGCAGGTATTCGCCTAACATGCTTTTCGTGCGTACTATTTCGCTGTCTAGTGTTTTTGCTATTGCAGTCGCAGATTCGTATTCTTTTAGTTCGATGACCATGGATTTACCCCCA
>Ga0315296_10001831_pt1 | contig 18438 bp, 17 predicted proteins | sample YL17G14_18_MG_FD_203921 | JGI IMG/M metagenome (GOLD analysis project Ga0315296, IMG submission 203921) | Sediment microbial communities from Yellowstone Lake, YNP, Wyoming, USA - YL17G14_18 | ecosystem: Environmental > Aquatic > Freshwater > Lake > Sediment | place: USA: Wyoming | collected... | reverse complement strand
GGCTCCGGCCCAGCAGGAATGGCCTGTGCTTACTATCTGAGGAAATTCGGCTATCCAGCAACTATCTTTGAGGCTCACTCGGAGCTGGGAGGTATGCTTCGCATTGGTATTCCTCGATACCGCCTTCCGCGCGAAGTGCTCGATATAGAAATTCAAAGATTAACCCAGATGGGCGTTGAAATCAGGACAAATACGCGAGTTGTGTCGCTCGACCTGCTATTTGACATGGGTTACAAGGCCGTGTTTGTGACCATAGGCGCCCATCAGAGCCTCAGAATGGGAATAGAAGGCGAGGAGAGCCCTGGAGTGATCGATGGGGCGACTTTTCTCCGCGAGATCAACCTGGGGCTGAAACCGTCTCTGGGTGAGAAGGTTGCTGTGGTAGGCGGAGGCAACGTGGCCATTGATGCGGCGCGCACTGCGCTTCGCTTAGGTGTCCGTGAGGTAACTATCTTGTACCGTCGCAGCCGGGCGGAAATGCCGGCAGACCCCACGGAAGTTGAGCAGGCCTTGGAAGAGGGGGTGCGTATCCAGTTTCTGGTAACGCCGACCAGGATAAAAAGGCAAGACGGGCAATTGAACACGACTTGCATAAGGATGGAGCTTGGGGAGCCGGATGCTAGCGGAAGACGTCAGCCGGTGCCGGTAGAGGGCAGCGAGTTCAACGAGGATTTTGATACTTTGATTTCAGCCATTGGACAGGCCCCCCAAACCCCTGGAGATTTCCGTGTTCGCATAGGCAGGGGTAGCACTATCCAGGTTGACCCAGCAACACTCAGCACTAACAGGAGAGGCGTCTTCGCTGGCGGCGATGCTGTGACCGGGCCAGCCACAGTAGTTGAGGCATTAGCCGCCGGGCGACTGGCCGCTTCGCGTATCTACGATTACCTCCAGCACAGGTACCCATCGGTTAGTAAGGAAGAACGGGAAAAACTGGTAGGTGACCTCCTGCCAGAAACTGCGGAGATGATAAAGAAAATTGGCCGGATTGAGGCGCCACTGCTTCCTGCTGAGGCAAGAATCAAAGAGTTTGAGCCAATCGAGCTTGTCTATGACTGGGAAACCGCTGTGAACGAAGCGAGAAGGTGTCTGCGGTGCGGTATGGGTGCGGAAATACTCTTTCAGGACAAGTGTGCCACATGCCTTACCTGTCTAAGGGTTTGCCCATATCATGTTCCGCACCTGGACACTACGGGCACGATCCAGATACCGGTGGATCAGTGTCAAGCTTGTGGTGTATGTGTCGCTGAATGTCCTGCCAAGGCAATTGTGCTACGAAAGCCTTATGACCGACGACAAGTGACCGAAGAACTAGACCACGTCCTTAAGTCCGCAACAGAATCAAAGGTCAGCCCCCTTATCATTGGCTTCTGCTGCCAGTATGGGCTCTTCGGCACAGGCACGCTGGCAAATCTATGGAGGGCAGCGAAAGTCGGTATCTGGATTATACCTGTTCTTTGCATCGCTAAGGTGGAAGCTGACCATTTGCTACGTGCCTTTGAGATGGGTGCCGAGGGGGTCTTTGTCGCCGGCTGTGGAGAGCAATGTGCAAGAGAGAACACGGTTGCTTGGGTCCGTAACCGAGTGCAAAAGGCAAGAAAGGTGCTGGCAGAGATTGGCCTTGAGCCAAATCGACTACAAACCTATGTCCCAAGCGCCGCCGGTGCGAACCCAGCAGAATGGCTGGATAGGTTTGTGGAACAAATTGGGGGGGTCTATCTAGCCTCAGTAATAATGCAGGAGGTGAAGGTTGATAGTCGCTGAGCAGAAGCCTTTACAAGAAATCAGGCGAATGATTTCTCCGTACGAGAGGGTGCTAATCCTTGGTTGCGGCACTTGCATGACGGTCTGTGATGCCGGTGGTGAACGTGAAGTGTCCTTTCTCCATAATGCCTTGCGGGTGGCACAGTCGAGAAGTGGTAACGAGGCTCACCGCTTCCTAGAGTACACGCTAAAGAGGCAATGCGAGCCTGAATTCTTGGAGATGCTTGTTGATAAAGTTGGCGATGTTGATGCCATTCTTTCGCTGGGGTGTGGCATCGGCGTGCAGGCCATAGCAGAGCGGTTTCCTGATACACCTGTTCTGCCAGGTGTTAATACGTCTTTCATAGGTATGGCTAGAGAGCAGGGAGTCTGGGATGAGCGGTGCGCTGCCTGTGGTGATTGTAGGTTAGAAGACACTGCTGGTATCTGCCCCATTACGCGTTGCACGAAGGGGATACTCAACGGTCCCTGCGCTGGCACCAAAAATGGAAAGTGCGAGGCCAACAAGGATATGGACTGTGCCTGGGTCCTGATCTATAAGCGTCTGGAGCGATTAGGGCAGTTGGAGAAAATGCGTCGATATTACCCCATGAGAAACTTTCGGGCAGTTCCCAGGCCAAAAAGGATCGTAAGAACCCCTGTTGCTGTAGGAGAAGACAATGGCTAACTCGCTATTCGAAGAAAAACTGTATTCCAATGAGTTCCTGGTGACAACAGAGGTCGGGCCTCCGAAGGGCGTGGACGTTTCGGAGATGATTCACCACATAGATATTCTCAAGGACAGGGTTGACGCTATCAATGTGACTGACCATCAAAGCTCCGTGATGCGTTTCCCGTCGCTAGGCGGGTGTTTACTGGTCAAGGAACATGGCGGTGAGCCTATACTTCAAATGACCTGCCGTGACCGTAACCGCCTGGCACTTCAGGCCGACCTTCTTCTGGCGTACAGTCGTGGCATCGTCAACGTGCTTTGCCTCACGGGAGATTCCATTGATGTAGGAGATCATAAGGAAGCAAAGCCCGTCTTCGACTCGGATTCTATTCAGCTGCTAAAGATGATCAGGACACTGGAATCGGGAAAGGATGTAGGGGGAAATGACCTCAAAGGTACACCGAAATTCTGCGTCGGCGCCTCGGTTCATCCAGAAGCAGACCTTATTGAGCCACAACTCATCAAGTTTGAGAAGAAGGTTGCTGCTGGAGCGCAGTTTTTCCAGACCCAAGGCATATTTGACGTGGCAAGCCTCAGGAGATTCATGCAATATGCCTCTCAGTTCGACGTCAAGATTCTGGCAGGTATCATAGTTCTCGCCTCAGCTAGAATGGCTCGGTATATGAACGATAATGTCCCCGGAATAATCGTGCCTCAGGCGATTATCGATGAACTGGCGGCTGTGGAAAAGGGCAAAGGACTTCAGAAGGGGATCGAAATTGCTGCGAGATTAATAAGGACAATAAAGGAGGAAAACCTGTCCCACGGCGTCCATATCATGGCGGTAGGAAATGAGCGGGTTGTCCCAGATATCTTAGAGGCAGCCGAGGTCGAGGTTGTGCGCCATTAGTATTGAACTTGGACTAATAAAGGCTGCAGGTCGAGCAGTTTAACTGAAATCGGTTGCGAGGAGGCTAGCAGAACACGAAACGATAGGTCAAGCAGGCTGACCAAAACTGAGATAAGGAGGGAGTAAGATGAGAAAAAAGGAAAAAATTCTGATCATTGATGACGAGCCCGATTTTGTAGAAGCATTCCAACGGACTTTGGTGGCCAAGCGCTATCAGGTAATGACCACCTCTAGTAGACCCCTAGCCCAAGAAATGATGAAAGCGGAGCCGGATATCATTGTTCTGGGCACCCTAGCTCCTGCTGGGCAGGCCTTCACCATGCATCAGTGGTTAAAGCAGCATCCCAGATACAAGGACATACCACTCATGGTAATCGATGCCCGGTACGAAGAGCGGTCTGTCAGGGGATGGAGAAGGTTTGAGGGAATGCAGCTAGAGTCCGAAGACTATGTCACCAAACCAATTGAGCCAGCTGAGTTGGTGCCGCGGATTCAGCGTCTGCTCGAGGAAGCGACTAGGAAGATAAAAGTACTGGTTGTTGATGACCACACCATGGTAAGAAATGGAATATGTGCAGTACTCGCACTCCAAAAAGACGTGGAGCTGGTAGGCGAGGCGGGTGACGGGAAAGATGCGCTAGAGAAAGTCCTGCGTTTTGTGCCGAACGTGGCCTTGATGGACATAGTCATGCCGGTGATGAGTGGGCTGGAAGCAACGAAGCAGATAAGCAAGGAATGCCCTCAGACAAAGGTTTTGATTCTGACACAGTATGATGAGGAAGAAAACATGCAGGTTGCCAGGAAAGCTGGGGCCTATGGTTTTATTCCTAAGAGGGCAGCCAGTTCCGAACTTATGACTGGCATAAGAGCTGTAAATGCCGGGAAATACTTTCCTGCGTCCTTTGCCGAAGTATCCAAGAACTAGCATCTAGGAGTGGGGAGATTCGCCTGCGACCTCCCCGCTTCATTGCATGTGGCCCGAAGTCGAATCGTGGAATCTTCAACCTGTATCGATAGGCTTTGGAGTCTGGCACCTAGGTGAGTAGAGGGTGCTACCCTTGGAGCCATGTAAACGGGACGAGAGTACGCTTGCTTGAAAAGTTACCCGTTGCACAAAAACTCAGATTGTTCCGTCAAGATGATGATTCCTCACTACTGCACAAGATAGCGTATTGTTGTCCGCTCGATTAAGATTAGATGTTGACAAAGTTAGGCGGTCATGATAGGCTCAGCAACACAGAAGCTACTGAGCTATTTCGGTCACCTGAGACAAGCGGGCTCATATGAAGCAGTGGTGGTCAGCCCTTATAACCATTCTAAGCATTGTACTGGTGCTCAGCTCGTGCGCTCAAGCACCTGCACCGCCAAACCTAGCACCCACACCTTCTGCACCACCAACCGAGCCGACGCCACCCCCAACCCAGCCGCCACTAACACAAAGCCCCAATATTATAAAGGCGAGGGAAGCCCTTCAGTCAATATCTGCTAGTCTAGCGACTGTTTATGACCAATTTGGGATAGATGAAGACGTGGCTGACTATGTCCTATTTGTTTCTTCGCTGCCGACGGATTTTAGGAATTACGCACTCCAAAATAAATTGTGCATCCAGGACAAAAAACTCAGTGAGTTGGAAAAACAGTTTTTAAAGGAGCCAGACCAGTATCTTCAGCAGATGCTTGATAGCTATATGACTGAGATAGGTACGATTGACCCTGGGCTGGCAGATAAGCTTAGGCTTATTCCGTTTCTCAAGGAGATAGAAATCAAGGACGTGGAGGCTCTTGAGGATATCACATCCCTGGCTGGTAGGGTTGAATACAGGGCAAGCGTGGGGAAAATCTATGGCAAGGGGATAGAAAGAACGATGCACCCGGTAGCACTGGAGAAGCTAGTGTGGGATTGTTATAGCAGCGAACTCGATGAGCCTGACCTGAGTATTCACAGCAGGCTGGCGGATTTCCAGGAAAAGTATAACCAACAGATGGACGGGATAGAACCAGTGGAGGGCAAGAAACCACAAGTACTGGGAATCAGTAATATATGTGAATGGATTGGCGGGCAAAAGAAACCCGACGATGATATCAGATTTGACTATGCTCTTATGCGTTGGGTTTTGGGGACTAGTGATGTAAAGCTATTGGGGTTTAGCAATGAAGTATTCGACCATGTTGAATTAGCGCAAGAAGAAGGCTTGAAAGTCTGGCTTGATTATGCCCCGGCAGCGTTAGGAGCCTTAAATCCTGACATATCAGTCGAGGACTATTGTAAGCAGCTGGCGGGATTTGCTCAAGCCGCGGAAGAAGCTAAAGCAGAAGTGCTGATTGTTGGTTATGAGGTTGACCGCCACCTGAAACGCTTTGACTACCAGACAGGCGCTCTGAGGGCAGCCGTTGATGAAATGGTGAAAACGGCACGGCAGAACTACCACGGACTGGTGACTTACGGCACCTGGGATGGACCCTTTGATGTCTGTAATATTAACTGGGAACCGATGGACATTATTTTCCCACAAATATACAAATTTACCAGGACCGCATCGAACGCTCCGAGGGAACTTACCGACAGTGAATATCTCAGTATCATTAACAAATGGAAGAATAAAACACCAGGGAAGCTTACGGCTATCGCGGAGTATGGAAGTTTATCTGTGAGTGAAGGTGCAGCCTTAGGTCCTTGTTCCGACCTTTTGAAGACAGAGCCGTATCACTATGATACTCAGGCACAGGCTGACTCTATTGCAAGACAACTTAGAGTTCTGTTCGAGGCAGATATTTACGGAATTTTTCTCCATCGCTGGGACAATTATCCTGCGGGCCCAGTAAAGGATTGGGAACAAGTTGGATATGGCATCTGGGATTGGCGGAGTAAAGAGCCAAAACCAAGCTTTTGGGTAATGTACAAGTATTACAGGGAAAGATGAAGCAGTAATTCACTCGTGGAATTCGAACTTCGTTTTAGAGAAATAAGTCTCAGAACGGAGGCGCAAGATGAAAATCAATAAACGCTCAGCAATACCCGGAATCCCAATTTACATCACGATAATAATCTGCTGCATCCTCATCCTGTCTGGCTGTGCTGCTCCGGCACCATCTACCACCCAACCTCCACCTACAGCACCAGCAACAGAATCTCCACCACCTCCGCCTCACCCTGAGGGGCCTCCGGCTGAATTTGAAGTCACTTCCTTGGCGGTCACACCAATTGTGGCTGAGCCCGGGCAACCTGTTACCGTTGAAGTCAAGGTAGAGAATGTGGGAGGAACGGCGGGCTCCAATAGACTGGCTTTGACTGTCAATGGAGTCGAGAGGGAGGTAAAGGATTTTACAGTGCCACCTGGTCCTCAAACTCTGACTTTTACGATGTCAGAGAACACGTCTGGCATGTATGAAATCAAAGTCGCCGGATTAACTGATACCCTGAGGATAAAGCAGCTTGGTGCGTATCCGCGCCTGGTTAACAATTATATAGTTTGGATTGGAAAAACTGCTTCTGCCAATTATCTTTGGCATCCTCAGCAGGAACCCACTCCACAACTAAAATCCCTCGCCTTGTATGATATGATCGCAATACCTTATACCGTGGCTTATTACGCACCGGAATCAATCCGGCAGCTAAGGAAGCTAAACCCGCGAATAAAGATACTGGCTTTGTTTTGGGTTGGGGAGTCCGACGTAGCAGACGTCAAGAAGGAGCAATCAACTCATGAGAGCTGATTTCTACATTATGCAAATACGCCAGGGAGTTCTGTACCGCCTGAGCAAAGGCGTATCAAATTTGACCAAATGCTCTGGTTAATGAATCCCGCCAGCGAATGGTCGACCTATGTGCCTAACTATGCTCATGACAAGATAATGTCCTCAGGACTTTTTGACGGTGTCTTCTACGACATGGTAATGGAATGGGGAAAGATGCTGGGGGGTATAGATTTCCCAGATGTGAATAGGGCAGATATTAATAATGATGGTAGTGCTGACACCCCTGCCGTGGCCAGGCAACAATACACTAATGGTATGACTCAAATTCTGAAATTAACCCGAGAACTCATCGGACAAGAGGCTATTATAATCTGTGGTTGTGGCGCTGCATGGGGTGAGGATTCTCCCTACTGGACCTACGCCAATGGTCTTTTTCAAGAGAATGCCCTGGGTACAAGTTCTTGGAGCAATCATGACTTTTCATCAATCTGGAATACATACCAGACAAATATGCAAAAACCTGCACCTCCTTCCCGAATTAACTGGATAGGCGCCGACACCAACGGCACACGATACGACGATCTTAAGCCCAGCCTTCCCCCTGCGGAGTTGCAGAAGATGAGGTACGGCCTCGCAATAACCCTCCTTGACGATGGCTACTTCCATTTTGATTGCAGTTTTCCTTACCACTGCCAACTCTGGTGGTTTCCCGAGTATGATACTAACCTCGGCTTAGCCCTGGGAGATGCCCAAAAGCGCAGTGACGGCAGCTGGATGAGGGAGTTTGAGAACGGCGTGGTAGTAGCTAATCCAACAAGCAAGGATAGCACGATAGAATTTCAAGCTACCTATAGGGATGTAACCACAGGCATTGAGGGTGCAAGTTTCGTAGTTTCGCCCCTGGATGGCAGAATTTTTGTGTTGACCCACTGATCGAGATTTGTGTTGAAAATTAATCGTTAACATACGGGACATCGCTCTTACCTCGTACCCTCTGAGAGTAACAAAAGTCCATTTTGTTCACCGTTCAGTATTGCAATTGTCCCAACAAGAGGTGTACGCTAATCGAAAGCTTTACATCCTTGGGGTCCAAGAATCAACCGATATAGAAATCCACGTATTATCTATCCCCAGGAACAAGGAAAAATGAAACAGAAGTGTAGGATACTGCTGATTATTGCGGGAACAGTCTCTGTGGGGCTGGGAATTCTAGGGATATTCGTGCCTGTTTTGCCTACGACTCCTTTTCTTCTACTTGCAGCTGCATGCTACGCAAGAAGTTCAGAAAGATTCTATGGTTGGCTCTTAAACAACAAGTGGTTTGGAAATTACATTAGGAGCTATCTAGAAAGAAAAGGGATTCCACTAAAGGTAAAGGTCCTAACCATTACTTTGTTGTGGATAACAATCGGATCTTCAGCTGCATTTGCGGTTCAGAGTTTTGTCGTTAGATTGATTTTGGCCTTAATCGCTATTGGCGTCTCTATACATATCCTATGTATCCGCACTTCGAAACAATGAGAGATCAGCTATTATCAGAGAAGTTAGCCATATAACAATAGTTTCTGGATACAGCTCGGGTAACAATGGCTTGCATTCCTCTTTCATAGGAGCGTATTGTGCGGCCTTTATGCTGTTGAAGTTACAAGAATGGCAGCATATTATATATTCAAGGAAATATGGAAGAACAGTGGCACAGTCTCCATCATTTAAAGCCGAATGGCTGGAAAACGAGGTCTGGAAGAGAGTGGAAGAAATCATCAATGACCCAAATCGATTATGGGTAGTAATCAAACACAGTATTGAGAATCTTAGGTTAAGAGAGGCAGATTTGAACGCCAGAATTAAACCGATTGACGATAGACTAGCTGAAATAGCTGAACAAAAAGCTAGACTAGCGGACGATTGGGTAATTCGCCATATGAACAACGATAAATTTAGAGAGTTAAAGGGGAATCTCGATAGGGAAGAAATTAGAATAAGGGCATTAAAAGCCCAGATTGATCCGGCCCAACTAGAAGAACTGGAGAGCACTAAAGGCGTGTTACGCTTCTGGGAAAGTCAAGTTAAATCAATGGCCTGGAATGCTGAGAATGAAGATGGCAGTATGGTAAGGCTGGTGGATAAACCTCATCAAGTGGCACTAAGGGTAGTCGGCTTTGAAGACAGTGTATTTAGCAATACTTTGGGGTTCCCTGCTTTAAAGCGTGAAATGCTTAACAAACTACAAATGAAGTTGGTAGTCTCTAATGATAGAGTAGAGGTTAACGGCATGTTTCCAATCGAACCTATCAATGTTCAATTGTGCACTTCTACGAGAGGGGGATAAAGGGGGTGAGGTGCAGAAAATTGAGGTGTCACTAATCATATGAATGGGCAAGCCTCTTTTCGTTTATATAAGGGGCTGTTATAATACAAAGTCCAGGTGATTAAAATGGCTAACCAACTCCCTGAAATGACCCTCAAAGCTATCGGCATTGTCAGAAATGAAATTAAGCAGCCAATAAGGCATGGCTGGAGGGAAATCGTTTCTGAAATCGTGGTCAATGGCAATCTGGCTGAAGCCCTGGATGGATTAGACGAGTTCTCTCACATCATTGTCTTTTACTGGATGCATCAGCTTCCTGCGGGCAAGCCGCTCCCGCTTAAGGTTCACCCTATGGGTAAGTCGGAGCTGCCACTGGTTGGTCGTTTTGCCACACGGTCGCCAAGTCGCCCCAATCCGGTGGGGCAGGCTACGGTCAGGCTTCTGGAGCGGCGGGGTAACGTATTGAAGGTTAAAGGGCTTGATGCCATTGACGGCACTCCGGTAATTGATATAAAACCCTATCTCCCGGGATATGATTCCGCCACTGATGCTAAAGTACCACCATGGATGACCAATCAATAGGACGAGCACTACTGAATATTTACCACCGGCTCCTGGCTAACTTTGGTCCCCAGCACTGGTGGCCGGCAGAGGAGCCCTTTGAGGTAATAGTCGGTGCCATACTCACCCAATCAGCCGCCTGGGGCAATGTGGAGAAGGCTATCGCCAATCTGAGGGCAGCCCGGGCATTATCGCCAAGGACGCTGCGCCAGTTTTCCCTCTCCCGGCTGGCCACGCTGGTTCACCCCTGTGGCTACTATAATGCCAAGGCGTTCAAGCTCAAGTCCTTCGCCCTCTGGCTGGGCAATCACTATGATGATGACCTGGATAGGTTATTTGCCAATAATACTGATGACCTGCGCCAGCAACTGCTTTCCATTCATGGCATCGGGCAGGAGACCGCCGATTCTATATTACTTTACGCTGCCAATAAGCCTATCTTTGTCATTGATGCCTACACCCGTCGCACCATTAGCCGTATTGGCTTAGCCCCGGAAAAAGATAGCTATGTTGCCTATCAAGCCTTTTTTATGGAGCATCTGGAGCCTGATACTGGGCTGTTTAATGAATATCATGCTCTGCTGGTCTGCCAGGGTAAGAATATCTGTCGTCGCCACCCCCTTTGTCCCCAGTGCTGCTTCAATGACATCTGCCAGTTCGCTGCGACGAACCTGTTCCCATGACCTCACCTCCCATTTTCAACGTAACTTTTTCTTCCCACCCACCCGCCCAATAGGGGTTAGCCCCCCTCTTTTTTCACTCTGTCCTTTCCCTTGAATGGGACTAACTTAACGAGGCGTCTAAGAGGGGCGCAAGCCCCTCTTTTAAAAAATCTTCCCCTTCCCCTTGTTAAGGGGAAGAGGATAAAGGGAATAGGGTTAATAAATAATCCTTGACGCCACTAGGTGAGTTAGTTAAGATGAGGGGCGGGGGGACATTATGCCACAAAAGAACCTGGATGCTCTTGCCCAAGAGGTAGCCGAACTGATTATTGACGCCAAGAAGTTGGTGGTCTTCACCGGCGCTGGTATTAGCACTGAGTCCGGAATTCCTGATTTTCGCAGTCCCGGTGGAATCTGGAGTCGGTTTGATCCCGATGACTTCACCTATCAGAAGTTCGTCACCTCCCCTGAAGCCAGGAGAAAGCAGTGGCGGATGCTGGGGGAGGGGCATCTAACCACTCTGGCTCAGCCCAACCTCGCTCACTACGCTATTGCTGAACTGGACAGGCTAGGCCGGCTGGACTGTGTCATCACCCAGAACATTGATAATCTTCACCAGAAGGCGGGGGTGCCCGCGGACAAGGTGTTTGAGCTCCATGGCAATATGCAGTGGGCGGTATGCTTGAGCTGTGGCCAGCGTTATCCTTTTGAGCAGATTAAAGCTAGGCTGGATAAGGGTGAGGAAATCCCGGACTGTGAGGATTGTCATGGTCTATTGAAGCCGAATGCCGTTTTCTTTGGTGAACCACTGCCCCAGGAGGTGTTGGCGGAAGCGACCTATCGCTCATCTAACAGTGACCTGTTTATCGTTATTGGCTCGACCTTGGTTGTCTACCCGGCGGCCTATATGCCTATCTACGCTCATCAGGCGGGGGCTAAGTTAGTCATCATTAACCTCAGCGCTACCCCCATGGACGCAGAGGCTACCGTCCTGATTAGGACTGGGGCTGGGGAAGCAATGTCGCAGATAGTAGCCAGTTTGAAAGAGAAGATAGGTTAAACGCCTGATTCGGCTACAAGCTCAGCAATGTCCATAACCTTAAGCTTTTCCTCCGCCGCTTTCGCCTTAATTCCATCATCAAACATCTGCAGGCAAAATGGGCAGGCGGTAATTACGGTTTGAGCCTTAGTCTCCATCGCCTGCTCGGTGCGTAGCTCGTTAATCCTCCGGCCAATGCGTTCTTCCAGCCACATATGACCGCCGCCACCACCGCAGCAAAATCCCCGCTCCCGGTTTCTCTCCATCTCCGCCATCTTTATATTGGGGATGCTTTTTATAATCTGCCGCGGCGGCTGGTAGATATCATTATATCTGCCGAGGTAACAGGCGTCGTGGTAGGTCACGAACTCGCCCCGGCCTCTGGCGATTCTCAACTTGCCTTCTTTGAGTAACTGGGCAATAAGCTCGGTGTGGTGGATAACTTCAAACTTCCCGCCAAACTGGGGGTACTCGTTCTTTATGGTATTAAAGCAGTGGGGACAGGCGGTAACTATCCTTTTCACACCGTAGCCCTTCAAGAGCTCAATATTTTTCTGAGCCTGCATCTGGAACAGGTATTCGTTGCCCAGGCGGCGAGCCGGCTCGCCGCAGCAGCTTTCCTCAGTCCCAAGGATGCCGAAATTAACCCCGGCTTGCTTCAGCAGCTTAGCCACCGCCTTAGCCACCTTGGTGCTCCTCTCCTCCAGGGCTTCGGTGCAACCGACCCAGAAGAGGAGCTCTATATTCTTATCCTCAGCTAAGGTCTTAATATCAAGCCCCTCCGCCCAGTCCATCCGCGATAGGGTGGTTCCCCGCCACGGGTGCCCCCTATTCTCAATGCTTCGGAGCGCCCCCTCAGCCGTCTCGGGAATGGAAGCCTTTTCCATCACCAGGTTTCGTCTCATGTCAATAATCTTATCAACGTGCTCAACAGCGACGGGACATACCTGCTGGCAGGCACGGCAGGTGGTACACGCCCAGATTTCATCCTCGGTTATCACATCACCAATCAAAGCCTTGCCCGGGTTGGCCAGGGCTTGACCCTTAACCAGGGTTGGCCCTACCTCCAGCATGTGGTTCTTCAGGTCATCAATTAGCTTCTTGGGGTTAAGCGGCTTACCGCTGGCGGTTGCCGGGCAGGCTTCCTGGCACTGACCGTAGATAACGCAGGAATAGAGGTCTAGAAGCTGCTTCCAGGTGAAGTCGGTTATCTTGGAAACGCCGAAAGTCTCTGCCTTCTCCAGGTCAATGGGACGCAGGGCTCCCTTGGGGCGCGGCGACTGGAGGAGGACATTGAAGATACTGGCTATCATGTGGAGGTATCGGGAATAAGCGATGAAGACGAGGACAAACAGGACAAAGCCCCAGTGCGTCCAGAAGAAGGCGATATTTGCCGTCTGCACTGAGCTTGTGCTGCTGTCAGCGAAGAGATGGCTCAAGGCAAAGCTTATCGGTGGCAGGTTGGTGCCCAAACCAACCGGCAGATTGCCTAGAGCGATGCCCGTCGCCTCCTTGAATAGGTGGGTCATGGGGTGGATGAGGACGGTAACCAGAATGACCATGGCTTCAAATGTCTGCTCTCCCTTTAACCTCGGTGGACTGACGACATATCGGCGGATGATGCCCCATAGGGCACCGAGGATGATAAAAGGAGCCACTATGTCCATAACCCAGGCATAGTAGAAGAAGAAGCGGGTATTTTCCATCGTCTCGGAGAGACCAAAGCCGCCGCCGATGATGATAAAGAGCAGATAGAAAGGGATATAGAGGAAAAACCCCCAGGCCATAAAGACATGACCGATGCTGGATCTATCCTTGGTCGTCAGGTTTTTCAGCTGGCACCATTGTCCTAATATTGAGACAATGGTGTTGAGCACCCTCCTCACCAGATGGCCGAATTTTTCCTCCCCCTTGCCCAGGGACAAATAGCGCCCAAGCTGGAATATCCGGCGCAGGAAAAGACCAATGGCAAGGATGAACAAGACCCAGAAAATCACATACCCTGGGATTCCCCAATAAGTTACACTAACCGGCGACATAATATCTCCTCTCTAGATCCAATTGAAGGGCAAAGACTTAGCGTAGTCGGGTAACAGCGATAAATATACCCAATTCTATGATAATTAACCCTTCCCTTGCTTTTGCTCTGGCTTAAATGGCCGTTGTTGTATCCAGGCTTTCCCATCCCTTATGTCACGGTCGAAAAGCAATCGGTTGAGCACCAACTCCCCGGAAGGCACCGAGGCGGTAACCGAGGTTTTTGGTGCGGTTAACCGCCGGATAACCATTATCAGAAACATAGCTAGAAATCCCCATGTCATAGATATTGGCTCACCAGCTATCCAGCTAACTAAGGGCAAGGCGGCTATGCCAGCGCCAACCCCCAGCGGTGTGTGGTGAGTAATAAGTAAACTAATGCCGACGGCAACCAGGCCTACCACTACCCCCCAAGGTACCAGAGGGCCGTTGGTCAGGGGCAGGAAAAAGGCTACGCCTAAAGTGGTTAACACCCCCCGCCCGCCGCTGAAGCGGAGGAAAACCGGCCAGTTATGACCAATAATTGTCGCCAGACCGACCGCTACCTGCGGGACGATATCTAGGCCTACAAGTTGCGCCGCCCACACCGTTATCATCCCCTTACCCACATCAAAGATAACTACCACCAAGGCTAACCGCTTAGAGGTCGTTTTTAGTATATTAGCGGCGCCGACATTGCCACTGCCATATTGCCTGATGTCTATCCCCCGCCGCCACCTGGCGGCCAGGTAAGCAGCGGGCACTGAACCCAGGAGATAGCTACCCAGTAGTAATAAGGCAAAATTAATCGTCATAAGCCCCTTTAAAACTTAAGTTTTGGGTTTTGCTGTTTTGCCAGAGCGATAAGTTGCTCCACTGATTCTATTGGCAAATCAACGTCACCAATGGCAGTTTCGGTGGCGTCCAGACCATGGTAGTCACTGCCACCAGTGGTAATGAGCCTGTGCTTATCGGCGAGTCTGACCAGCATATTGATTTCCTCTATAGCATAGCCATTATAGTAAGCTTCAATGCCGACCAGGCCGGCTGCCTTTAGCTCTATAGTCATTGCCTCCGGGTCAGTGAAGGTCAAGGGGTGAGCCAGCACGGGCAACCCTTTAGCGTCAAGTATTAGCGCCACTGCCTCGGCCGGGGTCATCTTGTCCCGCTCAACATAGGCCGGGCGGTCGTGCCCCAGGTATTCAGTAAATGCCTGTTTCATTGAGGTGATACAGCCCTTCTCCAGCATGGCTTGAGCAATATGGGGGCGCCCGATAGAACTGCCGCCGGCTATCTCCTCAACTCGCTGCCAGTCAATGTGGATACCCAGAGCCTCCAGTTTGGCCACCATCTTTTGCGCTCGCCGGAGCCGGGAGTTTTTAAATCTATCCAGGGCGGCTTTAAGCTTATGGTCAGTATAGTCTATGAAGTAGCCAAGGATGTGAAGTTCACCCTGAGGGATATCGGTGCTGATTTCAACGCCGGGTATAACCTTAAGCCCGGGGAAGGCTTGAGCCGCCGCCTGGGCGGGAGCAATGCCGTCGACACTGTCATGGTCAGTCAGGGCAATAAAGGTTAACTCCCGCTCCGCTGCCTCCCGGATAACATCTACCGGCGTAAGTTTGCCGTCAGAGGCGGTGGAGTGGATATGGAGGTCCGCCCCGCCCACTACTATTCCGCCTCCCGATATATTCGGTCGATGCTTATTGCCCGGCCCGTGTCATCAGCCACCCTGACCAGAATAGCGTTAAGGGTAGTTTTACCCTTACCGACGGCTAAACGATGGGGTATCTGGGTCAGAAAGCGCTGAATTACTGCCTCGGCATCATCACCGATAACCGAATCTAGCGGACCGGTCATACCAATATCAGTAACATAGGCGGTGCCGTGAGGAAGCAGCTGGGCATCAATAGTCCCGACATGGGTATGGGTGCCGAGCACGGCGCTGACCCGCCCGTCCAGATACCTGCCCATGGCTACTTTCTCTGACGTTGCCTCGGCGTGGAAATCAACGATGATAATTGGTGACTCAAGCTTGGCTAGCAGTTGGTCCATAGCTCGAAACGGGCAATCAATGTCGCTCATAAAGGTTCTCCCCATCAGGTTGACCACTGCCACCCGACCAACGGTTATATATCCTTTACCGGGCACGCCGGGGGGGTAATTTAACGGGCGAAGGATAGGCATTTCGCCATCAAGGTAGGGTATGATTTCCTTCTCCGCCCATATGTGGTTACCCGAGGTCAGCACGTCAACACCGCTGTCAAGTAGCTCCTTGGCGGTGTCTAAGGTCAGCCCTAAGCCGCCGGCAGCATTTTCGGCGTTGGCAATAACCAGGTCCAGCCCGTATTGCTGGCGCAGGGCGGGTAAAAGCTGGCTTACTGCCCTCCGACCCGGCTTGCCTACTATATCACCTATTGCTAATATCAGCACTGGCTCTCCTACTTGGCATAATCGGTAGCTCTGGTCTCCCGGAGCACGGTAACCTTTATCTGCCCGGGATACTGCAACCCCTCTTCTATCTTCTTAACGATGTCTCGGGCAAGCCTCATTGCCCCCAGGTCATCAATCTCTTCCGGCTTAACCAGGATACGAATTTCACGGCCGGCTTGAATGGCATAGGATTTCTCTACCCCTTTGAAGCTATTGGCGATATCCTCCAGTGCCTTCAGCCGCTTCAGATAGCTCTCAAGCGATTCGCGCCTTGCCCCCGGTCGGGCGCTGCTAATGGCATCAGCCGCAGCGACAATAAAGCCCCAGATGCTGGTAGAATCAGTCTCAAAGTGGTGCTCAGCGATGCCCTGGACGACCTCGGGTGATTTATCCCATTGCTTGACCAGGTCAGCCCCGATAGCCGCGTGAGAGCCTTCTACCTCCCTGTCTACCGCTTTGCCAATGTCATGAAGCAGCCCGGTTTTCTTGGCTAGGGCAACATTAGCGCCCAGTTCCCCGGCAATCATGCCGGCGAGATAGGCGGTCTCAACGGAGTGGGCTAATACGTTCTGTCCGTAGCTGGTGCGGTACTTGAGGCGACCAAGCAGCTTGATTAGCTCGGGGCGCAGTCCGTGCACCCCTACCTGGTAGGCTGCCTGCTCTCCGGCGCTATAGATAGCCGCTTCTACTTCCTCCTTGGTCTTGGCTACCACCTCTTCAATGCGAGCCGGGTGGATACGCCCATCAAGGATAAGCTTGGTTAAAGCCAGGCGGGCTATCTCCCGCCGCACCGAGTCAAAGCTAGATATGGTCACTGCTTCCGGGGTATCATCAACTATCAGGTCAACCCCGGTAGCCTGCTCCAGAGCTCTAATATTACGCCCCTCTCGCCCGATAAGCCTTCCCTTCATCTCGTCACTGGGAAGGGGAACGGTAGCCACCGTTGTTTCCGATACCACCTCAGAGGCGCTACGCTGTATTGCCAGTGCCAGAATCTCTTGGGCTTTCTTATCGGCTTCCTCTTTTAACTTAATTTCCCATTCCCGAAGGCGTCGCGAGGTTTCATCCCGTATTTCAGTCTCTACAGCATCAAGCAGGGTTTGTTTTGCCTCGTTAGTGGACATACCTGAAATCAACTCTAGCTGCTTTATTTGCCGGTTTTTAATCTCCTCAAGGTGACTGCGAATGGACTCTACCTCCTTTTCCTTGTTGGACAGATTGCGCTCACGTTGTTCTGCACCTTCCAGCTTGCGTTCCAGGGTCTCCGTCTTTTGCGCTAGACGGTTTTCCTGCCGCTGCAGTTCAGCCCGTCGTTCTCGATTTTCGGCATCAGCCGCCGCCTTGATTTTCTCCGCTTCCTGTTTTGCCTCATCAGATATATTTTTGGACTCAGACTTGGCTTCGGTCAGTATTTTGACGGCTTTCCTCTGGGCAATGCGGAGCTGGCGGTTTACCATCATCCTCCTGAGGAGGAAGGTAGCCATGCCGCCAAATACCACACCAATGATGAAGCCGAAGGCAATACCTAAATAAGCAAATATTGGTTCTATTCCCATTTTTCACCCCCTTTATTTAGTTGCTTTCCCCCCACAACCGTTCCACGGTATGGCTGATCACCCGGTAGCCAAAACCGCGCCGCCTTAGGTATTCACCGAGCCGACGGCGAAAGCTCTGATAATCAGAGCGGGGTAAACTACGAGCTCGGCTAAGGGCGGCCCGATAGGCGCTATCCTCATCGTCAACGTCGGCAACTACCTGGTCTATGATGTCACCAGCTACTCCCTTTTGCCTTAGCTCTAGCCTGGTTAGCCACTGGCTGCGTGGGCTAAATGATTGGCGGTTATCCTTCCAGAATTGAGCAAAAGCCAAATCATTCACCAGCCCCTGCTCCCTCAGCTTGGCGAGCGCCGCTTCCACATTATCACCATCGAAGCCACGCCGCTGAAGCCGCTGTCTCAGCTCAGCCTCGCTCCGCAGTCGGTAGCTAAGGTAGTGGATGGCAGCATTAAGGCAACGATGGCGAAGGTCAGCCCTGGTCAGCGCCTCAATGTTACCTTCAGATAGCTCTTGCCCCACCTCTAGGTTCTCTTTTAGTGCTACCCCCGCTTCCAGGCTGAAGGCAAACTTACCGTCTAGGAATATATTTACCCGCTTTCCCCGCCCCCTCCCGGCGCGGATGGCGGTGACCTTTCTCATTAGCTTCTCCCACCCCTTTCAAAAGCATAAGGCTGGGGCGTGGGCCTCAGCCTTACTTATATTGCCTCTTAATCAGTCCTGTTTAGGGTACTGTTAAGCTAGGTTATTGTGGGTGGTGATGGCTGAGGCTCTAACCCGTTGCTCAATCTCCCGAGCAAGCTCAGGATTTTGGCTCAGGTATTGCTTGGCATTCTCCCTGCC
>Ga0315296_10001830_pt1 | contig 18444 bp, 19 predicted proteins | sample YL17G14_18_MG_FD_203921 | JGI IMG/M metagenome (GOLD analysis project Ga0315296, IMG submission 203921) | Sediment microbial communities from Yellowstone Lake, YNP, Wyoming, USA - YL17G14_18 | ecosystem: Environmental > Aquatic > Freshwater > Lake > Sediment | place: USA: Wyoming | collected... | reverse complement strand
TCGTGTGTGTGCCTTCCTGAGCTGAGAACGGCCCAACGAACCATGTCTGAACTTCACCTGCCATAATGACATCAGGGCCTCCCCGCCCGTAGTCGCTATCGTAGTACACATCGAGATAGTAACCGTTCGCGGTCGTGTCTCCAGTGTTCTTCACTGTGGCAACGATGTTGAACGATTCCCCTGGCACTATCTGCGCTGCGGGCTCACCTACAGCTGAGTCTTTCTCAAGCCATATCCTCTCTACCGTGAGATCCGGCGAAGCCGCATAGGCCGGCACCGCAAGATTTGGAATACAGATCAAGAGAAGAAGCAGGAATGAGAAGATCGGGACCGCGTAGCTTCCTCTACGCGATACAGCACGTACCGAGCGGTGCCATGTTGCCTGATCACGCGTCATCTGCGTTCTGAGCGCTAGTCACGGCTCATCGGCCCCTAAACGTCGTGTAACTCGGCTCGGTGCACTTTAGCGACAGAACCACGGGGGAAAAGATCGGAAGTTGGGGCTCAGAATCTCCATATTTTCGCCCGTCTTTTGCAAGTACGGGCCAGATTCGCGGTCTCTCGCAGGTTTTTTCCTGGGCGTTCTGAGCTCTTGCAGAAAGCGACGCGGGCACTCGTTTGGTAGACAGGAACGGAAAAGGGTCAGCTTCGCTAACAGGCATCATGACCCTAATCTTCCTCACGAGTTATGCAGCTAGTGATGTGGCATTCTCGTACAACGATACTCCTCGATTTCAGTTGAGAGCTTCTGCCGATTCTACGGGAACGATCGAGGTGTCCGTGCCCACTGTTCTTCAGTCGACGCTACCTAGATGCATTGATTGTGTCTCCACATGGGACAATGATCAGCAGTCTCTGATAATCGAGATTCATTCGAACAAGACCGCATACTTCTATTTGGATGCACCGGAAAGTATCTCACGATTGGAAAGACTGGCTGAATCAGATTTCGACAGAGCGGTTCCAATCTCAGACGAACTCAACGCCACCGTGTTTCACAGTCCGCTTAGCAGAGAGCATGTCAGAGAAATCGATGACGTAGTCGACTCGATGCAGAGCAAACTGACAGCGAAGCATTACGAACTCGTATTGCACAAGCTTGACAGAGTGGAACAATTGCGCACATTAGCCTTGCAAGAGGAAGACAACTACACACGTACCGAGGCATTCGTCAATTCTGTCAGACAAGGGATACTGAGCTCACAAGGTTACCTTTCCAAGTGGCAGCTCGTCCTGTTATCGCAAGCCTACGAGAGCCTTGACCAAGGTAACTACACAGCTGAATCAACCCTAATGTTGGTGCAGCCGCCCCCAACGCTGCGAGGAGGATCCTTCCGCTCGCTCTTAGATCGGGTCGAGCGTCATGCTTCACTGAAGTCGGAGGCGCGTTCGTCAGCGAACGCTTTCGGTTCTATCAAAACGACTTCTAGTAGGCCAATGAAAGGCCTGAATTCGAACGTGATATTGGGTCACCCCAAGGCTGTTCTGGGCGATTCGGTGGCTATCGCTTCCAAGTAGGATCTGTATTCCCCGGTGTATTTCTCAGCGAGCTTCCTGACTTGGGCAGCTCCGATGTAGCCCATTCTGTACGCGACCTCTTCGATGCAAGCGACTTTAAGTCCCTGCCGATGCTCAATCGTCGACACGTATTGAGCTGTCTCAAGCAGCGAGTCGGGGGTGCCTGTGTCGAGCCACGCGACGCCCCTGCCTAACTTGACTAACCTCAGCTGACCACGCCGAAGAAACTCCGCGTTGACATCGGTGATTTCAAGCTGACCCCGAGAGGAGACTTTGAGGCCTTTGGCGATTTCGACCGCGTCATTATCATAAAGGTATAGGCCGGTGATTGCGTAGTTGGACTTGGGGTGTTGTGGTTTTTCTTCGATTCCAGTCAAAGCCCCGCTCTCGTCCAAAATGGCGACACCGTATCTCTCGGGATCCTTGACTGAGTATGCGAAAATGGTTGCTCCCTTGTTCTGAAGAACTGCTTCCTGCATTATTCCGGAGAGCCATACCCATAGAATATGTTGTCGCCCAGAATGAGTGCCACAGAGTCTCCGCCAAGAAAGTCTTGACTTATGGTGAGAGCCTGTGCAATGCCTCCCTCGGGGTTAGACTGCTCGGCGTAGGAGATTGATAGGCCTAGTTCCGACCCGTCCCCCAGCAGTCGACGGTATGAGGGCAGATCCTGAGGCGTGCTAATTAGAAGGATGGTTCGAATCCGCGCAAGCATCAAAGTGCTCAGTGGATAGTAGAACATTGGCTTATCGTAGGTCGGAAGAAGATGCTTACTAATGACCTGAGTGAGCGGATAAAGCCGCGTACCAAGACCGCCTGCCAAAAGAACTCCCTTCATCAATTTCGCCTCAGACCAATTCAACTCTTTCTAGTAGATTTGTAGAGAATATGCAATCATAGCGTCCGTAGATACTTAACGCTTTGACCGCCATTCTGATGAATTCCGGGAGTTGAATCTGCAACAGCGTTGCCGCATAGTTCTTCCTTAACTCTAAGAAGTCGACTCATCCTCCTTCATAGCATCGAAAGAACCTAGGTCTCTCACGATCTTCACGATAGTACAACAAAACCAAGAGCTTACCCTGATTCTCTTACCTTCTGCGAACGTAGGAGTATTTCCTTGTTGCAGCTGCTAGTAGGAAAATGACTACGAATGCGAGGATTGATGTCGTGACTGGGATGAAACTGATCCCCCAAGGTGTGTAACAAAGTACCAAACCGATGAGGGGAACAAGGGCCAAGCTCAAGCCTACACCTAGCACGAAACGTTTGAGTGAATCGAGTTCTGATTGCTTTGGGAACAGTAGCTCACAAGAGGGGAGAGAGGAGAGGGAGAGAGAGGCCGGGCTACTCTCCCAGCATACCCCCATGATCAGCGACGAACTGGCTGCTCCTACGCAGGCGCTGTGGGCAGCACCGTAGCGTTGGAATTCATCAGAACGGTCACATGTCCAGTTGAGTAGATCCTTGAGAACACATCTGCGTTCGCCTCCATCTGTGATAGCTCGCCATTCGAGAGCATGCTTATGTTGAGCAGGTCCTTCTCGAGCTCGGGACTCATGAAGATGAAGCGGAACCATGCAGTACCTTTCAACAGCCGAGGTGCTGCATACTCGTCTATGTACCGAGTATTCGTGTTTGATTTGGAATCCAAGTATTGATAGACGCGGTTTCGGACCATCATAGTGAAATGTGTGTCACCACCATTCTGAGCGGTGGCGATGAATATGGTGTCGGCTGCTTGTTGTTCTCCAAGCGTCATGTACGTAGCAACATTGTAGCTCCTGTGGATTAGGACCACTGGGAATACCGCTAATGTCAAGAAGAAATACGCAAGCAGTAGCTTCCGCACATAACCTTTCAGAATCATAGATCTTAGGGCATGAGTTGTAGGAATAAACAGAATCTGAATAGCCCTCCAGCCAAGCACTCCGACGATAGCGTAGAATAGGGCGGAAAGTGCTGTCGAAATATCGATGAGACGCAACCTCCGGTGCTTCCAGCACGAAAAAGTCGCGAAGCCCAGCAGTGCCCACATCGAAATCGTTGTAAGAAGCGAGACCGTTCTGCCCAGAGCATCAAGCGAAGAAACAGGCTCGGCCAAAGCCGCCCTGGCCTGAAACCAATACTCACGAAATACTTGGGCATACTCATCAAACGCGGTTGGAATTAGTGTCGTGACGTGGAAGATGACGTAAGTACAATATAGGAGCCCAGAGAGCACTGCCAAAGCGAAGTATCTTCGGTCTTTGACGGCCATAAAACCTATTGCAACTACCAGGAAAACAGCAAGGAACGCGTGAGTGAGGACCAATGCGCCACACATGATCATAACCACGATCCGAAATGACACCCCTTTGCCAGACACGAAGACAACACAAATTACAAGCAGCGTGAGCGCGAATGCCTGAGCAGAGAATTGCCACGGCATGTAAGGATTGACCGCGATGGCATATGCCACAACCGCCAGAAAGTCCATCACTGGACTCTCTTGACTTGAGTATAAGAAGAGCCCTCCCACAAAGGCTAGGCTCCAAGCGAAGAACAGGATCCCACAGGCGGCCGCTATTGTCACCCCGAGAACCCGCGACGTAATTGTCCCGAGAACGAAGAGCATCGGCCACTGATAGTACAGATGCCACACTCCGTTGGCCGCGAAATTCTCTGTGAGCCCACGGAAGAAATTCCAGTCCGGTCCAAAGCCAAATGTGAAGAAATAGGTGATCGAATACGTAGAGATGAAGAAAGCGAACCCGCAAGCGAAGCGTTCCCAGCGACGCTTGGAGTTGCTTGCGATCAGAAACAATGCAACATTTGTGATTGAGAGACCGATCCAGTAGCATGGGTTAGTCGAGTCATAAAGATAACTCGCTCGTGACTCTACGGACAGAGGAAAGCTTCTGAACCATGCGACAGTGATCAGCAGAAGGGAGATCAGGAGCAAAGCGTAGCCAACTCTAGAACGCAATCGACTCCACTCTTGACTCACCGACTCTGCCTCCTCACAAGCTACGCTAGTAGTCCGTCTCGCGCCACATGAAAGTCATATTTTACCGACATTGAACCCTGATAACATTTGTGCCGGAAGGCGCCGGATCTCGTTTCCAGAAATAATCTCACTACCCACATTAGGCGGTTTATTGTCAAGCTGAATGAACGGAAGATACGTTGGATCATCCGGCAGAAGCTGAGGGGGAGGGGTGCAGGCGAGATAGCGCTGATCCAACGAGTCTCCCACAGGCGAGTCGAACAGATATGGCAAGCATACAAGCAGACAGGCGTCCCTCCAACACTCAAGACGCCAGGCAAGCCCAAAGGAGCACCCGTCCGCCTACATGAAGCCGCCCTAGTCTTGAAGGCCTACGACGAACTCAAGGTTAACTCCTTAACCCTAGAACGCGTACTCAGAGACGTCTACCAAGTCGAGCTGTCGCACAACAGGATCCACATGATCCTGAAGGAGGCTGGTAGAGCCATGCCTCAACAGAGCAAGCAGAGAAGACGCAAGTGGGTCCGCTACGAGCGAGAGCATAGCATGAGCCTGTGGCATATGGATTGGAAGCAGCTCTCTGACGGCCGCTGGTGGATCGCAGCCGAGGACGACGCCTCAAGGCTGATCGTGGGCTACGGGGTCTTCCAGTAAGCAACAGCCGAGAACACAATCCACGTCCTGAAGCAAGCCATCGACAAGCATGGACGCCCACGTGAACTCCTAACAGACCGCGGCTCACAATTCTACGCCAACGAGGGCGAACGACGCGAGAAGGGTACAAGCCAATTCGAAGCCTACCTCGCGGAGCAAGACATCAAGCATATCCTATGCCGCGTCAACCATCCCCAGACAAACGGCAAACTGGAACGCATCTACGGTGTCTACGAACAGAAACGCCACCAATTCAAAACGATAGACGAATACGTCCGCTGGCACAACGAGGTCAAGCCACATATGAGCCTCAACATCGAAACTCTAGAAACCCCCATCCAAGCCTTCCACAGGAAACAGCCAACCAAGCAAGAGAAGACCGAAACAGCAGAACCCCTAGTGAAATAATAATGGGAAATCACACCGGAAGGCGCCGGAGCAAATGCTATTGAGGTAGCGTAAGCGGAGGATTGACGAGAGCCTGTAGAAACTGATTTCTCCACAAGCCATTGCTATCGAGAAGACACATGTCTGGATCACCTGACCGCCAGTACACCCACCACGCCCAACCGAGCTGATACTTCTCAAAAAGCGTCACGGAATCCTGCGCCCAAACATCGGAACCCTGGACAAACATTTCGATGCCGAACTCCCCCATCCACATCGGTTGCCCAAAGTCGAGGACAAACTGATCATAGTATGGCTTCAGAAAGCTCTCAAGGAGACTTGCATTGGCGTGTGAGTAGGGTCTTCCATAACTCTCAAACTCCTTTCCTCCCTCAAGATAGCTGTAGGTATAGCAGTAGAAATGCGGCGCCCAGACCAAGTTCGATTTCTGGATTGGACGGATAGAAGCCAGGTATCCTTTTCCTAGCCAAGGTTCCACAAACACTATGTGATTGCCATCAACTGTTCTAATGGCGTCGATAAGTTCCTCGTAGAACGACTGAATTATCGACCATCTTTCATTTGCACCCTCACTTGATCCGTCAAACATATTCCACGGTTCATTAAGCAGATCGTAGCCTGCAACAAACGTCTCGTTCGAGTATCTTGACGCCACGTACTTCCATGCATTCACGAGACTGGCCCTCAAAGTCTCGTTTTTCCAGAAGTTCTCTACGGCCGCTAGTCGTCCACTCTCGGTGGGGGGATATTGAGTTACGGCCCAGTCCGGAGCGCCCTGCCCCCCAAGTATGAATTTCTGATTCCAGTTCCATTGGTGCATATCGAGTATCACATAGATCCCGTACTTCTTGGCCCAAGCGATATCACGATCCACGTACTTCAAGAAGTATTGTTCGTCGTACACGCCCCTTGTTGGCTCAATCATTGCCCAGTCAATTATGAGTCGGACAACGTTGAATCCCTGGTCGTTCAAGCCTCGGTAATCTTTCTCCGAATGAGTCATCCCTTGCATAGTCAGTCGCCAACCCTCGTAGCCGATGAAGTTCGCGCCTCGAAGCAACACCACCTGTCCATGGGCATCTACGATCAACGTGCCCTGGGTCCTGAGGAAACCCTCTTCGAACCTTCTACGAACTGTGAGGGACTGTGCATCCACCAAGTATACGGCGCGTGCGGTCAAGGTCACGAAAAGCAGGATCATACACACTGAGAGAATTGTCCGAGTTCCACTTCGAACTGTGACCTTGGCCAAATCTCCTCAGCTTTGCTCCACCTCACAGGTGGGCGATTCGCTGAGGAGAGTCTATTGTGACCGTGGAATGCGAACGCGAGTTACAATCCAAGGATCTCCGGCGAACTAAACCAACGCGAGAGAATCCTGTGCACGAGAGCTGCGACCTGTTGAAACCACTGAAGACCATGGCATCGATCTCATCTGCGCCAGCATTGAACACATGAGACACAATGCGCAGCAGTTCAGTTCAATATTGTCGAGCAACTCTGTTTCGTGACTCTGTTTGGGAGCCGACCTCATGAAGCAAGATCTCTATAGGCTTAGATTGGACTACAGGGCTAATGTCGGCGGGTTTCCTCGACCGAACTTTATTCCTAGAGATCTACACAGGACTCGCAAGCGAATACTCATATCCTCGCGTGCCTGCAGCAACATGACTCAATACTTCGCGATCGACCTATGATATCAATTGGCAAGTCTAATATCTGAGCGCACTGACGTGTCTACATATTCATGCTGACCATCCATGTCTATGTCGTTCGCCGTTGTAGTCTGTTCATACGACCTCATGCGAGTGAATGACCTAGATGAGAGCATTGGCAGCATACGCTGTCAGACATATCGTGGGCCCATCGAGGTTATCGTGTGTGTTGACGGTAACTCTGAGCTGCATGATCTTCTGACGAGGAGATACGAGAATGTCCCGGGAGTGAAAGTAATCGGCACTGGCAAGCCAATGCCACTGGGCCTCTCTTATGCCAGGAACTTGGGCATAATAGCCTCTCAACAAGATATTGTATGCTTCTTGGACGACGACGCTGTTGCAGATCCAGATTGGGTCGCAGAACTTGCCATGTCGTACGAGCGTCATGACACACCTATGGTGGTAGGAAAAATCCTGCCATTGTGGAGAGACAAGCCTCCTCGGTGGTTTACACCCGCGTTCTATTGGCTTGTCGGGGCTACGGGCTCCCTTTTCGTGGAGCAAGAACATAGAGTAAGAAACGGATTCGGATCGAATCTATCCTGCACTAGAAGAGGCCTCGATAGAATCGGGCTGTTTGCATCTTCCCTGGACACCCGAGGCTCCGTACCCCTTCAGGCAGCCGACGCCGAGCTTGGTTTACGTGTCCGAGAAGCATTTGGCAGTGGCCCTATCTATAACCCCAAAGCTGTAGTTTTTCACAAGGTGGGGGCAAGGCTCAGGATTCAAACCCTCCTGAAGAGAGCATACCTTCAGGGCAAGTGCAAAGGCGTCTTGTTTGCAATGCATGGACGTCGGTCCTCCTCGCTTGATACCGAGGCCAACTACCTTCGGTCAGGCATCTTGCGAGAAGCAATCAACGCAGCAAGACAATTGTTGCGTCTCACAGACGTGACTCCCTCAATACAGACACTGCTATTCTGCGCTTGCATTAGCTTCGCAGTGATGCTCGGCTTCCTTCTCCAAGTCCCAATTCCGGTTCCTCAAACAGGAAAGGGCTATGCATAGGAAGGTTCAGATCAGGAGTTCGACCAATGATCACACAAAAGCGTGTACGCCAATACTCTCATCCGAAGATCGGCGGGGATGACTGAGTCATGTATCACAGAAATCTTCGAATCTTGGTGGTCAAGTATGCAGTTGTCGGGTTGACCCATCTATACCTCGAGAGTACAACCCTTAAGTCGCTCGCGGCGTTAGCGAGGCGAGGACATCAGGTAACTTTTCTGGCAGCGACAACATCAAAATCAGCCGGAACGCGAGATATACCCGGTTTGAATCTAGAGCTCATTTTGTTGCCAAAGGAATTTCCTGTTTTGTCATTGGTCTTTTTCGAGTTTGCTGCTTTGTGGCGGGTGCTCAGGTCAATTTCACACTCGGATGCAATCGTTCTCGATTACAACTCTGTGCCGATGCTTTTTCCGGTTCTTTTTCTGCGGCGTTTGTTCAGCCGTGTTCCAATATTGCTGCTTCATATTGAGACCAATGTCGTCGATGTGGGAGGCCCACTGCGTACTTTGGCGTTCTCTTTCCATGACGCCCTCTCGATGAAATTTGCATCAATCCTTTTTGACAAGATACTCTTCTCCTCGCCTATGATGGGGGAATTCTACCGTCATATGTATCGAGTTTCGGCCAGTAAGATCACTGTCTGGCCTAACGTTGTTGAACCAGAGTTTGCAGATTCTGCAGACGAAACCAAAGTTGAACTCTTGCGAGAGGAGCTTGGACTGTCAGGGCAATTAGCAGTGTTGTATCATGGAACTCTTACGAGAGGAAGGGGAATCATCGAACTTGTTGAAGCTTTTAGAATCCTAAAGGAGGAGTCGGTGATGGCGGTCCTAGTTCTCCTAGGGTACGGACCTCAAAGAGAGAGCATCGCTAGGTATGTGCATGCAAATAGCTTGGATGAGATCATAAAGTTGCGAGGCCCCGTTCACCATACGGAGGTCCCAAACTACATAGCCGCATGCGATGTCGGAATAGTCCCTCTCCCAGACTATATCTGGTGGCGCTATCAATGCCCGATCAAGGTGCTCGAGCTATTAGCAATGAGCAAACCACTGATCGTTTCCGACATATTAGCCCACAGATGGATAATCGGCAACAAGCCTGTAGCGCTCTACCTGAAGGGGACGGACCCACGTGCGATAGCCGACGGAGTGCGTGCCTTCTTGGAATCCAGAAGCAGCTTTGATCCGAGCATAGGCAGAAGAATTGTGAAAGAGGGATTCACACCTGAGATAATTGCTAACAAGCTCGAATCCCAAATTGTGTCTCTAATTACAACGCCTCCAGACAAGTCTGCTTTGCAGAAGGTAGACACTGGTAAGTGAATGTGCCGAGATGAGCGAGGATAATGCATTGGCTTGGCCCCTAGTTTCAGTTATCGTACCGACACAGCATCGACCTCTTCTGTTGCGAAGGGCTGTCAGCAGTGTGCTCGGCCAAGATTATCCTGGGCCAATCGAGTGCCTAGTGGTATTCGATCGAAGCAAACCTGCAGTACCCCCGGTGGAGACGGGTAAGAATCGGGTCCTACGCATACTGACCAACGAACGCACCTCGGGCCCCCCTGGAACGAGAAACACAGGAGCCATGGATGCAAGAGGGGAGTTTCTTGCTTTTTGCGATGACGACGACGAATGGCTAGAGAGGAAGCTGCGCTTGCAGATAGACGCTCTAAGGGCGAATCAGTCTGCCAAAGTGGCCACGTGCGGGATTTATGTGTGCTACAGCCGGCGTGCAATAACACGCTTGCCCCCTGATAGAACACTTACCTTCAAGGATTTTCTTCGATCGCGGCACATGGAGGTTCATCCAAGCACTCTCGTAGTAGGAAGAAAGACGTTTCTCGAATACATTGGCCCATTGGATGAGGATATTCCGCCCGGCTACTGCGAGGATTACGAGTGGATATTGCGGGCCTCACGTTCGAGCAGACTCGTCGCAGTCAGAGAGCCCTTGGTGCGAGTACATTGGCATTCAGGTTCTTGGTCCATGATGCAGGGGACCGAGCGGTGGCAGACCGTCATCGCTGCATTGACATATCTAATAGAGAAATATCCCGAATTCCAAGAAGAACCAGAAGGGCTTGCTCGCATCTGCGGGCAAATCGCCTTTTCACATGCTGCACTCGGCGAGAAGGCACAGTCCCGCCAATGGGCCACAAAATGCATATCTCTCAATCCGCTAGAGCTTCGGGGCTACTTGGCTCTCTTGGTCAACTCCCGTTTGATCCGTTGGGAGACAATTCTGCAACTGGTTCACCTACTAGGCAGGGGAATTGTCTGACTTTTTCAGAGCTCGTTTCGACGCCGACTCTAATCGGTATTTTCACGCACCTGATCCTCGACCTCTTTCAGCCTTAGACTTCGCTTCTCTGGCCGCTATGCAATCAGTCCATCTGGATCACAGCGAATCTCGCTTTTCATACGGGCGATGGCACGGCCATAACAGGCTCGATGAGGCTTCTTACGCAGCCCACGGTCATGGATCGCTTTGCATCTTTTGACGAGCCAATATTGACATCAACAGGTTTGGGCATCTTCGCGATCCTGTTGACACCTAGCCTCTTCAAGATCCTCCTAGATGATCGACTGAACTTGAAGCCTGAAGGAAGACATAACTCGAAGCCTTGCAGACATAACAAAAGCCGAAAATAAGCCCCTAGATAGAAGAATCGGGTTCCATTTCCAAGCCACCGTGAAGGCTCCGGCTCCGATCACATGCGCATAATGATCAGTCTCGTTCACCAGTCGTCAGATGTCAATTCTACGGCCCTGGAATGACGTACCTGCCAACTCCGAACACCGGGACACTGAGATGTCTCGCGGCCAGTATGTTTCTACCATCAACTATTGCCTTGAGGCTGCCAACTCTTTCGTATTCATAATTCGCGAATTGGGGATGATTGGTTGCTATCACAATGATGTCACACGATTCGCGGACCGGATCAAATGGCGTGAGCCCCAATTGCTTTACCTCTTCACTTGAGAACATAGGGTCATACACTTTGACATTCTTCATGCCATCGCGCTCGAGAATCTGGTTGAAGACGATCGAAGGACTATCCCTGCTATCCTTGACGCCGCCCTTGTAGGATAGCCCGAAAATCGCTACACGTGTTTCCACGGCCTCTTTGTTGATGGAAGCGCATGCCTTCTTCAGTAGACCATATGTGAAGTATGGCATCCTCTCGTTGGAGAGCATCGCATTCCATAGGGTGTTGAAAGGGGTTCCTGACTCTTCGCCAGCAGAAATAAGATAATACGGATCCTTTGGGACACAAGGTCCTCCAACACCCATTCCCGGATAATGTGGATGAAAGCTCCACTTCGTTGCGGCTCCGCTTATCACTTCGAATACATCTATTCCAATCGCGTCACAGAAGCGCGCAAACTCATTCGCGAGTCCGATATTTAGGGCTCGATAGGAATTCTCTAGCATCTTCGTCGCCTCAGCGGCCTCTAAGGATGAAACCAGGAACAGTTGTTTCACGAAGTGTGAGTAGAACTGGCGGGCAAGTTCTGTGGAGTTCCGATCTATTCCGCCAATCACTTTTGGTATGTCTGCAAGGGTTAAGCTCATATTGCCAGGATCAATGCGCTCAGGAGAGGCTACCAGAGCAAAATCACGGCCTGCGAATAAACCTGATTCCCTCTCGAGGATTCGCCCGATAATGTTCCTGGTCATACCCGGGGCAACCGTGCTCTCGTTTACGACGATGTCTCCAACGCTGAGAGACTGCCCTATCAGCGAAGTCGCTTCTTTGATCATGGTCAAGTCTGGCCTCCTGTCGATAAACATCGGAGTCGGCACGCAGACTATCTTCACTCGTGCATCAGCCCCGGTTCGCATATCTTGAGAGACCTCCAATGTACCCGAGTCCACTAACGACTTTATCTCCGAATGCGGGATTCCGACAAGATGCTCGAGAGGGTTTCGTCCTTCCTTCAGGCATTTGATCTTCTCCGCGGAGGTGTCGACGCCGATCACGTGGAAACCGACTCGTGCTGCTTCGTAGGCCAAAGACAGACCCACGTATCCGATCCCTACAATGCATACCCTATCTTCGGGAGCAACGTCTTTCAATATCATCGAGACCTCATTGCCGTCCTGGCGACCCTTGTAACCAGTCGATTGTTGCAGCAATTCCGTCACGTATTGAAGTTTGTGGTTCATAGCTCAGCTGACGAGCTTTGCTTATGTCTGCAACTCTGTTGAAGACCTCGATCTCTAGGGGACGAATCGTTGGATCGAAGTCTCTCGGCACAATGCTTGAGTAGGAGCCCGTTAGGTTCAGCACAAATCTCGCAAGATCGGATGCTTTTGTGGCTACGCCAGTGCCCACGTTCAATGTCTGACCTTCTGTTCGATCGGCGCGTGTTGCGATTACAGTGAGTTGAACAGCATCTTTCACGAACGTGAAGTCTCGAATTTGATTTCCATCTCCATAGAGCAGCAATGGAGCGCCCCGCAAAGCAGCGCGGATGAATCTTGGTATGACGAATCGATCGTCCTGTCTTGGGCCGTAGACGTTGAAGTATCTGAGGACCACATACTCGATTCCGTACGTACGATGGTAGGCCTCGCAGTACCTCTCTCCAGTCAGCTTCGCAACTCCGTAAGTCGATTTGGGAGCTGTCCTGGCAGCTTCACTAATAGGAAGGGACGCTGGCTCACCGTAGACTTCTGAAGATGAACCGTATACGATCCTGTGTACATCGTTCTTCCTCATTCCTTCCAAGACATTCCGAGTTCCCATAATCTCGACTTCGAGAGTCTCCATAGGATGCTGGTAGGCATACTCCACACCCAACACCGCAGCCAAGTGATAAACAACATCTACCGCCCTAGTAACCTCCATGACCGTCTTGAGGTCGCAGACGTCACCTTGGATGAGCTCGACTTCTCCTGTTGGCATGTTGGGTTGCCTGTTCGAGAAGTTGTCAAGGACGGTCACTTTGTGGCCTTTTGAGACTAGATCTTCCACCAGATGAGACCCTATGAAGCCAGCTCCTCCGGTCACAAGAACCGATTGAGACTTAGTCATCTAATTGGCTCCTGACATCGCTTCTCTAGGCACGCCTCCAATCTTCCTCATGCTCCTCTCATTGTTCCCTTCTAACTCGGATAGGATTGACGACAAATGGTACCCCAGGAAACCCTTCTTGGTTCCGCATAGAATACATATGCTCCATCTTATTACTGTCATGTGATCCAAAGTTCACGAACGAGTTCCTTAGTGAGCAGTTACCAAGTACTCTCCATGATGGCGTCCCTAATGAGAGGAAATGACGAATACGAAATCCTGGCTCGAGGCGTCTTTGTTCGGGAGTCGGTTGACCTTCTGTTTCGCGAAGATCGATTACGTTTTCCGGAGGCCGAAGGCCGCTTCATTCAAGCACAGTACGTGAGAACACAGTCACAGATACCCGCTATCTTTGACGGCGCCTTAACGCATGTCCGGAGCTTCTCGGCCTCAGACGGCCATTTGTATCTGGATTGTCAGAGAAGTAGCTACGTGGAATACGTTGGAACTGACAACACAGAATATGTCAAGCGTTTCGGTAGGAAGCGAGTAGTCAATCCTCTCTCATGTGGTGCAATCCTGAAGACGTCTGATCAGGAGCTGATCTATGGCTGCCGGCGAGCCTTAGGTTCTGGGAAGGTAACCTATGGGCTTCCTGCAGGATTTGTCAACCCGGATTCTGACCGCAGTTCCAACCTTGTGGATCCTTTTCTTACAATGCAGAGGGAACTGGAGGAAGAGATCGGCATTCTTCGTTCTGAAATTCAAAGAATGCAGTGCCTCGGGCTCTTGGGAAGGGAGGGAACACATATGGTATTCCTCACAGAAGTTGCCCCCACCTCACGAGACACCAAGCATAGATTGCCCCGAGAGAGCGAGCTTGAAAGGCTTGAATCGATTGAAGTCAAATCGATCACGAAATTCCTAGAACTGAACCACGATCGGATATTGCCGCACTCTCTTGGTGGAATTGTCTTGTATGACGCCTATCGCCGGGATCTGCTTCGATTCGATGCCTAGTCCGACTATCGCGCTTGTCCTTCGCACAAACGAAGCAACGCGAAGCTTGTCCATATCAAGCTAGTCATGAGAAACGATGGGCCGCGGACTTCGGGCTTCTTCCCGCAAAAGGAGGGGAGTATTCCATGTAGCGTGAGGGTAGCCTTGGATGTATCATTACTTGTCACGAGTTGGAGCAGAGGGGCGCTTGATCAGGCGCACTCAAGTAGTCAAATGCGAACTAGGCAAGCGATTGATGGGCGGACCGGACCCCGCTCGCGGAAGAGACGAGGAGGGCCGGAATGAGCAGAGCCAATCTGTGCAAGGGTAATAAGATGTGGTGGTCTTACGTACCGTTGTCTTGGATGGAATACGGTTGAGAGTCTTGGTGACCGGGGGTGCGGGCTTCATTGGGAGCCACCTCGTCGATCATCTAGTCGACGCAGGCCACGACGTTGTCGTCTTGGACAACTTCTCAACAGGCAAGGCAAGAAACCTGTCTCACTCGCAACGGGAGCCCAACTTCCAACTAGTACGAGCAGACATCCGGAGGATCTCCCAGTCGCTGCTGAAGAGACTCGGAAGAGTCGATCGAATCTGCCATTTGGCGGCAGTCACGAGCGTTCAAGAATCAGTACGCGATCCTGTGTCTACGGCTGAAGTGAACGTGATTGGCACGTTGAATGTTCTTGAGGCCGCGAAGGCACTCAAAGCCGAGCGTGTAGTATCTGCATCATCAGCCGCCGTATACGGAACACCGCAAGCATTTCCCATTTCAGAGACCGCGAGTATCTCGCCGATCTCACCCTACGGGGCGTCTAAGGCGGCATCTGAACTTTTCCTTGGATCGTTCGAAGAGAATCATGGAATCGAAGGTGTGTCACTTAGATTCTTCAACGTCTACGGGCCAAGACAGACTCCAAGCCAATACTCCGGCGTCATATCCATCTTCGGCAAGAGAGCCCTCAATCATCAACCACTCCAGGTTTTCGGAGACGGATCACAAACCCGTGACTTCATCTACGTCTCGGACGTTGTCGACACAACGGTCGCCGCACTCGAAAGAAATCTGAGAAGCAGGGTATTCAACATCGCCACAGGAAAAGAAGTCACGATTCTGGAACTCGCGAAGACCATGCATAGAATCACGAAGTCAAGATCGAATCTGGGCGTAAGCCCTCCTCGCACTGGGGATGTTGCTCGCAGCGTAGCCGACATAACAAAGGCTCGGAATGAATTGGGACTCATCGCGAGAACGCCCCTCGGTGACGGTCTCTCCGCAACCATTCGATGGCTTGCACAAGAGGGCCGGGCAAAACGTGCTGAGCAATGTACTATTCGCGAAATGTCGTGACCAGAGCGAGACCGAACGTTTCGCACTCAGCGTTCGACTAAGCCTAACATTGGCTCCGTTGGTCGGACTCCTGAACTACACGCCGTGGGAGGGATCAGGCTCACGTCCATTGTGATTTCAGAGTCCCTTCACAGCCGGAATAGCATTGGTCGCACGCGCCAGACAGCACGGAATGTCCCTTGAAAGATCTCAGCTGAATGAGTCAGTCGCAACGACATTGATCTGGCAACCGACATTCTCCCGCGAGACGCGAATATACAAAGAACGTGGACATGCCAGGGGAATGCAGTGGTTTGCTCGCTTGACGTAACGAGGAAACGTCCATGCTGCGCAACCGAAACGCCACAGTTCTGACAGTAGAGAAGCTGGGAAATACTATCCATGTAGACAGACGGCGCCATGACATTCCAGCCACCCATGCGAACGCCCCGGGGCTTTGGCAAGGGGCCTGCGAAGTCCAGACCGAAGGCCAAGCCTGAGAAGCACCTATCGGTTAGTACTTGCGGATCCGTGGAAGAGCGCATCCTCGATTCGGGGGAAGTTGCTGACAGAACCATCAACCGCGTCTGCAATACCTACTTCAACGCAGTCTTCGGCCCCACTGATGTTGAATAGTTTGTCCCATATTCCGGATGAGAATCTTAGCTAGGGTCATGCCAGCTTCTAAGTCAATCGGTCGACGGGCTAGGTTGGAGTCGAATGAAACCTAGACCTCCAGTGATTAGGGTCAGGTTCGGTGGTTTGCCAGTAGGACTTCGACTTCACATTCCAGAGAGAAAGTGAACGACCGGGCATACTGAAATCGAGGTCATCGAGTTCGTTCTAGTTGCAAAAAACGGATGGCCGTCAAACGTGAGGAGGACTACATCGTTCACACAACCTGACAGACAGTTCATTTGGAATCCGACCTCTCTGCAATCGAGGGAATTGTCATTTGGAAGTTATGTCATATCGAATTTGACTGTAAGACCCGCTCGAGGCAGGTATGACAATGCTTCCGCTGATTTGCTTCACTACCGTATCGACCAGTCTCTCGGGTTGAACGTCTACGACTACTACACCGAATCTCCAAAGGACCTGCAAGGTTCGATCATTATTCTGGTACTTGACATACGCGTCCTCCAGCGTGTCGCCTGTTCTCCAAGGCGCACCGATTTGCGCCACGACAATCTGAATTCTTCTCTGTGCTTGGTCCCCGACTGCCTCAACAAGAGGGGCATTGTCAGTTTGGAGGTCCGTCAGGATAGTCGTAAGACCCTCAGCACTTGTTCGCGCAGCATCCAACAAAGCCTTGTACAAGCCCGTGTTTCTATAGACTAGGCCAAACCTAAGCTTGAGGAGTCGCATAAACATGGATAGTAGGCCCGCTTGCGGCAGCGCGGCTTGCAGGAATACTCTGGGTACGCGTATGCTTGCGGATGCCTCCGTGCTTGCGTCTTTCGCTGCAAGGGTAGGAGCGAACTCTCGCAGCGTAATCAGTTGCTCTTTCGCAGTCACTGGTTTGATGACCCTTACGAGCTCATTTTCAGCGTACACCCAAATTCCCACGCGGATCTCTGATCCTATAGCCGATTCTACCAGAAGCTGCGCAACTGCTAGTGCCTCGTCAAGCTTGGTTCCAACGTAGGATTGTTGATGCATTGTTCTTCCAGCGTTGATCAGTATCTGCAGCGTCCTTTGTGTTTCTGGATGAAACTCTTTCACCATGAGCGTTCGAAGGCGTGCTGTCGCTTTCCATTCGACTCTGTGATATTCATCGCCGGGCGCGTATTGGCGGATACCTGCATAATCCATTCCCGTGGGGGCTTTGCGGAGGACCTCCGGGCTTCCGCCGTAGAGGCGTAGCGGAGTGATCGGCACCTTCATTCTCATGCCAGGATAGACCTCAACCCAGTCAGCTTGCGCGTACTTGACTTCGCCTGTAAACAGGCCTCTAGCATCGGTGAGTGTCAGTGTGAATCCAGAGATCTGGAAACGCCCTCTCGCCAGCGGTGTAATCGCAAATTCCGAGCTTGACGTAGTTCCCGGCTGGAGGAGCTGGTTGAAAGAAGACGACAGCCCAAAACCCAACGCTTTCTCGGGAACCGGTTGGACCGCAAGAATGTGTGCAGCCAACTGAGATCCATTCCGAATAGTCAACTCTCCGTCAATACTATCCCCGAGGAACACTTTAGTCTTGGACAGGCGTTGTGCGATGTGAAGCTCTCTTCGCAGGATCCCCAGTCTCCACTGAAAGATGAGGCCTAGGCTTGCCATCGCCAATATGATTCCTGCGCCCACTGCGGCGAAGGTGATTTCCCTCGTGAGGAACGCGAGGGCGATCAGTGCCATGCTGAATTCTGCTAGCCAGTCTGCTCTCCAAGCTGTCCGAATGGATGTCTTTGGGATTCTCACTTGGGAGCCCCTGCTGGTCTCATTCCGGGGATCACTGTTCCATCGAGCACCTTATGCACTAGGTCACTGACCTTGAGTCCCTCGATCTCCGATTCCCTCGACAACCACATCCTGTGGGTCAGCACGGGCTCGATCAGATGCTTGACATCGTCTGGGATCACGTAGTCTCTTCCCTCCACCAGAGCCTTGGCTTTGCACGCCTTGTAGAGGTGGATCAAGGCGCGGGGGCTCGCTCCAAGCTTCAGCTCTTTCAGATCCCGTGTCTGCCGCACCAAATCCCACATAGGAACCTTGTGCTCGCGAGTTCTGTTAACTTGTCGGCTCCTGTTCTTTTCCTCCCCGCATTTTCTTTCACCCATGTCTCAAGCTTAACCTC
>Ga0315296_10001829_pt1 | contig 18456 bp, 16 predicted proteins | sample YL17G14_18_MG_FD_203921 | JGI IMG/M metagenome (GOLD analysis project Ga0315296, IMG submission 203921) | Sediment microbial communities from Yellowstone Lake, YNP, Wyoming, USA - YL17G14_18 | ecosystem: Environmental > Aquatic > Freshwater > Lake > Sediment | place: USA: Wyoming | collected... | reverse complement strand
ACCTCTCGGATCGAGTCGGCCTCCGACAGCACTGAGCGGGAGCGGCTGACTGCGCTGCGCACTCAGGTACTGGCGGTTCGAGACCGGCTGGACGCGGAGACACAGGCACTGTACGAAGCGCGTGCCACCCTGCTCCGCGACCTGCTGCTGAGCGACGATCCCGAAACGCTGGCGCGGCAGCGCGCCCAGGAATTGGATCAGGCCTTCTTCAATGTGCTGTCGGCTAACTTGAGGGAGGCGCGTGCCGCGGGTGACACCGAGGCGTTCAAGCCGTTGCAGGCGCTCTCGGCTTTGCTGGTGCGGCTGATGGATGAATCGCTCCCGCCGGAAGTGCGACTCCTCAATCGGCTGATGGCGGCCGAGGACGACGCCACGCTTGACAAATTGCTGCAGGAAAATCGCGACCTGTTGACGGAGGACCTGGTGCAGTACCTGGAGGATACGGAGGCCACCATGCGAGAACAGGGTACGTTGGAGACCGCTGACCACCTGGCGTCGGTGCTGGCCAAAGTGAAGCTCAACCTGCCCCAAACTTGACAAGACCAGCCCCGGTGTGTTATGATGGGAGTGTGCGCGCCCGTACCTCAATTGGATAGAGGAGCGGTCTACGAAACCGAAGGCTGTGGGTTCAAATCCCGCCGGGCGCGCCAGTGTCTTGTGCCCTCCCACCGGGGAGGGCCTTATTGCATAAGGGAGAGTGCCGCTTGGATCATGACGTCATCATCGTGGGGGCCGGGCCGGCCGGGCTTTCCACCGGCCTGTTCCTGGCCCAACTGGCGCCCGCATTGGCCAGCCGCACGCTGATCCTGGAACGGGCGTGCCACCCGCGCCCCAAACTGTGCGCCGGCGGCATCATGCCCGGCGGCGAAGCCTGGCTGAAGAAACTGGGACTCGACTTGAGCGAGGTTCCCGCCGTCGAGGCCCACGAAGCCCACTTTCTGTTCGAGGGCCGCGGCTTCGTCGTCCGCCGCGAACCGTTTGTCTTTCGCATCGTCCGCCGCGAAGAGTTCGACGCCTGGCTGGCCAATGCAGCGCGCGCACGTGGGCTGATGCTCCAGGAAGACACCCGCGTCCGGCGCGTGCGCCGCCTCGAAGAGGCCGTCGAAGTGGAGACGGAGCGGGGCACGTATCGCGCGCGCGCGGTCGTCGGTGCGGACGGCGCTACCAGCGTCGTGCGGCGCGCAATCGCTCGCCAACCAGTCCCTCGCGTTTCCCGCCTGCTCGAAATCCTCGTCCCGGACGGCCTTCAGCCTGCGCTGTCCGTTGACCAGGCTGCCGGGCGGGCACTATTGGACTTTTCCTGTATGGCCGGTGGTGTGCAGGGGTACGCCTGGGACTTTCCCACCCAGGTGCAGCGGCGGCCCATGCGCACGCAGGGCATCTTCGACAGTCGCGTCCAGCCCCAGGCACCTCGCGCGGCCCTCAAAACCGCGCTGCAGGAGGTGGTGGCCCGCCTGGGCACGGCGCTCGATCAGTACAAAGTGGAGGGGCACCCCCTGCGTTGGCTGCATCCACGGGACATCCTGGCCGCCCCGCGCGTGTTGCTCGTGGGCGATGCGGCCGGCGTGGACCCGTTGTTGGGCGAGGGCATCAGTTTTGCGCTGGGGTACGGCGAAGTGGCGGCCAGCGCATTGCGGGACGCCTTCGCCTGTGGCGATTTCTCGTTCCAGGATTATCGTGCCCGCGTGCTGGACCATCGGATTGGCCGCTTCCTGCGCTCCCGCGCGACGGTGGCCTGGCTGATCTATCGCATCCATAGCCCCCGCCTGCTGCGTTTCCTGTGGTGGAACTTTGGCCCCCTCGTCGGCTGGCTAGCCAAACACTTCCTGGTGGATTGGGGCGAATAGATTCCATTCCCACAATAAACCTTACATCGCAGACAATTTGGCTCACGGAGATTCTCTTTGCCGTGAGCCTTGCTTGATTTGGGCCTCGCTCGTTCCCAGTGTGACGGTCGGAGGAGGAAACATGAATACCGTTGTCTCTCGTTTTGTCAGGGTTGGTTTGGCAGTAGGCATAGAGGTACTGGCCTTGCTGATCATGCTCTCCGCCTCAAGCATTGGCGCGGAGAGCGCCCCGTATGACATCCGCATTCGTAGGCCCCCATTCACCCCCATTGAAGATGCAGGAATACCCCCCAATGGTGTTGCTGCCGGAGATACCACTCAAACAGCGACGGTACTGTGGACGCGCGGCACGACTGCCGGCACCGTTCTCTTCGAGTACTCGACCGACTCGACCTTCAGCACCCATGTGCTCACAGCGACTGCTACCGTTACCGATCTCCTTCAGCCGGTCAAAGTCGAAATAACAGGACTGGTCCCGGCAACCCCTTATTTTTATCGCGTGGCTGACGCGGCTGACGCTTCTGCTGAAGGCCGGTTTCGTACTGCAGCGGCAGTAGGCACTCATACCGGCTTGCGATTTGGGGTTTCGGGCGACTGGTGCGGCGAACTGGCCCCATACCCATCTATCGCCAATGCGGACGAGCGCAACCTGGATTTCTTCATCGAGCATGGCGACACCATCATTGCTGGAGCAGCTACGACGCTCGAGGAGTTTCGTCTGAAGCACAATGAGGTCTATTCAACTCACCTGGGTCTGAATGCGTGGGCCGACCTGCGTGCTGCGACTTCGCTCCTGGCGACGATTGACGACAATAACGTCAGGGACAGCTTTGCGGGCGGGGCTCATCCACCATCCGATCCGCGCTTCGATAATACTGGCACATTCATCAACGAGACGCGGCTCTATGGGAATGCGCTACAAGCTTTCCAGGAATACAACCCGCTCCGGGATGAGTGGTATGGAGCCACGGGCGATCCCCGCACGGCCAATAAGCGCAGACTCTATCGCTTCAACACGTACGGCAGTGATGCCGCCGTTTTCATTCTGGACGCGCGTTCATTCCGGGACGAACCGTTGCCGCTGGACAATCCGACCGATCTGATTCAGGTTCTGACATTTCTGACGAACTCCTTGAGCGACACCAGTCGCACCATGCTGGGGGCGCAGCAACTGGCCGACCTGAAAGCCGGCCTGCAACAGGCGCAGGCGGATGGCATCACCTGGAAGTTCGTTCTGGTGCCTGTGCCGATCCAGAACCTGGGCATATTTCATGCCGCGGACCGCTATGAAGGCTACGCGGCGGAGCGCACCGATTTGCTTCGCTTCATTGACCAAAACGGCATTGACAACGTGGTCTTCATCGCTGCCGCCCTGCACGGCACCATCGTGAACAACCTGACCTACCAGGAATCGGTGTGGGGGCCTCAGATCCCCACCGGAGCCTTTGAAGTGATCGTCGGGCCTGTGGCGATCTCCCCTCCTTTTGGGCCTGCAATCATGAACCTTGCGGAGGCCTATGGGCTCGTTACGCCAGAAGAGAAAGTGGCCTATGAAGCCATGTCCAGGGCCGACAAGGATGAATTCGTCAGGCAGTTGATTGATGACAAGTTGCTGAAACCATTAGGGTACGACCTTGTTGGACTGGATGGATCAGGGTTCGACGCCGCGGCGCTGCAAGGCGGTTACGTGGCCGTTCACACGTATGGCTGGACTGAGTTCGAGATTGGCCAGAGTACACAGGTGTTGACAGTTACAACTTACGGCATTGCCCCCTATACTGAGGCGGAACTCTCAGCCAATCCTGGTGACGTCTTGACTCGGACACCAACGCTTGTCAGTCAATGCGTGGTTACTCCAGAGAATTTGACCCAGGTCTATCTGCCTATGATAGTGAAGAACTGAAATGGATTTTTAACTCTTTCGATACCTGTGTATCACCCTTACTTATTAGAATACTAATAAAGGAACTATGCGGGCAAGTATAAACCTGTTGTTGCCACTGGGATCGCGGCACTTGTTTTGTCCATATCGCGAAGATCGTCGAGGGGAAGCCACAAGAGCCATTGAAGCAAGTAAATTTGTGGCGGGGCGGGGTGCATCGTGAAACGGATGCGTTTTCTGGTAGCCATACTGATTGTCTGGCTCTTCTTATTCTATAACATTGAACGCTTGAGCAAGCCAATCAACATCACCGATGTGGCCTATACGTTTGTGCCCCTCGTGGCTGTGCTCACCATCCTCATCTCCCGCCTGCGCAAAGCCCCTTTGTGGCTGCTCCTGGTAGTGCCTATTTCCGTATTCTTGGTGCTCAAGGCATGGTTGAGATCCCGTGTGTGGGGTCTGTCTCTGCCCCTGACGGTGACCGAGGTATGTGCCATCGCGGTGACGATCATCCTGGCGCGTTGGGTCAGCAATGGGGTGGGCGAGTTTGAGCGCGCCATTGCCCGCATTACCATAGGGCCGTCTGACAGGCTACCTGGACCGTTTTCGACAGGCCAGGCCGAGATGTATCGGGAAGTGAAACGGGCGCGACATTACCAGCGTCCCTTGGCGCTGATGGCCATCGGGGTTGAGGAAAAATCAGTTCAGGTTGCCCTGGACCGCATGGTACGAGAAGTCCAGCAAGCGATGATGAAACAGTACGTACTGTCTGACGTGGCCAGGAGATTATGTGAGGAACTGGAAGAGTACAATATCATCGCCCAGAGAGACGACCACTTTCTGGCCTTGTTGCCGGAAGTGACACCGGGCGAACTGGCCGATATAGTCAATCGGATGCAGCAAGCCGTGTCCGAGCAGGTGGGAGTTACCCTGCGGATCGGCACTGCCTCTTTTCCCAACGACGCACTGACCTTTGACAGCCTGGTAGAGCAGGCTGTCAGGGCAATGGATGGGGAGCGAGAGCGCGAGTTTCCCATGCAACCTCAACCATTGGTAGTCGCCGAGCATCATCCGATATAGCATCTAAGTAGGGAGAATGTCTATGGAGTTAGTGGTCATCAACCGGCCTCGAGTGTTCCCTTATCGGAAGACTTATCAAATCAGCAAGCGTGCGGTAGATTTGGTCCTGTGTGTCCTGTGCCTGCCCCTGCTGCTTCCCCTGATCGCTGTCTGTATGCTGGCCATCCGGCTCAATTCACCGGGGCCGGTCTTCTTTGTTCAGGACCGGATTGGCAGAGGGGGTCGCCGCTTTCGGATGTACAAATTCCGCACGATGCAGCACAATCTCGATGACAGTTCTCATCGGGCCTTTATGAAGGATTTTGTGAATGGGCACGTCGGTGGCGACGGAGGCGGTAAGTCTACAGGTAGTCAGCGGGCCTTTAAGAGAGCTTTCGTGAACGTACCAGTTGGCAACAATGGAAACGGCAGGATTTACAAGCCTGTGCAGGCCTCACAGATCACTCGCGTGGGACGCCTCTTGCGCAAGACCAGCCTGGACGAACTGCCCCAACTTCTCAATGTGCTCAGGGGGGAGATGAGCCTGGTTGGCCCGCGGCCGAATGTGCCGTGGGAAGTTGAGGAATACCGGCCCTGGCACTACGAGCGGTTGGAAGTGTTGCCTGGCATCACCGGCCTGGCACAAGTGCGGGGCAGAAGCGGCATCTCCTTTGATCGTATCGTGAGATATGACATCGAATATGTGGAGAAACAGAGTCCGGCGCTGGATCTCAAGATCCTGTGGTGGACTCTGATCACGGCCCTTCTAGGGGCGGGCGCTGAATAGTGGCCAGGTAGCGGGGGAAAACATTCACCGCCAGCGCAAATTGGTTTCTTTAATGGTCTGATGGTATAATCAGCCTGTCAAGTCCTTCCAAGTCCTTGCAAAGGATGGTGGCATGCACGAATACATAGAACGGCGGCCAACCATAACGGTTTCGCCATCGCTGAGGTCAGAGAGCGTATCGGTAGTCCGTATTGAGCCTTCCAAAGGATGGGTCTCCCTTAAACTCCGCGAACTGTGGGAGTACCGGGAACTGCTCTACTTTCTAATCTGGCGTGACATCAAGGTGCGCTACAAGCAGACGGTGCTGGGCGCGGCCTGGGCCATTATCCAGCCCTTCTTCACTATGGTCGTCTTTAGCGTGTTTTTTGGGCGACTGGCCAAGGTTCCCTCAGATGGTATCCCCTATCCCATCTTCAGTTATGCTGCGTTGGTACCCTGGACGTTCTTTGCCAATGGCCTGACCCAAGCCTCGAACAGTCTGGTCGGCAATGCCCGGCTGATCACGAAAATCTATTTCCCGCGCCTGACCATTCCCATCGCCGCGGTCGTCTCCGGCCTCGTAGATCTGGCATTGGCTTTTCTCGTGCTGCTGGGGATGATGTTCGTCTATCGCATCGTCCCCACCGTCTATGTGCTCTGGTTGCCGCTCCTTCTGCTCCTGGCGCTGGTTACTTCGCTGGGGGTTGGCCTCTGGTTGTCGGCCATGAATGTCCAGTTCCGTGACGTGCATTACACCGTGCCTTTCATCACCCAATTCTGGCTCTTTGCCACCCCGATTGCCTATCCCAGCAGTCTGCTCTCTGAGCCCTGGCGGACGCTGTCGGGCCTCAACCCGATGGTCGGTGTCGTCGAGGGCTTTCGCTGGGCTTTGCTGGGCTCGACCACAGCACCAGGCCCTATCATTATGCTTTCCTCCCTGGTCGCGCTGGTACTGCTGGTTAGTGGTGCCTTCTACTTTCGCCGCATGGAAAAAACCTTTGCAGACGTGGTGTAGACAAATCCTATGAGCGACATCGCTATTCGTACAGAGAACCTCAGCAAGCAGTACCACATCGGCGGGCTGCAAAAAAAATATGAGACGCTACGTGACACACTGACCAGTGCATTTATGGCTCCCTTTCGCCGCGCGGGCAAACTGTTGCGTGGTCAGGCCACGAGCGCAGCCGAATTGGACGAGACGATCTGGGCGCTCAAGGACGTCTCCTTCGAGATCAAACAGGGTGAAGCCGTTGGCATCATCGGCCGCAACGGCGCTGGCAAAAGTACGCTGCTCAAGATTCTCTCTCGCATCACCGAACCGACGGTTGGGTACGCAGAAATTCACGGCCGGGTCGGTTCGTTGCTGGAGGTGGGCACCGGCTTTCACAATGAACTGACCGGCCGGGAGAATATCTATCTGAATGGTGCCATCCTGGGCATGAGCGGGCGCGAGATCGAGCGCAAGTTCGACGAGATCGTCGCCTTCGCCGAGGTAGAGAAGTTCATTGACACGCCCGTAAAGTTTTATTCCAGCGGCATGTACCTGCGCCTGGCCTTTGCCGTGGCGGCCCATCTGGAGCCGGAGATCCTGCTCGTAGATGAGGTACTGGCGGTCGGGGATGCCGCTTTTCAGAAAAAGTGCCTGAATAAAATGGAAGATGTCGGCCAGCAAGGACGGACGGTCCTCTTCGTCTCGCATAACATGCCGGCGGTTACCCGCTTGTGTGAGCGTACCATTCTGCTGGATGAAGGACGTTTGTTACAAGATGGCCCATCGCACCAGGTTGTCGGCACGTATCTGAGTGCTGGTCTGGGCACAATGGCTGCACGTGAATGGCCCGATCCGGCCAAAGCACCAGGCAATGACGTTGTCCGCTTGCGCGCCGTGCGGGTGCGGACAGAGGATGGCCAAATCACAGACACAGTGGACATCCGACAACCGGTTGGGATTGAGATGGAGTATGAGGTGCTCAAGTCTGGCTACGCTTTGTGGCCCCATTTTACCCTTCACAACGACGAAGGTGTGCGCGTCTTTGTGAGTTTCGACCTGAATGCTGACTGGCGTGGACGCCCTCGTCCGGCGGGACGCTACGTGAGCACGGGCTGGATTCCCGGCAATTTCCTGTCTGAGGGCATGATGATTATTGGTCCAGCCGTGAGGACCGAAGAGCCGAGAATACTTCATTTCTACGAGCGCGACGCGGTGGCCTTTCAAGTTGTTGACACCACGGATGGTGATTCTGCGCGCGGTGATTACGCCGGACGGATGGGAGGGGTGGTGAGACCTCTCCTGAAGTGGAGCACGAAATTCAGTCCCAATGGGCGCGAAACAGATGTCATGGTGGCTGAGATGGCAAATGATAGCCAAGGGGGTGCGGAATGAAAGTAGGTATTCTGGCTGGAGGTGCGGGGTCCCGCCTGGCGGAAGAGACCGAAGTAAAGCCCAAGCCGCTGGTGGAAATCGGCGGACGCCCGATCCTTTGGCACATCATGATGCACTACTACCATTATGGCTTCAAAGACTTTGTGATCGCGCTCGGGTACAAGGGCGAGGTGATCAAAAAGTACATGGTAGACTATTCCTCCCTGAACAGCAACCTGACCATCAGCCTGAGAAGTGGCAAGGTGGTAGTTCACAATGGTCCCGTACCGGATTGGACTGTTGAGTTGGTAGACACCGGCATTCCGACCATGACCGGAGGGCGCATCAAGCGCCTGGCCCCTTACCTGGGCAACGAGACTTTTATGCTGACCTGGGGTGACGGTGTGTCTGACATAAATCTACACGATTTACTGGCTTTCCATCGCTCTCACGGCAAGTTGGCCACGTTAACGGCCGTGCGACCGCCAGCCCGTTATGGCCACCTGGTCTTCGATGGCGACCGGGTGGAACAATTCACCGAAAAGCCGCAGACGGTGGAAGGCTGGATCAATGGCGCGTTCTTTGTGCTCGAACCCGCCGTGTTCGACTACATCGAGGGAGATGATACCCAGTGGGAGAAAGAGCCGCTCGAGCGACTGGCACAGGACGGGCAACTCATGGCTTATCGCCATACCTCTTTCTGGCAGTGTATGGACACGTTGCGCGACAAATACGTACTGGAGACCCTCTGGCAGAAGGGCAATCCACCATGGAAAACCTGGGAGTGATATCATGCGAGTCTTAGTCACTGGTCACAACGGTTACGTCGGGACAGTTATGGTGCCCATGCTGATTGCGGCGGGGCACGACGTGGTGGGCCTGGACAGCAACCTCTACAGGCACGCTACTTTTGGAGATGCGGATGGCACCCAGAACGTCCCGGCGCTGGAGAAGGACATTCGAGACGTCGAGGCGCTTGATCTCGAAGGGTTCGAGGCCGTCATCCACCTGGCGGGGCTTTCTAACGATCCGCTGGGCGATTTGAACCCCGCACTGACGTTAGAAATCAATCATCTTGCCTCGGTGCGCCTGGCCCGCCTGGCCAAAGAGGTCGGAGTCAAGCGCTTTATCTTCTCCTCCTCCTGCAGCAACTATGGTGCAGGGGGGCAGGACTGGATCGATGAACAGTCGCCGTTCAATCCTGTCACCCCTTACGGCATTTCAAAAGTACGCGTCGAGCAGGACGTCGCCCAGTTGGCGGATGATAATTTCAGCCCGACGTTCCCTCGCAGTGCCACGGCCTATGGCGTATCGCCGCGTCTGCGCTTTGACCTGGTGCTCAACAACCTGGTCGCCTGGGCCTTTACCACCGGTCGGGTGCATCTCAAGAGCGACGGCATGGCCTGGCGTCCTATCGTCCACATCGAGGACATGGCGCGGGCCTTCATCGCCATGTTGCACGCACCGCGCGAGTTGGTGCACAATCAGGCGTTCAACGTAGGACGTACTGAGGAGAACTATCGCGTCCGCGAGATGGCCGAGATTGTGGCGGAGACGGTGCCCGGCAGCCGCATCGAATTTGCTGAGGGCGCGGGGCCAGACAAGCGCTGCTATCGGGTGAACTGTGACAAACTGCTTCAGACGTTGCCTGAGTTCAAGCCGCGATGGGATGCCCACCGGGGAGCACAAGAACTGTATGCCGCTTTCCAGAAGGTTGGACTGACCCCGGAGGAGTTTGAGGGGCCTAGATACAAGCGCGTGGCACACATCAAACATTTGATCAGTACCGGTCGTCTAGACGAAAGCCTGCGCTGGAAGCAGGACTAGGAGCATGGCAATGAACAACCCGGAACTAACCTGTCGTTCCTGTGGGCGTACTGGCCTTAAACCAGTTCTTTCTCTAGGTCGAACGCCCCTGGCCGATGCACTGCTTACCAGAGAGCAGTTGGAATCGCCTGAGTTGATCGTTCCCCTCGAGTGGGTGTTTTGTCCCCATTGCTTTCTGGTACAAATCACCGAGTCGGTGTCTCCCCAAATTCTCTTTGGTCGGGACTATCCGTATTTCTCTTCCGTGTCCAAGTCGCTGCTGCAGCATTTCAGGGAGAGCGCCGAGGAACTGATCGAATCGCGGAAACTCAATTCAGACAGCATGGTGATCGAGGCTGCCAGCAATGACGGATACATGCTTAGAAACTTTGTGGAGAGGGGCATTCCAGTCCTTGGTATTGACCCGGCCGCAGGGCCCGCTAAGGCTGCGCAGGATGCGGGTGTCCCGACGCTTTGTACGTTCTTTGGCAAGGACCTGGCCATGCAACTGCGAGAAGAAAAGGGGCTGGTGGCCGACGTCTTTCTTGCCAACAACGTCCTGGCGCACGTACCAGACCTCAACGGCTTTGTAGAAGGCATCAAAATCATGTTGAAAGACACAGGTGTGGCAGTCCTCGAGGTACACTATGTGGTGGCCCTGGTTGATCACTGCGAGTTTGACACGATCTACCACCAACACCTGTGTTACTTCTCCGTGACAGCGCTGGACAATTTGTTTAGAAGACACTCTCTTTTTCTCAACAATGTGAGGCGCATCCCCACTTATGGCGGATCGTTGCGCCTGTTTGTGGGGCAGCGCGAGGCCGTCAGTGACTCTGTCCGACTGCTATTGGAGGAAGAGGCAAGCAAGGGCGCAGATCGAATGGACTATTATCTCGAGTTTGCTGACCGGGTGCAAGAGATAAAGCACTCCTTGATGGAGATGCTGTGGGATCTAAAGCGCAAGGGGAAGAAGATTGTGGCATACGGTGCGGCGGCCAAGGCCGCTACCTTGCTGAGCTACTGTGGGATTGACCAGCATCTGGTGGATTATGTGGTAGATCTGAACAAGTTCAAGCACGGGCGATATATGGGGGGCAATCATCTGCCCATCTTCCCACCGTCGAAACTGCTGGAGGACATGCCAGACTATGTCTTGCTGCTGGCCTGGAATTTCGCCGAGGAAATCCTGCGCCAGCAAGAGGCCTATCGGCAACAGGGTGGCAAATTCATCATTCCTATCCCACAAGTTCGAATCGTGTAAGGACGAGTCGGTTTACCTTATGATCGGACTGGGCAGGGCTCGTAGACTCTTTGCATCAGGGATGAGATTCCTGGGCATCCGACGGACACGCAAGGCGCCCGTGCCTGTCGAAGGCTTGCCTGAGGGGATTGCCTTTGAAACGTTGAATGAACTGTGTCTCCAGCGCTTCGGAAAACCTCTTGCACACGTTTCCTACGTGCATATCTCCGGTTGGAAGGCGGCCGGTTCGTACCGACTATTCCTGCAGACTCGAGGGGGCCGCTCGTGGAACCTGATCTACAAGAATGCGATCTACACCATGGACCATATTCCGGCCCTGGCAGGATTGCCAATTGCCCCCGGTCCCCCGGAATATCTGGTGTACAGTAACGCCAGGGGCACACTGGCCAGGTACCTTCCTGCCGTTCACCTTTGCTCAGAGGTAGTTCCAGGAGAGCATTACCAATATGTGCTTGAGGATGTAGGTCAGGAATACCGGCGGCTCAGCCAGCCAGAGGCTTTTCTCGATGTAGCGACGGAACTTCCCGCGATCCATCGTGCGCTCAGCGAGTGGTCGCTTACCGTCGACCAGGATCGTCTCCTACGATATGGCCGTGACTTCTCTGTAGCCCTTCAGGAACATGCCGGAAAAGTCTTAGAACGCTACGCTCAAAGGATGGCTAATCCGGCTTTTTCCGAGATAGGTGAACTGTGGCCGCAGATTTCCGAGGTCTACCAGCGCCCAGAGTTCCATAAGTCTGAAGTCCGCCCGATCCATGGTGACTTTAACTGCGCGAATATCCTGATTCATGAAAGGTGTCCCGACCGCATCAAACTTGTGGATTGGGAGTGGTCAGGCTTGGGGATGGCGCATGCCGACCTGGCCTCTTTGCTGAAAGGGAGCTTATGCGAGTCTGAAATCGCGCAGCGAGCGCTGCTCGTCTTTTCTGAGCAAGATCGCCAGCTCTCTCTCGATGAACACAGGCGCTTGTACCAATGGTGCCTGCTAGAGCGTGCGCTCCTGGATGCTACCTTTTGCGCCGCTCAAGTGATGGCATTCCCGAATTTAACCACCCAATTCAATTTGTCTGAGTTTGTTGAGTACTCTATGCAGCAGGTGTTCCGGTTGTATCAGGAACTGACTTGAGCGATGGGATAGAGCAAACGGACTGGCAAGGTCATTTGGGTGGGTCTGAAAGTGTATAGAGTGAAAGGCGAGAAAAGATGTCCAGGCTGTTGTGCGCACTGATGAGGCGTGCGAAAAGAATGGCCCGCCGGTTGGTGGCCAGAAGTGACGACTGGTTGATTGCTGTATACGCTTCAGCGCAGCCAGCCGGTGTCAAGCGTGGTTTACGTACACTGATCAACCTGATAAGACTTCCGACCTTGCTGATGTTACAGGGAATGAAGGCAGAAGTTTATATGTACGAAAGCAAGGAAGGCCTCAGAGTCGCATATATTGGAGAAGGGAGTTGGGCGCCTTTCCTGGCGCATCTTCTCGAGTCGGAGGCTTTGGAGAAGGTGGACAAACTGGCTTTCTGGCGTATTCCTGCCAAATGGAAAATCCGCAAGTATACCTACGAGACTACGACCGTTGACACGGCATACCAAGATTTCTTTCATCATATGTACCTTCCTTACATATCCAGTAGATACCATGGACAGGCGATCTTGGCCGAGAATGAGCATCTGAAGCAGCATTTCAGTCGGGGAGTATTGCTGATCGTCAAGAGAGAGGAGGAGCCAGTCGCTGGCGTGATCTGCCGGGGCAGTGGACAGACCTGCCACCTACGGCCGGCCTGGGGGCCGGGATATTGAAGGTGCCCGACAATGTGCTGAGATAGCCGATGTCCCCCATAGGACGCTTCATTGGGGCGAAGATTATCTGTCAGTCTATGCCAGGCAGAGCGTCGAGCGGGCGGAGGGGTTGCTAAACTGTCTGAATTCCCATGGTTTCGCCCTCCACGCGATGACTGAAGAGTGTCAGGTAGCGATGTTAGGCAACGGAGGTGATAGTTTTTTCTACATCTACCGCTCTTATCGTCCTCAGTTGCTGGCGATACAGGGCGATCTGACCAGCGCATTCTTCAGAGGCATCAACCATCTCCTCAGCGAACGGGAAGCCATCCAACTGTTCAGTCGGGCGTACTATCCCCGGGTCAAAGGACGGGCTTTTGCTTCCTTAGTACTCGTTCAAAGATAACTCCGCACATTTACAACTGACTCATGGCGGTACACGACGTGGCTTAATGATATAGTTCCAGTTCGGGCATACCCTGCGTCGTACCAGATTCAATGCGGCCATTTCCTTGCCTGAGACCTTGATCCCTGTCTTGTACTCTTGATCCAGCAGGCAGGCTTTGACCTCAAGGCCAGTGGCTGTTGTAGTGCCTTGGATATGGGCCAGCATTATGTCGAAAGAGCGCAGTGGTTTCCCGGCCCAGTTCAAGCTGATGGGACTGAACAAACGATATTCGACTGGATTCCACTTGGAAGCGCCAGTGGGGTAATGGCACACCATCACCTCGATGCCGAAGCGGTCAGCGAGCTCTTCTTGGATCTGCTTTTTCCACAAGCGCGGACGGTATCCATTCCCTCCCCCGGCATCACACAGAATCAGCATCTTCTTTTCGTTGGGGAAGCGGGGACGGTCTTCCAACTGCCACCACCAAGCGATGGCATCTACCACAAACTCCGGTGTCTCGGCCGAGGTACCGACTGCCACGTACCCCAGATTGTGCCTAAGGTCGTAGATGCCATAGGGTGCTGCCCGACCGACTGCATCTTGGCGAAAATCATGGACGTTGACCTCCTCTGGTTCTCGACACCAAGCCCGACCCGCATTCGCAAAGTTGCCAATCAGTTCTTTCTTCTTGCCATCGACACTGATGGTCGGATGTCCAGCGCCCAAGAAAAGCCGTGTCACCCGCTTAATGTACCGAAACTGACGGTCTCGATCGGGATGCGGAGGGCCCGTGAACCGTTTCCGATTCGATTTCAGGGAGTAGCCCAGGTCCTTCAACAACCGCCCAATCGTCACGTACCCGGTCACGTATCCCGACTGGCCCAAGGATGTGCTCAAGTGCCGCAGACTGCTGCGCACCCATTTCGTGTCACCCGTCGGATCGCCAGCAGTCTCACCCTCTACCAGCGCTTCCAGAGCTACCTTGATGCCCGGCTTTTTTTCAACCCGGTGTCTTCCGCCACCAGGCAGGCGGATCCGATCCACAGGACGATCCGCCAATGAATGCTCCAACTCCCGTCGTCCGCGTCGAATTGTCTCCACATCCATTCCGGTGATCTCGGACAAGCGTGTGTCACCACCGTGTCCCAACTTCTTGGACTCCAACGCCGCATACCACCGCCGCTGTTGTTCATCCAAACGGGTGAGAAACAAGTTCATCTGGTAGTGCAACTCCTTGTCCGGATGCTCTCCCGGTTGTTGGCAGATTGAACATTCACACTGGTGTATCGCTTCTTGAGTCACGCTCTCTATCCCTCCGCGCCGTCATGTGCCGGGATATTATACATCAAAATGCGGAGTTGTTTTTGAACGGTTACTAAGGCTTACGATAGCCCCAAATGCAATAAAGGAGTTTGCTGTTCATAATCAATTGAAAGTTGCTTACTTCAACTCTTATGACGCTGCTGACCTCCCTTATTTCTTGCGGAAAAACAGAGCGGCTATGTTGACACGCACATTGTATAACACGCTGAGAGCAGTCAGTAAATTTGCCAGCTTTGGCATACTTGGAGAGAGCGAGTTGATCGTCGTCCTGCAAAAATGACACTGCCTACAAGGTCTGGATGCTGCTTATGGGGATCGAGATGACGTGAAACGACGGCATCACCTTTATGTCTATGCCTTAGTCGTGCTTCCGCCTGTCCTGCTGTTGTTCTGCCTCAGCGCGGTGGAAGCGACAGTTAACGCCGCAGGTCTTGGACAGCGACAACATTCCTTCGGTGTTTCAGGGAACGTTCCCGGTTTCACGGCGGAAACTGAAGTGTATTTCTCTGCCGTCGGGAGCCAGCCTGTCATAGATATCTGGTACGGTTCTCACCAGGTTTTTGGAAGCATTGGCAACCCGCAGGAGTGGATCAACGTCCTGGGTAACGCGTCGGCCCCGGACGGCATCGGCTCGCTCACCTATTCTCTGAACAGTGGGCCGGAATTGCCCCTCTCGGTCGGACCTGGCAATTCCCGCCTCGTCAGCGAAGGCGATTTTAACGTCGAGATCGCGCGCGCGGACCTCGTGGATGGATTGAATCAGGTTGTCATTACTGCCACGGACACTTTGGGCAATCAAGCGGTCGAGACGGTGACGGTCGAGTACGTCAGTGGCAATGTCTGGCCTGAGACGTACTCCATAGACTGGAGTTCTGTCACAGCCATACCCGATGTGGCTCAGATTGTAGATGGTGTGTGGACCCTGGAAGGGGACAGCATTCGCCCGCTAGTGCTTGGCTACGACCGTTTGGTCGCGCTTGGTGACGTGTCTTGGGACGAGTACGAGGTTACGGTCCCAATCACTGTGAACGCAAACCCGCCGGACCCAGACAGCGGTGGCGTGGGTATTCTCGTACGCTGGCGAGGGCATCAGGGGAGCACACAGCCGAGGATCGAATGGTGGCACATGGGGGCTTATGGATATTATAGGTGGAGGGACTATGGTCCTCATCTGGTGCTGCGTTTGAACCAGAGCGAGCCAATCGAAAATGGCAGCGTTCACCTGGACGTCGGGACTCGCTATAGCTTCAAGATGCACGTGGAAACGATGACAGGCCAAGGGGGTTTGTATGGCCTGAAGGTGTGGGAGGATGGCCAGCCTGAACCCTCGGCATGGGATCTTTATGCTCAGGACGATGGTTCGGATCTTCAGGGCGGCGCTGTGCTGCTCGTGGCCCACCAGGTGGATGCCAGTTTTGGCGACGTAGCCGTCACCCCCGGCCCATTTCTCGATGATACCATACCGCCGGTGATCAGCAACATCCAGATCGTGCGACGTGAGACGTCGGCCACAGTGACCTGGGCGACCAACGAACCGGCCACCAGCAGCGTGGCCTACGGCCGGAGCCCGGCGTACGAAGGCGGCACCGTCGTGGACAGTGCGCTGCTCACTCAACATGCCATTACCTTGACCGGCCTTATTTCTGAGACGCTCTACCACTGCCAGGTGACTTCTGTAGATCATAGCGGCAATGCTGCCAGTTCCGTGGACTTGACTTTCAAGACGACGGGAAGTTCCTCTGCCTTTGCATCCGACGATTTCGATGCGTGCAGCCTGGACGCTGGATTGTGGGAGTTTGTGAATCCGCTTGGGGATGCCACGCTGACGATGACAGGGACGCACACGCAGGATGCCTGGGTGTCAATCTCGGTGCCTGCCGGCGTCCGACATACGCTGTCCTCGAGCAATCGGTATGCCCCGCGCATTATGCAACGGGCCAGTGACGTGGACTTTGAGATCGAGGTCAAGTTCGAGTCTGTCTTGACCGCAACCAATCAGATGCAGGGGGTTCTCGTCGAGCAAGAGCAAGACCAGCGTTTCCTCCGCTTTGACTTTTTCAGCAGCGGTGGGGACACCAGGGCCTTTGCGGCAGTCTACGATGGGGGCTCTCTAAGCCAGCGGATAAACGCCGTCATCACGCATACGAACGTTGCTCCTCTGTATATGCGCGTGAGGCGCACAGAAGATCTGTGGACGCAGTCCTTTTCTTTCGACGGCGAGCATTGGACGACCAGTGGCAGTTTCCAGCACGTTCTCACGGTGAATAAGGTGGGTGCGTTTGTGGGGAACTCCGGCGACAACCCAGCGCATACCGCCTTCGTTGACTACTTCTTCAACACTGAGTCGCCCGTCGCACCGGAGGATGGAGACCGAAATGTCCTGACGGTCAACACTGTCGGCCGAGGTAAGGTAACGAAGCACCCTGATCAGCAGACCTATCGCTGCAGCCAGGCGGTGGCACTGAGTGCGACAGCCAGTTGGGGCTGGGCCTTCGATCGTTGGAGTGGAGACCTGGTGGGGAGTACCAACCCTGTCACCTTGACTATGACCGGGAGCCGGGTGATCACGGCCACCTTTACCACGAGCATATCCGACACGCATGAAATCTTTCTGCCGTGCATAGTCCGTCAACGCTCCAGTTGACTCACCTGAAACTCTTTTGCCTGTATGGAGGAGAAAACAATGCCGGTAAACCGCGTGTGTCCCAACTGCGGCTCAGTGGGGATGCCAGTTTTTTATGAACTTGAGAGCGTACCTGTGCATAGTGTTCTGCTTCTGCCGACGCGGGAGGAGGCTCTGAGCTATCCGAAAGGTGACATCGCGTTAGGCTTTTGTCGAACCTGTGGGTTTATCTCGAACGTGGCCTTTGATCCAACTCTGCACGAGTATTCACCCCAATACGAGGCCACCCAGGCGTTCTCTCCCACGTTCAACACCTTTCACCGGAACCTGGCCGTTCACTTGATTGATCGTTACGATTTGCACGGCAAAGACATCATTGAGATCGGCTGTGGGCAGGGGGAGTTCTTGACCTTGCTCTGCGAACTCGGTGGCAATCGCGGGGTTGGGTTCGATCCGGCCTATACAGGCGAACGTGGCCAGAGCGAGGCTCAGGCTCAGATCACATTTATCCCGGACTTCTACTCCGAAGAGTACGCTTACTACCAGTGTGATTTTCTGTGCTGCAAGATGACGCTGGAGCACGTTCAGCCTACGGCTGATTTCGTCAGCACCGTGCGGCGTTCGGTAGGGAGCCGGCCGGACACGGTTGTCTTTTTCCAGGTGCCGGATGTCATGCGCATTCTGCGCGAGTTGGCGTTCTGGGACATTTACTACGAGCACTGTTCGTATTTCAGCCTGGGATCACTGGCCCGCCTCTTTCGGAGATGTGGATTCGACGTCGTTGACCTTTGGCAGGACTATGACGACCAGTACCTGATGCTCGAGGCCAGGCCAGGGGATGGAAAGGGCAGCCTGCCCCTGGAGCAGGAAGACGATTTGGATGCGCTGGCACAAGACGTGGCCCATTTTTGCGCAGACTACCCGTCCAGACTGGACCAGTGGCGCCGTGATTTACAGCAGATCAGATCAAACGGACGGCGGGCCGTGATCTGGGGCGCGGGTTCAAAGGGGGTTGCGTTTTTGACGACGCTCAACGTTCAGGATGAGATTGCCTATGCGGTTGACGTCAACCCGTATAAACGTGGGACGTACATGGCCGGGACCGGGCAAGAGATTGTGGCCCCCGAGTTTCTCCAGACGTATAGACCGGACGTCGTGATCGTCATGAACCCGATTTATTGCGACGAAATCCAGCGGGACCTCGATAGGATGGGTATCGCGGCCAGGCTTATACCGGTCTGACTGTAAGTTTAGAGGATAGCAGCCGGAGTTTCTACGATGATCGGCACTGAACATGCGTCACTGGAAAGCACATGCTCTGTCTGTAGTTCGACAGATATTGCTGTGTTTATCGAGATCC
>Ga0315296_10001828_pt1 | contig 18460 bp, 17 predicted proteins | sample YL17G14_18_MG_FD_203921 | JGI IMG/M metagenome (GOLD analysis project Ga0315296, IMG submission 203921) | Sediment microbial communities from Yellowstone Lake, YNP, Wyoming, USA - YL17G14_18 | ecosystem: Environmental > Aquatic > Freshwater > Lake > Sediment | place: USA: Wyoming | collected... | reverse complement strand
CATAATTGGTTTATTATATGGCGTACGTACCATGTCAACAGCAGAATCTATTCTGGGTGGATCAGGCCCATGTTTGCAGATAGAAAAGATGCCGGCCAAAAGCTGGCCAGGGCCGTGGAAAAATATAGAGCCGACAGGCCGCTGGTCCTAGCCATTCCGAAAGGCGGCGTCGAGGTAGGATACGAAGTCGCCAAACACCTCGGCTGCGAATTCTCCATATTGATAGCGAGAAAATTGCCCTTCCCTGATAATCCGGAGGCCGGATTCGGCGCGGTTGCAGAAGACGGAAGCACCTTCATAAATGACTACGCAGCCCGCGGCCTGTCACAGCACACTATCGACCGAATACTCAAGCAGCAACGCCGAGAGATAAAAAGGCGAATCGCCGCTCTTAGGAAAGGCCAACCGCTGCCGCAAATCGCCGACAGAACCGTCATCTTGATCGATGACGGCATTGCGATGGGCTCGACAATGCGGGCGGGCATCTCTCTATGCAGGAACAAAAAGGCAAAAAAGGTCGTGGTGGCTTCGCCGGTGGCCGGGCCAGCTACCATGGCAGAGCTTGCCAAGATTGTCGATGATGTGGTCGTTCTGGAAAAACCCGCGTTTTTCCGGGCTGTAGCGCAAGTTTACGCTAACTGGTACGACGTCTGCGATGAGGAGGTAATCCGGATACTCCAGAATCTTTATTGACACTGCCGTGTTCGGGATTACTATTGTACTAAACTTGTTGTGCAGGCTATGATATCGGAGCAGCCGAAATGATAAATTTGCATTTTATCTGGCAATTCTTCAGACACCCAACACAGGTAGGAACTTTCACGCAGAGTTCCAAAACTTTGGCAAAAAAAATGGCTGAGCAGATTGACGGAAGCGCCGAAGTTGTCGAGCTGGGCGCAGGAACCGGTGCGGTAACCACAGAAATCCTTAAGCGTCTTCCTGAAAACGGGCGTCTGACCTGCTTTGAGATCAACCCGAGGTTTTGCAGAGACCTGGAAAGAATCAACGACCCGCGCCTAAAAGTTATTAATGATGATGCCAGAAACTGCGAACGATACGTTGACAGTTTCGATTGTGTTGTCTCGGGTCTGCCTCTTGTCTGGTTTACAGAGTCAAAGCAACAAGAAATCCTTGCTATTACCCGTAAATCAAGAAGATACATCCAATTGCAGTACACTCCCCTGTTGGGGAAAAAGATGAGAAACTACTTTCCGGAAGTGAAGCTTAAGTTTGTGCCTCAAAATCTTCCGCCCGCTTTTATCTACGTCTGCAAAAACTCAGCGAGATAATTTGCCCGGCGTAGATACTTTCCACACCTATTGTAGATAATCGCAGATTGACAATTGACTATTGACGACCGACAATTGACAATTGGCGCCGGTTGCCGTAGTCCCGGCTCGCCGGCGTCAGGAGAAAAATTATGGCCAAGATAACTGTACCTGCGAAGGTCAAGAAAAGGGACGGCTCAATTGTCCGATTTGACCAGTCCAAGATTCAAAACGCAGTGCAAAGGGCCGCCCTGGAAGTCCTGGGCGAAAAGCGGAAAGCCCAGAGTATCGCTTGTCGCGTAACCGAAGGCGTCGTAGATCGGCTTTCCCAGCAGTATAAAGGCAAAATCCCCCACATCGAAAATATCCAGGACACTGTAGAATCGGTTTTGATGAGCGAGGGTTATAACCATATCGCCAAAAGCTACATTCTGTATCGGGAAAATCGAAGCCAGTTACGTTTCACTAAGTCTGCGCTGGGCCTGAAAGACGACCTGAAACTGCCCGTCAATACCGTGGAAGTTCTCAAGAGAAGATATCTACTCAAAGACGAAAACCAGAATATCGTTGAAACGCCCAGCGAACTATTCAGAAGAGTTGCCAGCCATGTGGCTAAAGCGGAGGACAACTTCAGGTCCGGCTATAGCAAAGAGGACGTTGAAGAGAAGTTTTATCTGATGATGCGGAATTTGGAGTTTATGCCGAACTCGCCGACCTTGATGAACGCAGGCACCTCACTTGGGCAACTTTCCGCTTGCTTTGTAATTCCTGTGGAGGACTCCATAGAGGGAATATTTACGGCTCTGGGTAACATGGCACAGATACATCAGACCGGCGGCGGCACGGGCTTTAGCTTCTCGAATCTAAGGCCCAAAGCAGATATCGTTCATTCGACCAAGGGACAGGCATCAGGCCCGGTATCGTTTATGAGCATATTTGATAAGGCTACCGGCGTCATCGTCCAGGGCGGAAGAAGACGAGGCGCGAATATGGGCATCCTGCGGTGCGACCACCCGGACATCGTCGAGTTTATTGAGTCTAAGATAGAGCCGGGAGCCTTCGTCAATTTCAATCTCTCCGTTGGCGTGACCGACAAATTCATCCGGGCAGTAAAAGAAAATGCAGACTTCAATCTAATAAATCCGCGGAGCGGCAGAGCAGTCAGGAAAATCAAAGCCAGAGCACTGCTCGACCTGATAGCTTATGCCGCCTGGAGAACAGGCGACCCAGGCATGGTATTTCTGGACCAGATAAACAGGCATAATCCCACGCCCGCGATAGGCCGAATCGAGGCGACAAATCCCTGCGGAGAGCTGCCGCTGCTTGCGTATGAAAGCTGCAACTTAGCTTCCATAAATCTCGCAAAATTTTTAAAACACACCCAAGACAATTGTGAAGTAGACTGGCAAAAACTCAAAGAATCAGTTCGATGGGCAATCAGATTCCTGGATGACGTTATTGAGGTGAACAATTTTCCACTGCCGCAGATCGAACAAGCTACATTGGCAAATAGAAAAATTGGCCTGGGCGTAATGGGATTTGCGGATATGCTCGTAATGCTGGGGCTGCCGTACAATTCGGGCAAGGCAGTCAATTTCGCCAAAAAGCTCATGTGTTTTATTCACAAAGAATCGCTCGAAGCATCAGCAGCCCTCGCCAGGGAGCGAGGAGTTTTCCCCAACTTCGATAGGTCGATTTACGCCAAAGGCAACCTCAGGCTTCGCAACGCAACGGTAAACACGATAGCGCCGACCGGCACCATCAGCATCATAGCCGGATGTTCCAGCAGCATCGAGCCTCTTTTTGCCATAAGCTTCGTGCGAAACGTGCTGTCGGGCACAAGACTTTTCGAGATTAGCCCCTTATTTGAAGCCGTTGCCAAGAAAAGAAAGTTCTATAGTAGAGAGCTCCTTGCTGAGATTGCCAGGCGTGGCTCTGTGCAAAATGTCAAGGGCGTTTCTGAAGACATAAAGAGAATATTCGTCACTGCGTTTGATATAAGTGCCCAGGAGCATGTCCAAATGCAAGCGGCGTTTCAGAAATATACCGATAACGCGGTCTCCAAAACCATAAATCTGCCCGGCGATGCGACCGTAGATGACGTGCGAAAGATATATTTGCTGGCGCATAAACTCAAATGCAAAGGCATTACGATTTATAGATACGGGTCCAAACCCGACCAGGTCTTATCCTTTAGCTATGGCTTGGAAGCTGAGCTCTCTCGCGTCGGTGAGCTTGTTACGGCAGCAGCCGAATATTCGGGCGGGTGCGTAGCCGGTATGTGCGCATTTTAGGGGTCAAGAGTCGCACCCGTCGCCGTGCCGGCGACGGCTAAACAGGATATTTAGCCCCGCAATCCTTCGACCCGCCTCAGGACAGGTTTATTGCGGGGTTTTGTCCGGAATTTATCGCAGAGCGGCGAAATGGGCACACTGAGAGTTATATCAAACAGTAGTCAAACCTTCAGCAGCCGTATGGAGGCGGGCGATCTACTGGCCCGCCAGTTGAAGGAGCTCCAGGACCAAAATGTGGTGGTGCTGGGCATTCCGCGAGGCGGCGTAGTAGTGGCGCGGGAAATTGCCCACGCCCTGCAGGCCGACCTGGATATGGTGCTGGCACATAAATTGGGGGCGCCGGGAAATCCGGAGCTGGCTATTGGCGCCGTTTGCGAGGATGGGCAGCTCTTCGTGGACGAGGAAATTAGCTCATACATGGGCGTCGATGATGACTACATAAAGCGCGAGAAAAGCCGCCAACTGCAGGAGCTCGCCCGCAGGGTCAAACGCTATCGCAGCGTTCTGCCGAAGATTCCGCTGGCCGGGAGAGTGGCAATCGTTACCGATGATGGCGTGGCTACCGGCGCAACCTTGCAGGCGGCATTGTGGGCGGTCAGACAGGAAAACCCTAAAAAAATCGTGACGGCTCTGCCGGTCGGCCCGCAAGATTCGCTGGAAAAGCTGAGCCAGGATGCAGACGAAACAATATGTCTGCAGGCGCCGCCATTTTTCTCGGCAATCAGCCAGTTCTACTCGTACTTCAACCAGGTAGAGGACGAGGAGCTGCTGGAAATCCTGCAAGAAGAAAGCAAAAGAAGAAGCGAACAAGTTAAGGGATAAGCAATAATATTTAGCCCCGCAATTCATTGTGGGGTTTGGTCCCGGATTTTACGTGGAGCCCATGAGTTATGCGGATCGATTCGTATAGCTTTGGAGTTATGAAAGTTGACGGCAAAGAATACAGACAGGACTTGATTGTATTTCCGGACAAAGTTAGGTCCAACTGGTGGCGCAGGCAGGGGCACAGCCTGGCTGTTGAAGACGTGCGCGATGTGATAGAGTTTAAGCCGGAGCTTCTGGTTGTAGGTACGGGCGATTCGGGAATGATGGCGATACCGGCTGCGACCGAAAAGGCGCTGCAGGATGCGGGTATAGGAGTCATTGCGCAAAATACCGCTCAGGCGTGCGGTATCTTCAATGAGCAGACCAAAAAAGGCAAAAATGTTGTCGGCGCATTCCATCTTACGTGCTGACCAGGGAGACATTCGATGGCCGAGAAGAACAGCTTGAAACAACTGGCAGTGATTGGAGCCGGGCCAGGCGGTTATGCAGCCGCTTTTCACGCAGCAGATCTGGGCCTGCAGGTGACATTGGTTGACCCACAGATAAATCCAGGTGGTGTGTGCCTTTACCGAGGTTGCATCCCGACGAAAGTTCTGCTGCACATAGCTAAAGTAATTACGGAAGCCGGCGAACTAAAAGACTGCGGAGTCGAGTTCTCAAAACCCAAAATCGACATAGAGAAAATACGGTCCTGGAAAACCAGCGTTATCAAAAAGCTGGCCCAGGGGTTGGGGCAGCTCTGCCGGCAAAGAAAGGTCGAGTTTATTCAAGGCTCGGCAAGTTTCACGGGCAGCAACGCACTTGAGGTCAAAATCAGAAGAAACGGCACGCAAAAAATTTCGTTCGACCACGCCATCCTGGCAACCGGTTCATGCCCTGTAGCTATTCCAAGCATACCTTGCAGTATACCCGCGGTGATGGACTCCTCAAAAGCTCTGCAAGTCGGCAATATTCCAGAATCATTGCTCGTAATCGGAGGCAGCTACATAGGCCTGGAACTGGGAAGTTTCTATGCGACCCTCGGAACGAAGGTCTCGGTGGTAGAGATAACTTCCAATCTGATGCCCGCATCGGACCCCGAGCTTGTCTCGGTTTTAAGTAAGCGCCTCCAGACGCTCTTCGTTGACATTATGCTCAATACTACGGTTGCCAAAATCAGCGAGCAAGACGGCAAGCTCAAAGTGACATTCGAGGGCCAAAATCTGGACAAAAAAGAGGCTGTATATGAAAAAGTGCTGGTAGCGGTCGGTCGTAAGCCCAATTCAGCCGGTATTGGTCTGGAGAATACTAAAGCCCAGCTTAATGAAAAAGGATTCGTAACAGTCGATAGGAAGCGACAAACAGACGATGAGTCAATTTATGCAGTCGGCGACGTGGCAGGTCAGCCATTACTGGCGCACAAAGCGACGCACGAGGGAATAGTTGCCGCCAAAGCAATAGCGGGTCTGGACACGGCCTTTGAGCCGCAGGCAATTCCTTTTGTAATATATACCGAGCCTGAAGTTGCCGAATGTGGCCTGAGTGAAAGCCAGGCGAAAAAGCAAAACCGAGCAATCAAGGTGGCAAAATTTCCCTGGCAGGCTTCCGGCCGGGCCGCAACGATGGCAAAAAGCAACGGGCTTACCAAGCTGATTATAGACCCTGCTACCGACAGAATTCTCGGCGCCGGAATAGCCGGAACCGCAGCAGGTGAACTAATCTCAGAAGTTTCTCTGGCGGTCGAAAAGTCAGTGACAGCACAAGATTTGGCCGCGACTATTCACCCACATCCTACGCTGTCGGAGACACTGATGGAGGCAGCCGAGGTCTATCTGGGCCAGTGCATACATTTATACCGGCCAAGAAAACCTTGATTTTGAAAAGCTATATCAACGCTCAGCTTTAGCCGGCTTTTTGGCAGCTTTCTTAGCACCGCCGCCGCCATAATATGGATAGCTGTCGAAAACGTCGCCCGTACCCAGGACACGAGGGTCGTTCGTCGCCTTAAGTTCAGCCATAAGAGCGGCGGCAAGTTTCTCTTTGGCCTGAGCATACTCAGCACGGTCTGCAACATTTTCTATCTGAGCAGGGTCTTTGCGAAGATCATACAGCTCCTCGGCAGGACGCTTCTGGAAAGCAAGTTCAAACAGCGTCTTTACCTTCGGGTCCTCGCGATTTTCAATCATATAGTTCTTGGACGGTGAGCCGTCTGTGTCACCATATTGCCCCGGCGGGTCACGAAAGCCGGCGGTATCCGGGTCGCCGGCGGGCCAGTGGTCGGGCTTAAAGTTGCGAATATAAAGAAAATCATACGTGCGTATCGCCCGCATCGGATAGCCAAGACCGTCTTTACGAACCCAGGCGTGACGTTCTTTGCCGGTAAGAACCTTGTCTCGCTTCGGGTCTACTCGCCCGGCTTTGTCGCAAGTCAAAATGTCGAGAAAGCTCTTGGCCGTCATATCCGCGGGCGGTTCTAATCCTGCCGCCTCAAGAAAAGTCGGCGCCAAATCCGACAGGCTGATAAAGTCCTCTACGACCCGGCTGCCGTTGACTCTTTCCGGCCAGCGAACTGCCAGCGGCACATTCGTACCTGAATCGTATAGATTGCTCTTGCCGCGAGGAAACGGCATGCCGTTGTCGCCCGACATCACTACCAGCGTATTATCCAGCTCGCCATTTTCCTCCAGAATTTTCAGCAGCTCGCCAACTTCGCTATCGAAACGCTGAATCTCCCAGTAGTAGTCGCAGAGGTCTATCCTGACGGTTTGGCAGTCCGGCAGGCACGCCGGCACCTGGACATCCTGAAGGTCCATACCGCTGTCCACGCCCGAGCGCCATTTATAAGGCCGGTGCGGGTCGGTGCTGCCGAACCAGAAGCAAAATGGCTTGCCCTTAGGCCGGTCCTTCAGGAACGCTTCGAAGGTTTTGTACTGAGGCCCCGCCGGGTTGCGTGTGCGCCCGCCCGGCTCGACCTGCCCCGGTCCCCAGCCTTTGCGTGTATAGCCCACGTGATAACCTACTTTTTCCAGCAGATCCGGATACACCGGGAATTTTGCCGGCAGCGTGCCCCAGAGGTTGCCGCCCTCTTCGAGCCGCCAGTGCCACTGCCCGGTCAGGATCGAGCCGCGTGAGGGCGTACATGAAGGGGCCGTCACAAATGCGTTGGTAAATAGCACGCCCTGGCGAGCCACCCGGTCGAACGTGGGCGTTTTGACAACCTTATCGCCGGCAATACTTGCGTACGGCCAGGACCAGTCGTCCGCCAGGCAAAAAAGAATGTTTGGCCGGTCTTTGCGGCTCTGGGCTGCAATTAACCCAGCGACGTTCGGATAACCCGAGAAAAGCAACGAAGCCGCGCCCGCGCTTGCGCATTTAAGAAACGCACGACGTGTTTGATGAAAGTCACTCATTTGTCTATTCTCCGTTATCATTCATAGTTCGCCAGGACGCTTTTTGCAACGCCTTCGGCTATTATCTTCTTCTCAAGAAGCGTGTTGACAGACTCGACCATCGTGACCATCCCGTGCTTTTTGCCGGTCTCGATTACACTTCGCAGAAAGTATCCGCCCTTTCTTCTTATGATATTCTTGGCGGCCCCCGTTACCACTAAAATTTCGCAGGCGACTCTTCGCTCACCGTTCACCGTGGGCAATAATTCCTGGTGAATGATGCCCTGCAAGGATTCAGCCAAAAGAAACCGTAACTGACCTTCATCGGTGGCAGGCGTGTAGCTTAGAAGCCTTTCGAGAATCTTGTCGATAGATATAACGTGAAGCGTGGAAAAGACCAGCACGCCGGTCTCTGCCGCGGTTAAAGCTATCCTGATGGTTTCATAGTCTCTCATCTCGCCTATGGCGATAACGTCTGGGTCCTGCCTTAGAGCGGCTCGCAGTCCGGTATAGAATGACTGCGTGTCCCTTCCCACTTCTCGCTGCCTTACGACGCCACTTTTATTTGTGTGCACGTACTCGATAGGGTCCTCAATAGTGATTATGTGCTTTTTGTAGGTGGCATTGACGTCGTCAATCATTGCCGCCATGCTGGTGGTTTTGCCCTGGCTGGTACTGCCGGTTATTAGCACCAGCCCTTTCCTTCTGTGAGCAAGGTCCTTAACGGTATCAGGCAGAGACAATTCGTCGACTGTTCGCGGCCTGGTAGGAAGGATCCGAATGGTGGCCCCCACGGTGCCATTAAAATAGCCAACGTTTACACGGTATCTGCCGCTATCATCCGCCAGCATCAAGTCGTAGTCCAGGTTTTGCTGGAACTCTCTTTTCTGCTGCTCGGTCAGTAGCTCTAACGATATATCCCGGCTTTGCTCGGGGGTCAAGGTTTCTTTGCTGACCGGAACCAACTCTCCGCTGACCCTGAACAGGATTGGGGCGCCGGCGGAAATATGTATGTCGGTGGCATCATTGGCCTTGGCATGTTCCAATAACTGCTTTCTATCTATCATCTGCCGCCTTCCTTTCTTCCGGCGGTTCGGGCGTCGCCGTACCCTCGTGCTTCGCAGCGAATTGCCGCTTCGCAGAGTAGCAGGCGACGGCTAAACAACAATCTGCAATTGAAGGATTTTGCCCGTCTTATTGGTGACTTTGGCTGACTCACTTATTCGGATAGGCCAGACCCAGATTATCTTTTCACGGTCGGCGACAATAAGTACCGTTCGCCGGATTTCTTGCGGCACTTTCGCGTCGGTCAGGAATTTGCCCACCTTCTTTTGGCCCGACAAGCCTAACGGCCAAAATCTGTCGCCATCCTGTCGAAGGCGAACGAGTAATGGTAGATTCAAGTGCTCCAGGTCAAATCGCTCTACAAATCTGCTTTCTCCCACGCTGTCATTCCTGCGCAAGCAGGAATCCATCCTTAATATCTCCATCGTATTTCCGTCGGCCTCAAGAATAGTCGCATCTACAATATAGTCGCCGAATCTTGTCCGCCCCGGGATTTGCAGTGTGACACCCTGGTAGTTCTGCACTTCAGCAACAGAACCTGCGGTAAAACCGCAGGCTAAATCCGCCGTACGTCCGGCGGATAAATATTTAGCCCCACGTTTCACGTGGGGTTCTCCAACCCGCCCAAAAACTAACCTTCCGTATTCGCGCCGTACCAGAAATCCGCCCGGCAGCTCAATTCTTCTGCCGCCGACGTTCCGCCCGGCAAGCTGGCATATCGTTTCATAGTGCCGGTGCGTTAAATCTCTCTCGCCGCTTCCGATTGCAGCAAGACTCCGCCGAATCAGCTCAACCTTTACGGCCGGATGCTCCGGCAGAAAACTCTCCGATTTCAGAACCACGCCGTCGCCGGTCGAATCCGCCATATCCGGCCACACCTTATCTGCTCGCCGACAGACCATATTGTCAAGCCGGCGGGCTGATTGAGACAGTTCCGCCAGTTGCTCGACCATCGAGCCGGCACAATCCTGTTGCAGCACCGGAAGCAGCCAATGCCGAATGTAGTTTCGCCTGTACGTGCAGTCCACATTAGTGTGGTCTGTGCGCCACTTCAGATTTTGCCGCTCTAAATACTGAAGGACCTCGTCCCGCGTGACACATAGCAGCGGCCTTATAAATCTCTCGACCCGGCTCTGCCGGGAGGCATCCTGTGGAGAGACGGGCTTGATTTTATCCTCAAAGACTCGTTTTGGCCAGATGCCGGCAAGACCACGAAAGCCTGTGCCGCGAGCAAGGCGCTGCAGAACCGTCTCTGCGTTGTCATTTTTTTGATGTCCGGTTGCTATGCTGCCGCAGTTATTGTGCCCGGCAATATCCAGCAAACTTGCAATTCGCAACTGCCGGGCGGCAGTCTCAATTGATAGTTTATTAGCACGGGCGAAACCGCGTACATCCACACGCCTGGTAGTTAGGGGCAAGTTGAGTCTCGTTGCTTGGGCAGCGACAAAATCCTCATCCACGTCAGCTTCGCCCCGCCTTAGCTGATGGTTTATGTGAACGCAGAGCAGCTCACCGCTGAAAACGCCCTGGCGTTTAAGCGCACACATGGCGTACATCAGCGCCATTGAATCTGCGCCGCCCGATACAGCCAACAGAATCTTATCCGTCGAATCAAAAAGCCCGTTGATTTTGGCAAATTCAGCTACTTTATTTTCAAGGCCTAACAACATTTACCCATAAAAAATGGGCCTGTTACAGCGCAGGCCCAAACCATACGGCAAAAACTCGCCTGGATTGCTTGCGTCACTTGGTGCCTTCTTCTTCGGTTTTGGTCAGCTCCTTAATCCGCCTGTCTGCAAACTCTATCCACTCGGCGTATTCGCGCTGCTCTTTGACGGCCTGCCGATATAGGTCCAATGCCTCCGCTCTGCGGTACAGGTATCTATCCAGAATAAATGCCGCCTTAAACTTGGCAGGATAAGTCGTCTGCGGGTCCCATTGATAGGCCCTTTGGTAGTACAGAAGTGCTATGTTGTAGTCCTTGAAGTACTCATAGACTCCGCCAGCCTTAAAGGCGGCGTCATCGATCTTGTCACTGGCGGGATGCGTGCTTATAACGCGATTGTATTTGTCCAAAGCCAGACGCAGTTTCTGCTCATTCTTGCCGAAGGGCAGCAGACCGGCATCTTTTTCCAGTTGTACAGCCTCCTGGTAAAGCGTATCGGCTTCCGGGATCAGGGTGGTCGCTTTCAAATCAGCCGGCAGCACCTCGGCGTCGATGACGTACTTATACTGCGGCGCAGCACTAAACGCCGCCAATTCTTTTCTGGCCCAATTCAGTTTCTCGTAGTTGCCCGTTCTATTGTAGTACTGTATCAGCAGCTCCAGGCTCTGGCGATACGCTTGCCGGTGCATGGCCATCTGCTCGACCAGGTCGGCCTCGCCGGCCTCGGCAATGTTGACGGGGCCAATTGTGCCGGGCGATGTATCACCCGGCGCTGTCACGAGCTGGCTCCGCCCAGTATTGCTCTGGCAGCCGACCAACATGTTCAATAAGATTATAAGTGCCGCGGTACAAATTAACCTTGCCATAATGGCCTCCTTTCAGCCTCAAACCATATCTTGTGGCCTACAAATAACCGTCGAATCGCGCCGGCGGTCAGCAACTCGTGGATGCATACACACCTGCGCGAGTCTGCTGGAATAATCCCTTTTCAATAGTCAATTATGAATCAAAAAGCCGACCCGTCAAGAACAAACAGCCAAAAAATTGCCGAGGCTGAAAATTGCAGATTTCAATTGACACTTTCCGCCTGTAACAGTAGAATTACTTTCAAGAGTTTTGGCCTGAATCATGCAGTGGGCGTGAATAGTAAATAGGCATTCGTTATATTTGAGGAAAACCAAGATGACAGCCAAAATAGCCAAAGTCCTAATCGTGATGCTCGTGCTGGCAACGGCGCTTCTGGCAGGAAACACGCTGATCAGAAACCGTGTAGACGACACCAAAGCTATCCAAGCCGGCACTTGTTGCCAAGGCGGAAACATCAAAGCCTGCCTACCCGGCAGCGCCGAATTGTCCTGCCAAGCGCAAAAGCAGGCCCAAACCTGTCCGGTTGCATGTCCGAAGTGCTGCTGTCCGCAGTGTTGCTGCGACGAGCCTTGTTGTCTGAGCACAAAGGGCACAACCGGCTGTTCAACCAGTCAGCAAAAGTCGTGCTGCGCTTCTAAATGAAGGTCGAATGGGCGGCTGTCTGTTGATGTTGTGGCCCCCCATAATCGCGGGAGCATTGACCCTCGGTTGTGCCGAGGGTTTTATTTTTGTTCCTGGCTTACATCTGGAACAGGCTGCTAATGAAAGGAATATCAAATGGATTGTGTTTTCGCCGAACCGGAGCACCTTTTTACCGCGGTAGGTCCTGTCGTGGTAATAATTGTCGCGATCTTTCTTCTTGCAACATCGTTGGCTCTATTGGCGATAAAAGCGGTAGTCTATTGCAAGATATTCCACAAGGCCGGCTACTGCTGGGCGATGGGGCTGCTTATGCTGGTTCCCATAGCCTGCGTAATTATGCCGTTTATTCTTGCCTTTGGCCGTTGGCCGATCGAGAAAGAGCTTGAGCAACTGCGCCGCCAGTAAGAAAATATCTCCACCTGATGCCACCGAAATAACACCAAACAAAGCGAAAAGATGCCAAAACAGTGGACAGCAGAAGAAGTTCTAATCGCCGTCAGGGCATTTCAGCCGGCCTGCATCCTGACCGCCGCCGCCGAGCTGGATGTATTCAGTGTGCTCTGGAAAAGGCCGATGTCCGCAAAATCGTTAGCCGGCAAACTAAATAGTGACATCCGAGCGACAACTATTTTGCTTGACGCGATGGCTGCTTTAGGGCTTCTGGCTAAAAAAGGCGATAAATTCAGCGTTCCCGCCGAAGTAGCAGTACTATTGACTGAAACGGGGTCTGGCAATATCTTGCCTGCCGTGCGTCACCTGGGCAATTGCCTTCGTCGCTGGTCGCAATTGGCGCAGGTGACACATACGGGAAAGCCCGCCGACCGCGAGCCGAGTATCCGCGGCGAAGCCGCCGACTGTGCTGCCTTTATCGGCGCGATGGACAATTTTTCCGCCCCCCTCGTTTGCCAGGTCATTGACTGTCTGGGACCACTCACTTTCAGGCACTTGCTCGATATTGGAGGAGGACCTGGCACGTGGACAATCGCATTTCTGCGTGCGGCCCCCAAGGCCAGAGCGACCCTTTTCGACCTGCCGGAGGTGATACCCCTTGCCAGACAGCGCATCGCCGATGCCGGACTAAGCGACCGAGTGAGCCTGGTCGCAGGTGACTTCTACGTCGATGCCTTACCCGCCGGGGCGGATTTTGCCTGGCTGAGCGGCGTTGCCCATCAGAACTCCCGTCAGCAGAACCGTGCCCTTTTTGCCAAAATTTATGTCGCTCTGGAGGAGAACAGCGTTCTGGTTATACGCGATGTAGTGATGGATGAATCCCGCACTGAGCCTGTAGCTGGAGCGCTATTTGCCGTCAACATGCTGGTTGGAACCGAATCCGGCGGCACATACATTTTCAACGACTTCCAGCAAGACCTAACAGAAGCCGGCTTTAAGAAGGTGACTTTAATATACAGAGACGAAGCTATGAGTTCCTTAATTCGGGCTGAAAAATAATAATGCGCTATAGAAAAGGTGTCATTTCGACCGAAGCGATGCGGAGCATCGCGTAGCGGAGAAATCTGCTAAAGCAAATTTCCCTTCAATTTTTTCTCTAAAGCCTCTGCAATCTGGTAGGCCACGAAGTATCCGTTTTCGATACGCTCCTTCTCCGTCATCCCCCGTTTGAGCATCTCGTATCCTTCAATCCCATCGTAAAAATGAGCGTCCTTGGATTTGTATAAATCATCAAACGTTGATACATCCTTCGCGTAAACTTTGGCCTTTTCTATATGCTCTCTCGCCGAAAGACCAAGCGCCCTTCCCTGCCCCATCTCGGATAGAGCCTCCCCGCAGAATAAATGAATATCTGCCAATTGCAGCCGATGCCCCGCCCGTTCCGCTATTTGGTGCGCCTCTTTCAGCGTCTCTTCAATTTGCCTCAGTTTACACACATCCCGTGCCCTGGCCGGTGTTTTCACCCACTCTAATCTTGCGTAGCATATTTCATTCACATCAACTCACGTCTGTCTTTACCCGAGGAGGCAATTCCACTTCCGCTTACCAGTTCACGGCAGCTAATTCGGCGTCGGCTATTTCTTCGTCGCGACGGTGGTACCCGCATTGTTCGATCAACTTGCGGGCTTTGGCAAGGGATTCCTTGTCGCGGAAGAAGCGGGCGTGGTGCAGGTGGATGTCGGCCATTTGCAGCCGCATGGGGCCGCGCTCGGCAATCTGGCAGGCTTCGTCCAGGTCGGTGCGCGCGCCATCGGCGTCGCCCTCCAGAAAACGCAGCCATGCGCGGGAGAGAAGCCCACGAGCGATGTAGTCTTGATTACCAGAATTTCGGAGCCAGTCTACGGCGTCGGTGAGATGCTGGCGAGCCTCCCCGATTTTAGATTCCTGATTCTTGATGTTAGATTGGTTGAGGATCGCAAAATAAAGCGCAGTGCGTCCCATCGTGAGGTGGTCGAGGGCAATGTCAAGGAGCCGTTTGTTGCGCTCGGCAATCTTGATGGTCTTCGCCGCCCGCTGCTCTACTTCGTGGCAGGTTTCTTGGGATTTTGGATTCCTGGTTTCGGGTTTCAGATTTTGCATTAGCTGCCACACGGTGCGCTCGGGTTCAGAAAGCAATAGGTCGCAGTACTTGAAGCCATGAGCTGAATAGAGCCATCGGAATTTTGGCTCAATCTTGGCCTGCAATTTTTCGGCTTCGTGGAAGCGCGCCAGCGCATCGCCGAAGTGGCCTGCTTGATGCAAACCATCAGCAAGATTCACGAGGCTCCACATCTTGTAGAATTCGAAGCCACCGTACTCAGCGAAGCGAATGGCCTGTCGCGCGTGCCGCATTGCTCGATCTATTTCTCCAAGGATTAATTCCAATTCGCTCAGAATGATAGCACTCGCAGAGGCCATTGGCCACTGCCAACCATTAGTACTGTGCTTCAGCGCGGCCCGGCTCGGTTCGAGTGCTTCTTCCACTCGGCCCATGGCACGCAGACACGAAGCAGCTTCGTTCAGAAGCCAAGCTTGTTCACCTTTCTCAACCCCTCCTCGCTCACGTTTTGTTTTGACCTTGGGAAGTGCAGACACGGGGCGACTCCACTGCCGGTCGAAGAAGTGCGCAATCGCACCCAAGGTGGCGCTAAAAGCACCAAGCTCGACTGTGCTGAAACGTCTTCCACGTTCGATACGATTCACGTAGACATCCAGAATAACTTCTCGATGAAGATTCGCCTCACACCCATGTTCCACAGCTTGATAAAGTGGTAACAAGCCTTCAAGCGTATCTGGCCAGTATTTTGTATTTTTCTTGAGATGCTCGTAGAGCCGACGGTGGGCGGAAAGCCAGGCTTCAGGATTCTTTTCGCGGAGTTGTTGAGCGAAATATTCGCGTACGAGAGGATGAGTTTCAACCAGAGGTCTCTGCGAACTTCTGAGGCTTGATCTCTGAGTTCTGAGTGAGAGGAGGCCACATTCTTCAAGGCGTTTAAGGGAAATGTTCCATGGTTTTTTCCTCAAGCTCACGCGCGGTTCGGTCAGGCCAGGGATTGCCGGTTTGCGGCGCAGGGCCGCCAAGCAACCGGCATCAGCAGGGCGATCGAACAGACCCAGCATGCGGAGCACTACGAGCTGGCGTTGACCTTCTTTGCCACCGTCTGCCATCCAGTGTTCGTATGCTGCCATAATCTTAAAAGCATGGCCGATCCTCTTGTCAGCGTCAGCTGGATTAGTTTTGAACTCTGCGTCAGCTTCCTTGAATTGGATGATGTCGCGTTTTCGGATGTCGCCGTCATGAGCGAGAGAAAGGTAACCACCGAGAAGACGAAGGGTCAGAGCGTGACCTTCAACTTCGCAACTGGCCGCAAGCAATTCGGTATCGTCTTCTTTTATTGCCACAGCACCAGCCTTTCTTACTCCCGCCCGGTGAAGCACCCTTGCCCCAGCTTCCTTGGAGAGATTCTCTAGTTTCCATTCTGGTGCAGTGGTGTCGCGGAAGGGCACCAGATCGGCCACGTGTTCGCGGGTTGTCACTAGGCAAAGTCCGGGATTGCGCTGGGCTAGTCCCAGGAGCAGGGCTGCCAGTGCGGGATCACGGAGCTGGCCAGCTAGCGGGCCGGGCGTGTGGTGCAGTGGCTCGAGGCCGTCGAGCACCAGCAAGGTGCGCCGCTGGGCGACGAGCTGGGCTAGGCGAGCACCTTTCTCCCATGAGGATGAAGCGCTGCGAGCCAAGACGGGATCACCAAAAAATTCGAGCGAAGTGACAATGAATGTATCAGTGGACGCAGCGCCGTGCTCGCGAGTGCCCTGGCTGTAGAAGGACCAGTCGAACACGCGATCAAAATCAGGCCAGTTAGCAGCTGCTTTTCGCGCCATCCATTCGACCACGAGCGAAGTCTTGCCAACACCGCCCCAGGCCACGATTGTTAAGATATGTTTGGACGGATTTTTCCAGGTCTGATCAAGTGCAGCAAGTTCCTGTTCGCGGCCGAAGAGGTGGTCGGCCCCGTGTCGGAGACGGGTGGGGGCGATCTTTAGATCTATGCTCGGCACCGAAACCCCCGCCCACAAACCCCTTCCCTTCTTTCTCTTCCCCTCCTTCACAGCGACAAGAATCTCTTGCAAATACTGATTAAAGCCATCCATTCTGCCGTCTAATCGATCCAATTTACCGATAACAGCTCTCTTGAATATCGGCTCATACTGCACACACACATTGTAAGTAGACTGTCCGAGCCTTTCCAAATCATTGCTTGCCTTTGCTTCATTCAAATGGAAAAATGGCTGAGGTTCTTCGACATTGTTTTTCACCCAGCGCCAGCTCTCCATAAAAACTGCATGCCAAACCTTTTTTTCGGGTAATTCGTTCTGAACAAGCTTGACTTGCAGGGCGAAATACTCCGGCCTTTCATTCTTGGCCGTTGAAGGATCGACCTCTGGGAAAAGCGATTTCGGATTGACGTATCGACCCCTTGGCAGAGACTTCGCCCACTTTGCGATTGCCTTATCAATATCTATTGCAAGTTCCGTACTGGCGCACAGATGCTGGAGCACGCTATCGCCAAGCTTGCCGCACATCCAATCTATGAAACCACCTGTTATTGGATCAACCATGGCCCAGCGCTTATTTACAACATTCGAAGATTTCCGCTACGAAGAGAGCACAATTTTATTATACCCGAAAAGTTTGGTAAGAACCACCTTTTCCCCCTCCGACCTATGTACATGGGCGTGCTTTGTCGCACCACGCAATACGCACGCCTGCCCTGAGCAAAGTCGAAGGGGCATACGACTTGGTACGCATGTTCTTCGAGCCGGCGTCCCCTTCGGTCTAAATAATCAATAGTCAATAGTAAATAATCAATTACTAAACCAGCGCCTTCTCGAACTCCGCGACCTTAGGTGGTTTTTTGCCCTTGCCGGGCACGATCTTATGCCCTTCTGCCTCCAGATGCGAAGCCTGAGCTTCGACTCCGCCGGGATATTTCGGGTTAAGGCTACCATCGTCTTTGACTACCCGCCAGTAGGGCGTTACCTGTTTCTTACCCTTGCGGCGGTCTTCCTCAGCCGCCTCGGAGATGATCCGCAGAAAGATGCCGACAGTCAGCGGGCATGTTGAATCTGCCCTATATTTTTGGGCCAGTCTCTCTCTGATTTGACCAACAGTAATGAGCCTTCTTTTAGTCACCTTCCTTATTAGCTCGTCAACAAGGAGTGGCGTCGGCACCAGGATATTTTCGCCGCCCATTGTCTTTTGCCATTTGACCGGCACTTTAACTACTTTTGGCAGCCCCGCCGGTGGATTTTCTAACTTTTCTTGCCAGCTCTTGCGTGATTTGAATCTCTCGCTCATCTTTTACCTCTGGAACTTAGCCCCGCCGGCCTGGCGAGTCGTCGATAGTGTTTAGCCCCCAAATTTATTTGGGGGTTTCTAAAAATGCGACCGCAGACACTCGATGCTCTTGCGGGCAATAGTTTCAGGGTCGGGGTCGTATTTGAAGACCTCTACCGAAAGCCACCTGTCATAAGCTATGTCCCTTATCGCTTCCGCGATGGGGCCGTAGTCCACCTCGCCCATGCCGGGGCCGTAAAGATTTGGGTCGTTCACGTGGAAATGGCCGATATCTTCAGCCTTGACCGAACGGATAATCTCGGGCACGGGCTTGCCTTCCGAGCACATCGCCTTGACATCAAGATGAAGCCTGAAGTTGGGGTGATTGATTTGCCGGACCATCTTGATGCCTTCTGCGACCGTGTTAATAAAATCGGTCTCCGTGGGCGACAACGGCTCAATACATAAAGTCACGCCCAGCTTGGCTGCCTTCTCCAGAACGGCGGAAAATAATTCGAAGGCCCTCTTCCAAGCACCCTCGAAGGTTTGTCCCGGCAGGATGCTCCGCTGCTTTGGCGAGCCAATTACCATAACCTTGCCGCCCAGGTCGCTGCATAGATCTACAAGGCAGGATAAATAATCTCTGGTTTTACGCCAGACCGCGTCATCGGGCGTGGTGATATGCAGGCCTGTCGGCCCGA
>Ga0315296_10001827_pt1 | contig 18464 bp, 16 predicted proteins | sample YL17G14_18_MG_FD_203921 | JGI IMG/M metagenome (GOLD analysis project Ga0315296, IMG submission 203921) | Sediment microbial communities from Yellowstone Lake, YNP, Wyoming, USA - YL17G14_18 | ecosystem: Environmental > Aquatic > Freshwater > Lake > Sediment | place: USA: Wyoming | collected... | reverse complement strand
CCCATTTCATTGCACTGCACTGGACTTTCTAAGAGTTCTCTAATTCGACAAGCTAAAGCCCCGATGTCTTTAGAGGGGACTAAATAGCCGCCTCCCCCGTCCCGGACTGCTTCGGGAATTCCGCCAGTTGCATAAGCCACCACCGGGCGCTCCATAGCTTGAGCTTCTAACAACACCCTTCCCAAGCCTTCCTGGATGCTAGGCAAAACAACTACCCGGGATGCAGCATACCAATTCCGCAAATCTCGGATGTCAAGCTCTCCAAGAAATAACACGCGATCCTGAACGTGTTCTTCTGAAATCACTTCTGTTAATCTGTTCATAAAAGCCCGGCTTCCCAAGCGACCTGCAAAAGCAAGAACGGCATTAAATCCTTCCTGCGAAATCCGTCCCAATGCTCTCACTGCATCAAGATGCCCTTTTTCTTCAGTAATTCTTGCAGGCAGAAGTATCAGCGGCGTGTCAATTTTATTTCTTAAGGGGCTAGCTTTTTTAAAATGAAAAAAATCTGTATCAACTGAATCCGACAGGTTAACAAAGCGATTTCTAATAAAATTTGGAATATCGATACTTGATACACCACCAATGGCTCTAGCCCCTGATATCTGATTTTTTATCAGCCGACGATTGAGTTTTTTATTACTGAAGTGATTGATGACTACAAATGGAACACGCCTTTTTATTAGATAATCAATAACGGTTCTCGAGTCTTCGCTAATCCAGTGAAATGATGCGAGGTCTATTTGATACTCATTAAGGGTAGAAAGAAGAATATCGTGAGATACCATAGATTGATTATTTTTTAATCTCATCAGTATTGCCCACAAACGCTGTGCTTTGCTCATTTGCGGTTTCTGCGTGATTGCTAAAATTGAAGGTATCCATATGATCTCTCCCTGCCCTACTTGCTCGACCGCTACCTTAGGGGATTCCTTATCTATAACAAAATACATCTGCAATATCCTCATATCATTTCGTCTCAGTAAAATTTCATTAAGATCTTTCAGATAAGATTCAACTCCACCAAAACTTGATCTTCGCCCTATATGAGCAAACCTGAAAATTGTTTTCCCATCAAGAGAATTAACCTTTTCTCTCAAGACACGCTTCGAATCTCGCCGAGATAATACTCCATGAGTCATATTATTCACTTCTATAATTAAGATTAACGCTTCCCTAATGTTTGTTGCGAAAAAAATGGATACACTCATAGATAAGCATACTGAAAAAGCGGATGAAGGTCGAATGATTTCTGAGTCACGCACGGCCTTGGACGAAATCACCCAGGGCGTGGCGCGGTGCGTGCGCAGAAAGCTCTGGGGAGTGGTGCGGTGGAATTTTTGAATAGGATGTCGACTATTGAGGCAGAGAACGTAAGCCGGGCAATCGTCCGGAATGCCCATCTTCCGGGCCGCGGTCGGTTCGAATCTGATGCAGAGCCTGGAACCGACGTGGCAAGTTGTATTTTACGAACCGGATCCATCAGCCAAAAAGACCATGGCGCTGGCCGATTTGACCGGTTCCCGCAGGAAATAGAAGATGCTGTTGAGGACTCGGAAAAATCATGGAATCAGCCTTCATGCCGTCCTTTTCTCCTTCTTAAAAGTAATCGCCAGCCAGATTGGGACGGCCATCAACAGATTCGAGAAGAAATGGAGAGACGATTCAGCGATATTGTTGAACAAGGCCATGATAAGCCAACAAATCCAGAGGACCCCCCAATCGTATTCGAATTCGAGTTCCTTTTGGGCTTTCTGGCATGACGATAGTATGAAAAGCGAGACTAGCAGCAGGCCTACGAATCCGAGCACAAGAAGGACTTCCAGATAACCGTTATGCGCGGAACGATATAAGTAGCTTTCCCGGATTGCCTTAGTCCAGAAACCCCCGAAGCCATGACCCAACACCGGCTTTTTCATCGCTAAGGGAACGAGATATGCCCAGATCTCGGACCGACCCGTCAGAGTGCTGTCCCGCCCGAGGCTGGACGCATAATCGCCGCCGGGCAATTTGCCGACCAGCGGGGCGGCAGTTCCGTAAATGATGACAAGAGCCATGATCGCCGACAAAGTCTTCACGCCTGGCCTTTTGGGATGTTTTTTCCATGCCATGAGCCCAGCATAGAAAAGCAATCCCGCGGCAAGCATGATAATCGATGTCATAGAGTACGTTCCCGGTCCTTTCAGGAGCCAGAGCGATAGCATCAAAATGAAGACATTCACAAGAGCATGATAGCGGGGCTTCCGAATATCTGCATGCTTCCATCGCTTCAACAGGTCCCAGACTAGAAAAAAAGAAGCAAAGGAGGCCAGTATACCCAGCCCGTTTTTCTGTTCTGCGACGCCAATCCATGTCTTCGCACCCGACGAGGGATGATATTCGACGCCGTGTTGGGAGAAGTACTTGATCAAGAGCCATGAAAAAGGAATAAGGATATATATTGTTCTCCTCAAGACGCACTGGATAGCCTTTAGCGGATCCTTCTCCGTCGAAATAAGCAGGCCGAAAACGACAGCCAGAAACTCGCTGGCCCAACGCTTGAAAGATACGAACGGAATAGGGGACCAAAGGACACTGACGAGCATAAATGCGATCAGGGCCGACAGCCAGAAATTCTCTTTCATGGCATTGGCCCAATCCGCTCCTCTTCGGATAAGCAACCTGAGAGCGATACATAACAAAATGATCTGGAAGGCTCGATCCAACGGGCTTCCAGATTCGATATCGGTGTTCGTATTGCCGAACCAATAGGCCAGGGATTTGCTGGAAACAGAAACCAGCCAGATCATCGGTATCCAGAGGGCGGAGGACACATCCGGCGATTGCCGGTGATCGAGGCGTAGCAGAAACACAACGAACCCGATACAGAGAATAAGCGCAAGCGGTGGCGGCACAGTAGTTTTATATTATCTTCAATTCAAACCGGATTACAATAGAGACCGCATTGAATCACCGGGGTTACGCGCAGGCCCCACCCCTTAGACAATTTAAAGGCTCAAGGGGCAAACACGATCAAGGGAGTTATATGCTTCTTTTATCTTGTGGATTGATAGATTCTCTCAATGAGTTCGACCGTTTTCATTCCCTCTTCTGCCGTTGTGGCGATATCAGCCTTTCCTAGCAGCACATCCACGACATTCTCAAAGATTTTATCGTGATTGGACATGGAGCCTTGATAGAAGCCGTATTCATTGGCAGGGCGGCATTCGGCGATATGAGCGATCTCGTGGCCTTCGATTGATTGGTATTCGAGAACGTTCAAATACTGCCCGCCCACCTTCACCGTCCCCTTCTCTCCAAATATCGTTATCGAGCCCTCCATGTTCTTTTTATGGCTGTTGACAGTATAATTTATGGTGCCCAACGCCCCTCTTTCGAATTCAAGCGCGATCACGCCCGTATCCTCGAACTCAATTATATTCTTGTGAAAAAAATTCTTGGTGATCGCATATATCCGGGCAACATCTCCGACGAGCCATAACAGCAGATCGATGAAGTGGCTGAATTGCGTGAAGAGCGTCCCTCCGTCGAGGGCCAGCCGGCCTTTCCAGTCGGAGGTCAGGTAATACTCGTTGGTCCTGTTCCAGAAGCAATTGAGCTGAACGTTGACGATGCGCCCGAGCCAGCCGTCGTCGACTACTCTTTTGAGCGCGACGATGGGAGGGTTGAACCGGTTTTGCTTGACGATAAACAGCTTTCTTTGCGCCTTATGCGCTGCCCGTATCATCTCATGGCAATCCGTTGACGTGAGGGCCATCGGTTTTTCACAAACGACGTGTTTGCCGGCTTGAAGGGCCAGGATCGAATGAGGGGCATGGAGCGCGTTTGGGGTACAGACGGAAACCACATCGACATTCCCTTGTGTTCTCAGCAGGTCCTCGATCCGGAAGAACTCGGCGCAGGAATATTTCTTGGCCAGGTCCCGGGCCCTTTCGGGGACGACGTCGCAGACGGCGGCCAGCCTCCCGTAATTCGCTATGTGCTCGGCGTGTCTTTGGGCGATTCTCCCGCACCCGACGATGGCGAAGTTGATCGTTCTCATTTTTTCCTCACATCAACAATTGAGCCAGGACATCCAGGTATTTGAGACGTTCGTTTTTCCAAAGATATCTCGCCGATTCCCTCAGGACGGCTTCCCTCTTGCCGAGTAAGAGCGATGGATCGTCGAGGATCCGATCGATGAGGAGGGTCAAGGTGTCCATATTCCGGGGGTCATAGCCGAAATAAAGCCTTTCATCGAGGTAATATCGGATGGCCGTATTCGGGACGGTTATGGCCGGTATCCCCATGGCGAGGAGCTCCATCAATTTCACGGGCAGCATATAATCCGTCGCGGGGGAAGGAGAGTAGGGGACCAATCCCAGATGATACCGGCCAATGATCTCCGGCAGCTGCCGCAGAGGGTAGGACGTGTTGTCGAATTCAACGATGGCCCCGAGCCCCAACGCCCCGATCCGCTCCCGGAGCGCGGCATCATCGTCCCCTTTGCCGATGATCTTGAAGAACAGCTTGTCCATTTGCCGGACCTTGCGGATGGCCGATAGGACGCCTTCAAAACCGAACCTCGCGGAGACGGTCCCATAATATATCATCCGGATCGGCAGGTCTATTGTGTACGGGTCATGGACCCGGAATATCCCTTCGTCGGCGAAGTTCGCGACAACGGAGATCTTGCCCGCGGGGATCCCGTCCCTGAGGAGGATATCCCTCTTGACGGGCTCGTGAACGGTTATGACCCTATCCGAAAAGGCCGCGCTGAGCTTCTCCAGCCATAGGATCAGATGATAGAAGCCCCTTCGTCCTGAACCGGGGAACTTGGCCATGTATGTCTGGGGCATCGGGTCGTGTATGTCCAGGATGATCTTGGCGCCCGTCAGTTTGGCGAACACCGCGGAGAAGACCAGGAAATCGGGCATATTGCATACCTGGATGATGCGATAGTTGTTCTTGATGTGGAGCCGGGATATTCGGACGAGGCAGCGGATGAAAAAATCGAGGTAGCTCAAGACATAGAGCGTTTTTTCAGAGCCCCGGTATTGCCCTGTCCTCAACCTGTGGATCGTCACGTGGTTCGAGACCAGCTTTTCTTCTTGGCCCCGGCTGATCGGAGTTATGACATCAACCGCATAACCGGCATGACAAGCGGATTCGGCCTGGCGCATCACCCGCGCGTCGGTCAAATAGTCCGTGTAAGCGATGATGCAGATCGACTTCATCTGAGCCGCGATTTTTTCCACAGCCTTTCGATCTGCTCACGACGGATGAACGCCACCAGTTCTTCCGGCACCGGTCTTTTTCGTCTTTGGAGGCCGGCGGCGGCATAGCCCCAAAAGAGGACGAGCCCGCCGATGACGAAGGGCTTGGACTTCATCTGGTAGAACATCCGGAGGACTTGCCAGAGCGGGTGGTTGCCTAGATAATAATCCTGTCGGCCCAGGCGATATCTTGCACCCAGCGGACTGGCCTTTCCGGTGCCCATTTTCCGATGATGGCGAATGGTTTTATCCGTGAATGTCCTCGTTTTCCATCCCTTCATGCGGGCCGTGGTCACGGCCACCCAGTCGATGCCTCCGCCCTTGATGGGCGTATACCCGCCGATCGATTCGAAGCACTCCCGCCGAAAGAGCTGGCAGGCCCCGGAGACATGTTCGATATTGGTGAAACGATAATCATAAGCCGATGAGGAATCCTCCACGAACGGGGTCCCCGCCACGCCCAACTCGGGATTTAGGGAGAATTTTTCGAGGAGATATGCGAAGTAATCCGGCTCAAAAGAGAGATCGGCATCGAGATTACCGACTATGTCGAACTCCAGTTCCTTGACCCGTTGATATCCGGCTCTGAAACAGTGGACCTTGGCCGCGAATTGCCGATCGTCATGCTCCGACATGCGAATCCATTCGATCCAATCGTATTGGGAACTGTATTTCCGGGCTATCTCGTCCGTGCGATCCGTCGAGCCGTCACTGACGATGATCCAGCGCTTGGGCAGGACTGTCTGGGATATGACAGATTGAACGGTCATTTCCAGAAAGGCTTCCTCGTTCCGCGCGGGCGTGATTATGAGATATGAAAGGCGGTCGGCAGAAGCAGGACCGAATGCTCGCCCGGGGTCTTTCATGGTAGCCTACGCGTCATTATACAAAATATCGTAGACGTGTCTAGTTTCAGAATAGGTCGGAAAGCCTGCCGGAACTGACGTACGTATCCCATCTCAGCTTCGACGGCGTGGTTTTCACGTAGCTGGCGACGTCCGGACCGAAGGCGGGCCAATCTAGAGAGTTGGACTCGAGAACATTACCAACGTACGAGGTGAACTGATTCAGGACCTCAACGTCGGCGCAGATTTTATTCATTGTAACCGAGGGGTTGTAGTTATCGCCGGTAAGCCAGCTCCTGAAGCCCACATTGTGTCTGTCCGTCGTTTGGTTCGGATGGGCTTTGCAGGCCGGTGTAGCGCACGTCACCCCAACAGGGTAATCCGAGATCCCCTTGACGCCATCCATCCACACGCCCGCACGACTCCAGTCAATCGTCCGGTCCGGAAGATTAATCGCCTCCATAGTTTCAGCAGAGCAGGTAGAGCAGCAAGCGACCATAAGAAGCGTGGTAGGTAAACATCCATACATATGATGATAATAACATATTCGCTTGATCATTGCCCGCTGCTCCTTGTTGACAGGTATTTTACCATAGAAGTATAGTCTTGCTGCCAAAATCACCCTGCTAATTTTATTGCCGACTGGCCCTTCGATATCTTATCGGAATATGGAACAGATCTATCTCAGCCTGAAACTCCCTAGCCGCTTTCGACCATGCTTTTGAGAATGGCTATCGCACGGGAGTTGTCGAAACGGAAGTCCGTCTTCAATTGACCTATTTTCCCGATGGCTTCCTTTAGCTGTTCTTTGTCATGAACGACGAAGGTGAAACCCAATTCGGCCAGCTTGTAATGGAGGTCTTCGTTCATATCGCTTTTGGTCGGCAATTCTTTATACTCATAATCCCGGGGCATGACGATGAACTTCTTTCCCAGCCTTAGGCATTTTGTGACGATGCCCGCGCTCTCTTGGGTTATGACGTATTTTGAAGAGGTTATGAGCCTGTTGATCTCCGCCGGGGTGCAAAAATCAAACGTCTCTGCCAATTCGGTTTGATATTTCGTGAAGCCCATCTGGATAACGACCTTTCCTTCGATGACCTTTTCCTTGATGAGCGATTCAACGGCCTCGATGATCCTCGGGAAAGCATGTTCTCTCATCCCCAGGGCTACGAAGACAATATCCTCCGATCTTTTTTCTTGCATAACAGGGAGGCTATTAGAAATAGCCGTCCCTATGCTAAGGACGTTTTTTAGCTCCACACCGTCCCACTGGGAGAAAATAGGGTGACGGAACATCCGTATGAATTTGCCCATCTTCGTGAGATGATTGACATGCGAAAACGTTTCGATGTGGATGAACTTGATTTTTAGCAGGCGTGATAGAAGGAACGGAATAAAACCGATCATGCCGGGCCCGGTCGAAATGATGTGAGTGGGCCGTTCTCTTCTCAATATGCCATAGACGCGAGGAGCCTGAACAACGTAGGTCCATGGCTTCCTGAAATGAGCGCCATTGATGAAATGCCTGCTCTCGCTGCTGAGAGAATATTCCGTTTGAGGAGTTTTATTGACTATCCAGAAGCGCGGGAATTCCTGATAGAATTGATAGAGGTTTTGCATCTGCTCAAAATGGCCTCCGGATGAGCAAGTCAAAGCCAGCTTGACTTTTCGAAAATACTTATTTCCATGGGAGAGGGAAGCGACGCGATTCGATGCGGATATCGATGTTCCGTCATAACTATATGCGGCGTCCATGGGAAAAGTCGTTTTCCAGAAATGCGCAACATCCCGTGGAAGCGCATGCCAATATCGATCTTTGTACCGGCCATTCACGTATTCGAGAAGCGAAAAATAATTGTCCGCGGGATATTCTTCGAGAGCATGTTTGTTGCCCGCAAAGCTTATGTAGTCGGGGTGGGTGTTCAATAAGGCCATTCCCCCGGTTTCTGCGATCCAATCGACCTTTCTCTTCCAGATGGAATTATCCCTCTCTTGAAGTAAAACGAACATCGAATGATCCTGAGGCAGAGTATACGGAAGTTCAACGTACGATTTGTCCTTGGCGAGATTAGGAACAATGAAGGGGAAGATGGTCCCCACTCCGTATGGCCGGGGCTCGAAAGGATCCGTATCGAAGGATGAGCAGCCATAGGCGACATTCAGGTCGGCGACCCATCTCAAATTACCCAGCATGGAAGGGGATGTATAGCCGGCGGCATTCCATTCCTTCAGAAATTCGTTGATCCTGGGCACGAGCTGGGAAAAGGTCCTGTAGTTCTTGAACGCTCTCCCTTCATGGGTGAGGCCGTGCACACCGATCTCAAACCCGGATTCCGTGATCTTCCGGCGCGTCGTATCAGGAAGATGGTAGCCTTTCGGCACGAAGTTAAAGGAGGAGACGAAACCAAGGTCCCTTTCCAGCTCCATGAGTTTCAGGCAGTTCCCAAGTCCCTTGGCAGTGTCGACATCATGAATGAGGACCAGCGCGAATCCCTTTCCTTCGGGCCAACCCGGCCAGTCGTTAGGCACTCGCCCGGCTATAGGATCGATAGGCCATTTTCCAGGATTCCTTTTCCTTTTTATTAGGGCGCGCCTTCTTCTTATTCCTATTTGCATCCTTCTCGGGATCAGCGGTTTCAATAAGTAGAAAAAATCAACAGCTTTCATGGGGCTCTATCCTGCGTGTTTATAAAAGAATCGGCCGACCAAGCGCAAGACGCTTGTCGGGAATCGGGAGAACAGCCTCTCGATATGAGCGCTGGTTCGGGACCTCAGCGGGACGTAATTCCGCTTTCTGAGATCATACCGATGATATTTTACGACACGCTCCTCCGCCCCCCAGGTCCTTTTGAACTGCAGGAGCCCTGGATTATTCATCTCCGTCCTGCCGAGGCTCAGGGTTTCAAAGCCCTGCTTGTTGTACCAGGTCAGTGCTTCCCACATGACCAGATTGTTCGGTCTTAAATGCTGATACGTCGCCTCCGACGCGCCATATTTATATATCGCCTTTTTGCCAAAATGGAAAAAAACAGATGCGGCGATCACCCTTCCCTTATGGGAGGCCGTTGCGACGACGCCGGAGTCCCTTGCCAGAATTTGTTCAAAGACGTTCCTGAAGAAAGCAAAGGGCTGGGGCGGCAGGCCATGGCGTTTTCTTGTTATGAGATTCAATCGATAGAACTCTTCAATGGAACCAAGGGATTTTTCGATGCTGACGATGACGTCCTCTCTCACGGCCTTTTTGATATTTCTTCGGTTGTTGTCGCTGAGCGAACGAAAAAGATCGGGCCCGGCCTTGGCGAGGTCGACATCGTGGACATAATAAAGCTCCGATGCGGGCAGCCGGTCGTCGAAATATCCCGCATCTCGCCATTCGATGTATCTCCAATCGCGTTCCTCGCCGCGATGGATCGCGCTCCGGACGGCCTGGTTGAAGAGCTCTTCATTGAGAGTGGCCGGGCGGCATTGATCCGTGAACGGGAGGGCCACGCCCCTCTTACCCGTCAGATAGCTGTTCACTTCCATGAGAGGCATCATCAAGGCGAAGCGGCCTTCTTCTGGAACGATAAAATAGGCAGGTTTGAATCCATAGGAGGCGACAAGGGTCTTGGCCCAAGCGGACGTGTGGAAAAAAGAATAATCCGTATTGTACAAAACCAGTCTGTCCCAATCAGGGTACTGTATAGGATCCACGATGCGGATTGTCATTTTTTTTCTTTATCCATAATTGGGCTTTTTTCCAAGAAAGTCAAGAAAACATGGGCATCAGGCATGGCCTATTCCCATTTCAAAGCCGTCGTCCTTGACATCCTCCGAGTTGCGATTTATGCTTCCGTCCGGTGGAGACATGAGCTACAGAGCATTAAAGTATATCATCATCTTCGGGCTATCGAAGATTTAGACAAGAGGCAATTCTCTGGATTCCAAAACGGATTGGAAATATCATCGGATTCGGACGGTCGATCAGAGGATCAACGGCACAATGGATCCAGTCGGACCTATCTGGGCAAAACAGGATGACTGATTAGATCTCACTATCATCAATCCCCATGTTAGTCATTACAGCCGACGATTATGGCAAGAACCATCAGGCAACAGACAACATTCTTCAGTGTTATCGTGACGATCGAATTACATCAGCGAGCGCAATGGTATTCATGGTGGATTCAGAGCGGGCGGCATCGTCCGCTTCAGGCATTGATTTAGAGATTGGCTTGCATATGAATTATACGCTTCCATTCACAGCCCGCAACACGCCATCAAAACTCCGTGAACAACAAAACAGGCTCGTATCATATCTAACAAAACATAGATTATCCCTTGTCCTTTACAATCCGTTTTTGACGGACGCGTTCAATTTTGTGTTTTTCTCGCAAATGGAAGAGTTCCTACGCCTTTATTCTAGGTTTCCCGACTTTTATAACGGCCACAATCACTTGCATCTTTGCGCCAATATGCTGGCGAGCGATCGGCTTCCAAAGGGAGCCAGGTTACGCAGGACATACACATTCGAGCGAGGAGAGAAAGGGGGTTTCAATCGACTCTATAGGCGTATCCTCAATTTCTACATTTCTAGACGGTTCATTTCAACAACTACTTTCTTTAGCATAGATCCTGTTCAAAATTATGAGCGGCTAAAGAAGATTATCACCCGAGCCGACAAAGAGGACGTCGAAATCGGAGTACATCCGGAGAACGACGAAGAAAAAGGTTTTCTTCTTGGCGATCAATTCCTAGCTTTGATAAAATCGGTTCCAAGGGGCCCTTTCTTGAGTTTGCCCGCCAGATGATGATTGGGATGAAGGCGGAAAATCAGATCGGTTCAAGGCCGATCCCGTTGGAAGCCGGATACACCGCAGAATTTGGTGCCGTATCTAAGGGGAAATGGCACGAAATCATCGATCAATATGCTGATACGAACATCTATCAGACATGGTCTTATGATGCGATGCGATGCGGAGAAAAAAACATCGATCATTTTATCCTGCGCTCATCGGGCCAGCTCGTGGCCGGGGCGCAATCGCGGATCGTCCGCATTCCCTCCCTGGGGTCAGGAGCGGCGTATATTCGGTGGGGCCCCTTTTGGCGGCCTCGTGATCGACCCGCGGACCACGCCGTATTTCGAATGGCCGCCCGCGCCCTGCGAAATGAATATGTCTGCCGGCGCCGTATGATCCTACGTATCTTTCCTGTCCTATATGGAGATGATTCTTCTACATACCTCGAAATATTGCACCAGGAAGGTTACGCGCATATCTGTGAAAGGAATCGGTTTCGAACATTGGTTCTCGATATAAGTCCACCGATTGAGGAAATCCGCAAGAAACTGGATCAAAAATGGAGAAACTGCCTAAATAAAGCAGAGCGGAACGCGTTAGAAATCATCGAGGGAACTGAAGACAGCGTATTCGTAGATTTCATCAGGCTCTACAAAGACCTGCTACGGAGAAAAAGGTTCCCGGAGCCAAATGATATAACTGAATTCAGGATGATCCAACAGGACCTGCCGTTAGAATTCAAAATGAGGATTCTCCTCTGTCGTTCCAACGGTCTTAGCACGGCCGGCGCAATCTGCGCTGCTATCGGAGAGACCGGCATCTACTTATTTGGCGCCACTAACGAACAAGGGATGGATAATAAGGGTTCCTATCTGCTCCAATGGAAAGCCATTCAGTGGATGAAAAACAGAGGATGTCGATTTTATGATCTTAATGGGATCAACCCGACCCTAAATCCCGGTACGTATCATTTTAAAGCGGGACTATCCGGCAAGAACGGCAAGGATGTCTATTATCTCGGCCGTTTTGAATGTAATCCCAACAAGATCAAAGCAGCATTGGTTCGGATGGTTGATATGGTTTTGCCACTCTTGAAAAAAGCCGGATATTCGTTGAGGTCCCATCCTAGTGAATAGTCGAAACGCCGTTGAGCAAGGCTCCCTGAACTAACGTCACCATGGCCATCTCGGACCGCTTCCTCGAGCATCGCGCCATTCTCTAAGGTATCCCCATGGGAACAATCGTATGCCGGCGAGCTTTCCAGACTAAAGTGCTGTAGATGGGGGGGGACCTGTTGACATCGATCTTTCGCCTGAATAACATGAATTCCGTGGCCGAAAGAGAAGAACGAGCCCCCGGAGCGATACCAAGGAACGACGAGGGCGCCCGGAATCCCCGGCGTGATAACCAAGGGAAAAAAGATCATATAGGGGTTTGTATCTGCACCTACAAGCGTCCCCAGTTGTTGGCGCCGTTGCTCGAAAAGCTGGAGCAGCAGAAAACCGAGGGGATGTTCCAATTTTCTCTGCATATCGTCGATAACGACTCTATGAAGTCGGCCGAGGATCCGGTGGCGGAGTTAGCGCGTCGTTCCAAGGTCCCAGTAACATACGACAACGAGACCGTCCGGAATATCGCACTAGCCCGGAATCGCGCCGTCCATGCCGCGGAGGGGAATATCCTCGCCTTCCTTGATGACGACGAACTGCCCGTCGACGACTGGCTGTTCCAGCTTTACCTGTCCTGGCGGAGGTCTGGAGCGGCGGGCGTTCTCGGCCCCGTGAGACCCTTCTTCCCACCGGGGGCTCCGGCCTGGCTAGTCAAAAGCCGGCTTTGCGACAGGCCGTCCCATATCACCGGAACGGTTTTGGATTTCTTGCAGACACGCACGGGCAACGCGCTCATCGATCGCCGCATCATCAAGACGACGGACCTCCCTTTTCCTCCGGAGAGGGGACGGACGGGCGGCGAGGACATCGCGTTCTTTCGAAAGATGATGGCTCGGGGCCACACGTTCATCTGGTGCGAAGAAGCCCCAGTCTATGAGATCGTCCTGCCGGAACGGTGCACGCGGGCGTATTATATACGGAAAAGCCTGCGGCTTGGCGGCCTGACGGGCAGCATCCTAACCGAACTCGGCCCGAGGAAATGGACGATTCTCCTGCGGTCCGTGCTCGCCGCCCCAGGGCACGGATTTCTCTCGATAACCGGCCTGTTCATTGGGCCACACATTTTCATGAGGCATTACACCCAGACGGTCTATCACCTTGCGCGCATCGCCGGTGGGCTCGGCTTTGTTCCCATTCGGGAAAGACAGGACCCGTAGGCCCTGAATATGTCGTATTCTTGGGATGACACGGGAGGTTGAAGCGAGATGGCCATCAAAGCGCTCTACTTACGAACCGTGAAGTATCTCCGGCGGCACGGCCTGAAGTCCTCGTTAAAGCGGCTTTGGCGGGAAGCCCGGAATAAGGTCCGTTACAATCGGGATATCCTCTACTGGCGGGACCTGCTCCAGGGAGGGTTCGAGGGCCATCCCATGCCGAAGGACTGTCGTGTCGAGAGATACGATAGAAGCACCGGAGTGCCGGAGAGATTGTTCAAGCGCATCGGGGAAGAGTATTCCGAAGAGCTGGTGCAGGAATATATCCAGAACAGGCTCGAGAAAGGAGCCTGCCTGTGGTGCCTGATGAACGATACCAAGGACATGAGCTATACCTGGGCCCTAACGGGCCGGGCCATGAAGCCCTATTATTTTCCCCTGGTCGAGCGCGATCTCTATCTTTTTGACGGCTTTACCTTTCCCTCATTCCGGGGGAAGGGACTGAACTGCGTCCTGCTGGATTACGTCTTCAAGCATTACAGGGACGAGGGATTCCTTCGGGCTTACCTGGAAACACATGAATGGAACGCCGCCGTGATAAAAATGGTGCCCAAGAACGGGTTCGTCAGGATCGGCCTGGCGAGAAAGAAGGTCCGTCGCGGCAAAGTTAAAGTGACCTGGTGGTATTGAGCCGGGCGACCGGCTTCAAGCCCTCCTGAACTAGTCCAGATACATAAGTGACACCTTGGGCTATGATAGGTGCCGCGGCGCCCCACGAAGCATATTTCGGGACGCCGGCGAGGCTGATGCCGGTGGCAGAGGCCGTGGTTTTTCATGGTCCGGACCGACATCTCCGCCCCGGAGATTTCCGGCAGGGCTGGCTTCCGGAACTTTAAAAAAGTTCTTGCTTTTGGGCAGCGGTTCGACTAAAGTCGTCGGGATAGTCGGATTTTTAGTGCGTTTTGACTTTAGGATTTAAGGAGGAGAGAATGGCGCTAATGGATCAAGAAAGGCAGGACGAACAGGGCTGTCCGACGTGTTTTGCCACGACCAAATTCCCCGGGACGGTCATCGAGCCGAACGGGCGATGCAATCACTGCAATTCCCGTGATTTCGAAGAGGAACTGAAGAACCAGACGACCTCAAACCTCTCGGAGCTTCGCGCGATCGCGGACGAGATCAAGAAAAAGAGCACGGGGAAATACCATTGCGTCATTGGAGCCTCCGGGGGATTCGACAGCTCCTACATCATTTACGTGGCGAAGAAATTGCTGGGTCTCAATCCGCTGGCCGTCAAATATGATCATGGATTCAATCATGAAATCGCCGATCGAAATCTCCAAACGATATGCAAGAATCTCGGTGTCGATTTCAAGGTCATCAGGAGCGAAAAACGGAACGATTATAAATTCATTCGATATACCGCGCTCGCTCTAAAAGATATCGATCTCTATTGGGGGGTATGTAGTTTCTGTCGCCACGCGGGCGGCTCCGTTGTGCTGAAAGAAGCCCTAGAAAACGATATACCAGTGAACCTGGAAGCGGTCAATAAATTCGAAAAGAACAACTTCTTATCCGGGCGCGTCAAGCTCAAGATCATTTTGAGGCGGTTGTTCAAGCTCAACGTATTGAAGTGGCCCAGGATCCCGTTCTACTTGCTGATCGCCTACTATTACTTATTGAAATTCAGACTGGAGTTGTTCGTTCCTCCTGTCGGCAACATCTTTAAGCCTTTTCCCAAATCGAAAAAAATAGAGAACTTGAGTCTATCCAAGTATTTGAAGTGGGATATCTATGACATCGCGAAAATACTTGAAAAAGAAACGGGCTGGAAGTGTCTGCATCCTGAGATGCCGATGCGTTTTGATTGCCAGATCGAAGATAGTATTTTCAATTACACGTTTAAGAAAGCGACGGGCGAGACGACCCATACCATCATAGCCAATAACTTAATCTACGGGAAGATCAAGAGGAAGGATGAATTGGCCGCCGTCGTTGACTACCATGATGGGATCTTGGCCGAAAAAACGGAGGACATGAAGCGCCGGCTGGGGATCAAGTCAAAAAACTGATCCTCCCCCGGCCCTTCTATCGCGCGGATCGATAGATCCTCTCGACGAGCTCGACTGTTTTCATCCCCTCTTCTGCTGTTGTCGCGATGTCGGCCTTTCCATGCAGCACGTCCACGACATTCTCGAAGATCTTATCGTGATTGGACATGGAGCCTTGATAGAAGCCGTATTCATTGGCCGGGCGGCATTCGGCGATATGGGCGATCTCGTGGCCCTCGATCGATTGGTATTCGAGGACGTTCAGGTACTGCCCGCCCACCTTCACCGTCCCCTTCTCCCCGAATATCGTTATCGAGCCCTCCATGTTCTTTTTATGGCTGTTGACCGTATAGTTGATGGTGCCAAAGGCCCAAAGCTCCCGACCAAGCGTCCTGATAACCCCAGCGGAGCGGGCACGGAAGATTCGACAAGACGCCGAGCGCGAGATGGACGAGTTCATGCGGGGTAGTGGGTGCTGGACCCGCCATGTATCTGAGGTCATCAAAGATTTACGGGTCGATAGTCCCAGGGACCGAGTATATCCGGTCCCTGGTCCACCAGGGGACGATCTCTCAGGACGCCGCTAGGCGCCTGCGCTGGTTCAATTATTACAACAGATGCGAGGATGCCCGGCTGACTTGCCGGTATTTTGGCATCTCTCCTCAGACCTTTTACCGCTGGAAGAACCGGTTCGACCCTTATGACCTAACCACCCTGGAAGCGGCCAGCCGAAGATCCCACCATGTCCGGAAGCCCCTGACCCCTGCCCCGGTCGAAGACCGAATCCTCGAGCTCAGGAACAAGTATCCTCGATGGGGAAAAAACAAGCTTGCCGTCCTCCTGAGAAGAGAGGGGATTCGGGTTTCCCCCTCGACTCTGGGCTGGGTCATGAAGAGGCTCAAGGAGCGCGGCGTGTTGGTGGAGCCTCTGAACATCCCCAGGCCCGAGAGGCCCGAAAACGCCGACGGAGGCCGCGCTATGCCATAAGGAAGCCCCAAGGTTACCGAGTCACAGCTCCCGGGGACCTCATCCAGGTGGACACACTTCAGATTAGGCTTCAGAGCGACGATCGTCGGTGGCAGTTCAGCACCCGGGACCTTATCTCACGCTGGGATGTATCTCGGGCTTATCGGAATGCCTCGAGCTTCGCCGCGGCCCTGTTCCTGGAGTATATGGAAAAGAAGTTCCCCTTCCCGGTCCGGGCCATCCAGATCGATGGCGGTTTGGAGTTCAAAAAGCACTTTGAGGAAGCCTGTCGGGAGCGTGGGATCCGGCTCTTCATCATCCCCCCTCGGACCCCAAAGCTACAATGTTTTGTGGAGCGGGCGAACCGGACCCACAGGGAGGAGTTTTATGAGGTTGAAGACATCGGCCTGAGGCTGGAGGAGCATAATAAGCAGCTGGAGGAGTGGGATAAGACCTATAAGCATATCCGGCCCCATCAGTCCCTTGATTATCTGACGCCGGCCGAATACTATCAGGCCTGGCTGAAAAATCATCCTCAGCCCACCGCGTCACTAATGTAGTGGACCCGTTCACCTCCTTGACATCCTCCGGGTCCCGGTTTATGCTTTCCCCCGTTGGAGAGACGGAACCGTCGTGCCGGGCACCCTTCGGGGCTAGGGAGTCGCCGAACGGACAAAGCGGGAAGGGATCGTGCAGGCCTGTCATGCCCAAAGGGCGTTTCTTGAAAAAAGTGTCTTATGCGTTCCTCCTGTTGCGTAAGGGCGGATTAGGGGTCCTCCTGCGCCAGTTTTTTTCGCGGGTGTATAGCACCTCCACCTATGTCTGGCTGGCCAAGGACCTGGATCCCCTGAAAGCCCCCGCCGCCGCCCGGACCGCTTTCTCTCTTCAGCCGGCCTCGCCCGAGGCCTTCCAGAGGATCTTGGAACGTTTGAACAAGGAGAGGGGTCAGGACGTCTTTGAGATCCTCAGGCGAGTCTCGTTCTATGAGCGCGGCTTTGACGCATGCTACCAGGCCCTGACGGATTCGGGAGACGTGTGTCATATCGGCTGGCTCCTCTCCGCCCGCCACAATGACCTGATCCGGTCCCAATACCCGCCCGGGACGGACAGCTTGAGAGAGGATGAGGTCCTGGTGGAGAACATCTTTACCTTCCCTAGATGCCGGGGCAAGGGCATCATGCTTTCGGTGCTCCAACAGTTGGAAGACCTGGCCAGAAAGCAGGGGGCCCGCCGGCTGGTGGCTTACGTGGATGCGACGAACACGCCGTCGCTTAAGGGTTTCGACCGGGCCGGCTACAAACCCTGTGGCGAAGAGAAGGAAAAGAGACGCTTTTTCAGGATCAGGAGGACAGGGCAGAGTGGCAAGTAAACGCGCAGACGAATTCAAGGCCGCATCCCGACCGGGAGCGCTGGTGATCGTGGGGAGCTTTCAAAGCCTCGGCATCCTCCGGAGCCTCGCCGGCCACGGTGTCCCCACGTATCTCATCGACTGGGCCCATTGCGTCGGGCGTTTTTCAAGATGTACGAACCGGTTCTCCCTATGCCCGCCCGCGATCGAAGAGGCGCGATTCCTGCAGTTTCTCCTTGATTTGGCCGTGAGGGAAAACCTCAAAGGGTGGCTCATCTACGCCAATGACGACCGTTCAGTGGGGGTTCTGAGCAGACACAAGAAGCAGTTGGAAGAATTCTATCGGATTTCAGTCCCGGATTGGGAAATCGCAAAGGTGGCGATTGACAAGAGGCAAACCCACCGGCTCGCCGAGCGGATCGGCATACCGATCCCCAGGACGTTTTATCCCGGGAGCGTGGATGAGCTTGAAAAATTGGACATCGAGTTCCCGGCCGTTATGAAGCCCGCTATTCGGGATAATTTCTACGACAAAGCCAGGAAAAAGGCCGTCAGAATCGACGATCGAAAGCAACTCCTCCAGGAATACCTTCAGGCCGCGAACCTCATTGATAGCTCCGAGATCATGATCCAGGAACTTATTCCGGGCGCAGCCGATAACCTCTATTCTTTCGGTTCCCTCTACAGCCGTGGGCGGATCTTGGGCAAGGTGGTGGCCCGTCGGACGCGGCAGCATCCGGTTGAATTCGGCCGTGTGACGACCCATGCAGAGACCATCCACATCCCCGAGTTGGAGGACATGGCCACCCGGTTTCTGAGCGCCATGGATTACCAGGGCATTTCGGAAGTCGAGTTCATGTGGGATCCTAGAGAAAAGAAGTACAAGCTGATAGAG
>Ga0315296_10001826_pt1 | contig 18466 bp, 16 predicted proteins | sample YL17G14_18_MG_FD_203921 | JGI IMG/M metagenome (GOLD analysis project Ga0315296, IMG submission 203921) | Sediment microbial communities from Yellowstone Lake, YNP, Wyoming, USA - YL17G14_18 | ecosystem: Environmental > Aquatic > Freshwater > Lake > Sediment | place: USA: Wyoming | collected... | reverse complement strand
CTTCCTCTTTCCGTTGACCTTGTACTGCTGATGAAACTGTGCATTGCTGTCACTGTCAAGCACTCTGAGCTGGACCTTCGGTGTCAGTGAGATGATTCGTGCCAAGACTGGGAGATTGCCTGCAGTATCATTGCATCGGTCTGTTCCGATTACGAGGATTCTGATTTCGTTCTGGATGCCTTTCAGGGTGTCCTCTTCGCTCTCATTGAGCATCAGGTCATGGAAGCGTGCTCTCATGAGCTCAACGTTCTCCCGGGCTGACTTCAGAAAGGTCTCATAATCAACCGCCTTGTCCCATGCGGTCTTCATTGTGTGCTCAGACATTGTATCACACTCAGAGTACTAAGAAGTCCAGTGATGGAATGGTACGGTGACACTCCGACTTAAGCAATAAAAGGATTGCTTGAAAGGTATTCGTGCCGTGAACAGACCTGCGGCTCTGTCAATATAAGACAACAAAGTGACTGGTATGCTGTCTGACGAAATCATGAGAGACATGAAGAGAGTAGCAGATCGTTCATTGTAAGTTATCCAAACTTGGACATTTTCGAGTAGGGGCTTAAATAGCTCGGAGTGGACTTCTCTTTGAGGTTGGCTCGACACATTGCAGCCTCGAGGAGTGTGACCCCAGTGCCGTTTCTGGGAGGACAAGACTTCTGTGTCTAACTTTGTCCAGCTTACAATGAACGGTAAGGTCTTTCATTATTGGGAACCGAAACATAATGGCTAGGATGACTGCTAGAGAGGGGGGAAAGAAACTGAAGATATCGGCAAACGAGATAGTCTCAAATGGCTAGCAGCAGCCACTATACATTGCTGAGTACTAGTCTAAGGAGATCAAACAGTCAATGCCCAAGAAGATACGTGCCTACTGTGGTCTGCTCTGCAATGATTGCCCAGCCTACATCGCGCTCAGAACGGACGATAATGACTTGCGAACAAGAACTGCCAAGAGATGGTCGGCACCTGACTACTCGGTCACGCCCGAAGAAGTGAACTGTGATGGCTGCAAATCGGAGGGCGGGAATCTCTTCAAGCACTGCACTATTTGCGCAGTTCGGCAGTGCAGCAGCAATAAGCACTTGGAGAATTGTGCATACTGTGACAAGTACCCGTGCGGGGAACTAGAGCAGCTGTTCAAGATGCTGGGTAATGACCAGACTCGCACAGTACTAGATGATATTCGCAGGACTCAACGGATTCTTTGTTGAAGACCCAAGATAACTCACGCCTACCACACTGCATTCACCAAGTCAGAGTACTTTCGTTCACCTGTTGAACTTATCTAAGGATTTGCAGCAGATAGAGCCGAGTAATCCGCGATGATGAGAGCAGGTGTCGCAGATCTCAAGCTTCACCCTGGCAAAGCACCACACTGGCTGATTCAGAGAATGATGCCAATGGCCAGTGCGATATGCGAATTCATTGTAGATGAGTATGGGACAATCGAACTGCTCAGACGGCTCTCAGACCCCGTTTACTTTCAGGCTTTGTCCAACGTTCTGGGCTACGACTGGGACAGTTCCGGTTCCACTACAGTGACGTGTGGCGTGCTGAAGTCCGTACTGAGCTTCGAGAAGCACGGCCTCGTGGGAGTGGGTGGCAAAGGTCTTGCTTCTTTGAGGACACCTGATCAACTGAGAGCACTAGAGGACCGAGGATTGGATGGAAAACGACTTGCATGGACCAGCAGAGCGGTCGCCAAGGTAGACAGCGCGGCAATACAGGCCGGCTATCAGCTTTACCATCATGTGTTCTTCGTAGACCAAGATGAAAACTGGACGGTCGTACAGCAAGGAATGGACTCGAAGACGGGTGATGCTCGTCGGTATCACTGGATTTCGGAGTACGTACATAGCTTTGTCGAGGAACCTCATTCTGGAATAATCTCTGGTGAAGTGAAGAGCATGACATTAGACATGACTTCCAAGAAATCGGATGACTGCCGTTCCACAAGCGTCGACATAGTGAAGGACGATCCTCATCGTATCAGAAGGCTCTTTGAGAGCATTCAGCCTCATGGTGAGACAACGCTGGTTCCGTGGCTTGACGACATTGAACCTATTGTGGAGATTCCCTCATACAAGGTCATTCCAAGAACAATGGACTGGGAAGCTGTTCGTAAGGCTTACGAAACCCAACCAAAAAACTACGAAAACCTTCTGATGATTGAGGGCATAGGGCCCGCTACCGTCCGCGGACTGGCCCTGATTGCAGAGATGATATTCGGGTCGGCTCCATCATGGTCGGACCCTGTGCGGATGACATTCGCATTTGGTGGCAAGGATGGTGTCCCGTTTCCAGTTCCAAGAAAGGGATATGACAAGGCCATCTTGTTCATGGAGCAGACACTCAACGATGCGAGGATTGGAAACAGGGATAGAGTGGTCGCTTTGAAGCGCCTGAGAAGGTTCGCGCCCCCAATACTAAGGACTCTGACCGACTGAAACCTTCTTGTGTACCTATCATATCGAATTGAGCAGTCGAACCTGAGCCGCTGCGAAGGATCAAGACCATGATTGAGTTGATTCCCTTCAATGAGACAGTAACTGGCATCAAGACTGCTACTGCGCAAGATGGAAACCCAATAATGTGGGTTTATAGCTACAAGATTGGTAACGTTCTGTTCGATGCGGGGTGTGCGAATGCCGTTGGTGACCTTCGGGCTCGAGGAGTCGGCAGCCAAATTGATAGGGTCTATTTGACCCATGAGCACGAAGACCATGTCGGAGGTTGTTCATACTTCGCACGTGAGGCCTCGGTATATGCTCCGAAACCCACTATCGAACTCCTAAAGGACCCCCCTGATTATGGAGAGTTCTTCCGATTCGTCTGGGGACAACCTGAACCTGTTGCTGAAGTCAAGTCATTGCCTTCGAGGTTTTCGATCGGGGAACACGAATTCAAAGTCATTCCGCTGCCCGGCCACGGAAAGGAGATGGTTGGGTTCTACGAGGAAAAGGACGGCTGGCTGTTCTCTGCCGATGCGGTGCCACTCCCGTCCAAGAAGAAGATGGCCATGAATGATGAGAACATTCCGCAAATGATTTCGACAATGGAGAAGCTGTTGAAGCTCGATGCAAAGGTGCTCTTCGATTCCCATCGTGGTCCAATAGCTTCGCCAGGAGAACACATCAAGGTCAGAATTGACTACCTCAAAGAACTCCGGACCAAAGCCAAGGCGCTTCATGACGAAGGAAAATCGGAAACCGAAATACAGGCAGCATTGGAACTTGAAGGCCCTTGGTACCTCGAATACACGCGAGGACGGTTTGGTATCGACTTGTTCATCAAGTCACTGATATTCGACAGAGATACCTGAATGCTAAAGAGGCTACACGCGACAACAGGATATGCATAGCATTAGCCGGTCATGCACCCGGTTTCCCATTGATGATTTCCACAGAACAACCCGCTAGGAGCCCGTAGTTGTTGATACCGCCAGCCTTCCTCGCTATTGTGGTCATCTTTATCGCGGCAGTAGTAGTCATGCCTCTCATAATACCGCCGTTGGTCGTTGAATATGTGGGATGGCTGCTTAGAGCACGACCTGAAGACTACGAAGGTTGGTGTTACTATGGCAGGCTCCTTGCCAATCGTGGCAGGGTCCGAGAAGCGCTTGATGCATTCCGGGAAGCCATAACCCTCAAGCCGGACTATGCCGAGGCGTGGCAGCGTATCGGCGATCTCCTCGCCACGATCGGGGATGCCGAAGGTGCTGCCGAAGCATACAAGAACGTGGGCCTTGGAGACTTCGGCGTTGGACCATAATCCCTACATGCGTGTGACCATGCCAGACCCTTCTCGATGAGCGCTTCCTAGAACTGGAAGTCATGATACGCAGAAAGGCTATCGCTTACGTATCGTGCACATCAGAAAGCAAGCTTATTCGACCACAGAGCTTGCTTCTGAGTGCCTGAATCGTTCTACTTCTTTGCGGGCTTCTTCTTGTCGTAGGACTCCCAGTGAGCCACCACCGAAGTGAGGCCTTTAGACTTGAGTTGACTGAGCACATACTCTCGGATTTCCGAGCTTTTCATTGTACTGACAGACCGAGATGAAAGCGATTGCGCAATCTGCTTAGCGACATCGTAGGGAGCACCAGCCTTGACTAGGCTGACTACGACCTTCTCAGGCATGAATGATTCGGTCTTACCAGTTTTCTTCTTAACGTCCATTGTCTTCACCTACACTCGAAACACATCTGCGTGTCTCGGATAACTATAGTAACGAAATCTGATAAACTAGTGCAATTCCTTCGGAACCAGCTCCATGAAGCCGGTCCGGTGAAAGAGAATCACTACGAGAGTCAGCATGAGCAAAAGACTTCATCGAAAGAAGCTCATTCCCAGGCTAGCGTTGTCCCTGCTGCTTTCTTTGACGCATCTCAAACCGGTGCCCGAACTCACGCTGGGCTTTCTCTCGCTCCTTCTCGGCCCTCACTGCCTCTTTTTGTCTCCCGCAATTGATCTTGGCAGCGCGGCCTAATTCGTGGACCCGTTCTGCTTCTTTCTCCTTGCCTGCCCTCCTGTACAGTTTGCGTGCCTGTTCCCATGCCTCTGCCGCGGAACAGAAGTCGTTGAGCCGTGCACAGGTTACTGCTTGGGCATCGTATACGCTCGCATCGTCCTTCACTATCGCTGTCAAAGCGGACCAAGTCTTGCCGGCCTCCTGCCATTCTTCCAGCTCCATATAGACAAACCCGAGGTTGCGCAAGGCTGACGCATAGTCTCTCTTTCTCACGATGGCACCTCTGAAGTGTTTCACGGCATCGTGCAGACGACCCTCCTTGTACGCAACCATACCCATTGCATTCTCAACGAAGGGATCACTTGGATCGATTTCGAATGCCTTCTTGAGGGCCTTCATAGCAGACTTGTATCTTTCAGCCCTCATGTTGATGTCTGCTAGCGTTCGCCATGTACCAATGTCCTGTGGAGCAAGCTTCGTGGCAGATTCGGCCGATTCGAGAGCCTCATTCCAACGCTCCAATATCCCAAGGGCGATTGCACGACCAACAAGCACTGGCACGAGTTTTGCTTCGAGAGAAAGCGCACGGTCATATCTTCTGATAGCTTCTTCGACTTGCCCCAACTCAAGCTCGATATCACCGGTCCGAGCCCACGCAGCCGCATCTTCAGGAGTCAGCTGGCATATGGTTTCTAGGCACACGAGCTCATCTTCGAGACGACGAAGAACCCTCAGAGACAGTGCTCTATCCCACAGTATTGCAGGCGTTTGGGGTACTATTTCCAGTGCCCTGTCAAAGGACCTCAAGGCATCACTCGCCTTGCCAGGTCCAATGGCAAGAAGCACGCGTCCTCTGTTGATGTGTGCCTCGGCGTGATTAGGGTCCAGCCGTACCGCTTGATCTAGACACCGCAAGGCCTCACCGAATTGCTCTTTCCTGGCCAAGATTACGCCCTTGCTATTCCAAGCCGATGCATCGTTGGGGCTCGCTTTGAGATGCTCTTCCAATGCTCTGAGTGTGTCGTCAATGGACGCCATTTGGACCAACAGAATCTAGGATATGCAGCAATAAAAAGCTGAGATGCCCATTACCGTACCAGATTCCCTTACCTTAGGAATATAAGCGAACCAATAACGACATCCAACGTCCCAACATGAAGCCACTCAATGTCAAAGCCTTTGTTTTCGATCTCGGGGGCACACTTTATGGCCCATCTCCGGATCTTGTCATAACTACGAAGGACTTCCTCAGCCAAGTAGGTCTGAACACATACTCGGACGACCAAATTGTGCGTGGCAGAAACGCCGCTGAGGCATGGCTTGAGAAGTTGATGTATGATATGAATGCCCAACCACATTGGGAACCGTCACATGACGATTGGTTGGAATACGACCGACAGATGCTATCGGCTCTCGGCGTGGATGAGGGCTTGGACGAGTATGCACGAGTGTACCAACAGAAATGGGACTCCAAGCTCGCGAGAATGGAAGAGCAGCTTCTCGAAGGTTGCAGAGGCGCACTTGAAGAACTGCGTTCCAGAGGATACAGACTGGGCGTAGTGTCGAATAGGTGGGGGAGTCCGAACCCGTATCTTGACAGGGATAGAATAACGAGCCTGTTCGAGTCTGTAGAGTACTCGAATGTTCCAGGGTACATGAAACCTTCGCCATATATGCTGGTCCAAGTGGCCAGCCAGCTTCACGTCAACCCGATGAAGATCGCATACGTTGGGGACAAGGTGGAGTTCGATGTGGCTGCGGCCCAGCGGGCTGGTGCCGTCCCAGTACTCCTAGCATGGGGTCGCAGTGAAGATGAGAAAAATGCCCCGGCGGGAATAACAATGCTAAAACATGCTACGGAACTGTTGGAATTGGCTCAACCAAAGAAGGCACAGGCAAGTCGCAGGCAACGCTAAAGGATGCGGCGTACAAAGGAAATATGCCGATGAAGACTCTCGCCTTCGCTATAATCCTAATAGTGCTTTCATGCAGTCCAGTGGGTTCCTTGACTCTAGAACAGTCGAACCATACCCTTCGTTGGGGGGTCCAAGTCGGAGATGATGTCGTTCTGGTGCTTCAGAGGAAAGTCGTGGACCCAGCTTACGCACAGTACTTCGTCGAATACGCCCCGTTCATCACGAATGTGTCAGAAGGGCAACGAGTCATAGCGAGGGTCACATACCTGTCGCCGATCCCAAGTCTCATCAACGCGTCAGAGCAAATGCCGCATTCCAGCTGCACGCTCATTCGCGAGAACGACAGCACAGTCATCGGCATAGACTTCTCTATGGCCGCGATTCCCATAGGTGACTGGAACTTCACGACAAGTATAGGCAACTATACTGCCATTCAGGGCATGACTGTCATCGATAACCAAGACGAATGGGGCACAGTAATGGAAGGTTCCTTTTCGATATTGTTTTTCACAGTCACCTTTCATATCGAGATGCGCTATGACAAAGCCAACGGTACTCTGAATCTGATGCGCGCGAATGTCGAATTCGGAGGGAACGACATTATCGATGTGATCTTCGCAAAGTGGCACCCGGGAATGGCGACGATTCTGCCAGCAGAACTGCCGCTTCTGACCATCGAAGTTGCTGGGATTGCCATTGCTGCCTGTGCAGGGGTTGCCTTTGTCGTATGGAGAAGGCACAGACGCGGCGTTGTTCCTGCTGAGACACCCGTTACTCAGTGATGTCATTGTGAATACAGACAGATTCTTGTAGGAGACCGGAGTGCAGGCGCCTCCTGCTAACAAACATACTCAAGGGGTCACAATGAAGTCTCACAATGCCCTTATTGCGGTTGCAGCATTGTTGCTCTGCTTGTCCGTTCAGCCTCTGATTGCCGCACCCAACCACAGCCTGCAATGGGGCGTGGATACTAACGAGCAATTCACATATGCATTGCAGAGGAAACTGGGTGATTCTTCATGGATAAACCAATTCAATAGCTCTCTGTCATTCATTACCGCCATGGATGAAGGACAGAAGGTCATTGTAACAGTGACAGACCTTGAGCCGATACCGGATAGAATCAACTCGTCCAGCCAAGTGCCAAACTCATTCTCCGCCTTGGTCCGGGAGAATGATTCAGAGCAGCTCGGGAGCAATTCCACCCTCTTCGCGGTGCCCATTGGAGACTGGGGCTTCTTGACCCAGATGAGTGGTTTTACAGCTGTGGGATGGACTGTCATCAACACTGACACTGAATGGGGCGCGATGCTGAGTCTGACTATCGAGGATGGGGAGAGCATTGCTTACTATCAGGAGATAAGGTACGAGAAGCAGAACGGGACACTCAACTACCTACGGTTACGCCTAAACAGTCTAGGAAATGACTTGCTAGACATAGTGTTTGTCCAGTGGCATCCGGGTATGCCGACTGTTCTTTCACCAGAACTGCAACTATCAACGACCCTGACAGTCTTGCTTGGAGTTGCAGTAGCATCCGTAGCGTCTGTAATCGTCTACAAGAAGTACACTGGAAGAAAGTCAATCGCACAGCGCTTGGGTAGCCAATAGCTGCCTAGAAGTTGGACAATCTTGGACATTTCCGAATAGGGGCTTAAATAGCTCGAACTAGACTTCTCCTTGAGGTTGACTCGACACATTGCAGCCTCAAGGAGTACGACCCCAGTGCCGTTTCTGGGAGGACAAGGACTCCTGTGTCCAACTTACAATGAACGGTGAATGACGGAACCCGGAGGATTCTCCAGACCGTCTTCTATTGATCCCTCTTTGAAGCAGGCTTAAGTTCACTAGGATGAACTGCAGTGAGCCAGAGATTGACATCCGGTGATGAGATGAAGCCGAAAGCGCCACACGCTAGCCAGATTTCATGCTCCGAGGGTGGTTCCGCCTACTCATTCAAGGTAGGTGACATGTTCTTCTACGAGTTCTACCGCCACGAATCTGTTGGAAAAGAGGTCGAGTTTCAGATTGGAGATACGCAAATCGTTTCTCATGTTGACACGCGGAAAGAGTATGTGCATCCAGAGAATATGAAACCGGGGTGGACGGGCGGGGATTTGCAGAAGGGACAGTGGCTCTTTAGAGCGAACGCAATTGGCACAACATCTATCGCCATACGGAGCATGTTTCGCGGACGACTTGAAAGTGAATGCAGAATCGATATCACAGTGACTTGATTGCCTCAACCCCCATCTCTTGCGTGCAACGTTCCAAGTTGATCTATCTGGATTCTGTCTTGGATGTTACCTCTTGCAGCCTCGCACGAAAGTATATGCAGCAGAGTATGTGAGACTCTCGCCGCGCTCAAATGCCGCACGCAGTGCTTCGAGGCCTTCTCGGTATTCCTCTTCAGTTATCTTGTGCAGCATTGAATACCCTCGCATCTCGACCGTCCGAAGGTAGTCCGGGCCCAGAACCACCGGGGCGAATGAATATGGTCTCGACGAGACCTTCACAAATCCAGCCCTCCTCATTGCCTTCTCGATCACGTCGATGTCCGGATACCTTTGCTTGTCGACTGCAGCAGAGGCGGGGAAGAACCGTGACGTCATTCGCTTCTCTATCTGGCGGTGCGACTGCGTGGCAATGCAATAGAAACCGCCCCCTTTCAGCACACGAAAAGACTCACGAATCGATGCGCCAATGTCAGAAAGGTGATGGATGACTTCGGTCATGAAGACGAGGTCAAACAAGTTTGAGCTGAAGGGCAGGCATTCAGCAGTAGATTGTGCAAACCAAAGATCCGGTGCCTTCTTTTGAGCCTTTCCAAGCATGCCAGCAGAAATATCGATTCCGATCACCCTCGAAGAAGTAGCTCTCGCTACAAGCAACGTGTTGTTCGCGGTTCCGCAACCTACGTCTAGAAGTAGAGACCTCGCATCTAGGACAAAGCCCTCAAGAATGTGAGCGACCATTTCGGGGTCACCCTCACGGACTTGATCGTACACCTTTGAGACTGCGTCATAGTCAACGCTCTTGTCACAAGGTACTGCAGGCCCTTTGCTTCTCATCTGAGCGCCGCACATGGTCCGGACTCATTTAAGAGTTGAGAACAGCATGTCGAGCCGCTCTTTTCCTCCGGAAGTGTTTCCATGCTTCAAACCACGTGATGCTGAGAAATCCCGCCACAACGCAGGTCAGGATGTCAACCGGACCCAAGGGTGCGAATCGGAAAAGCTTCTCCAGCTCAGGAATGTAGAGTACCGCGCCCAGAAAAAGCACAATCCCTGTGATGACCCACAAGAGCGCCCTGTTTGGTAGTTTCAGTGTCTGGTAGATAGTGTTGGACCATGACCGATTAGTGAGAATCAACCCCAGATTGGCGACAACCAATGTTGCATAGGCCATCGCCCTAATCTCGCCTTCTGAACGGCCGGAGAAGTAAGAAGATGTGTAAACAATCGCAATCGTCGCAAAAACCGCCGCTCCCTGGACGGTACTGATTCCAAGGTTTCTAGCGTTGAACATCCGTTCCTTGAGGTTGCGTGGTGGTCGGGTCATGATGTCGGGTTCTCCCGCTTCTGCCTCAAACACAACGGAGCATGCCGGGTCGATGATAAGCTCCAGGAATACCACATGGATTGGGAAAAGAATGAGGGGCCAACCGAACAGGATAGGAAGCAGAGAGAGGCCTGCAATCGGAATGTGTACCGCTATGATGTAGGCCATCGCTTTTCTCAGATTATCGTAGATGCGCCGACCCATTCTCACGGCTCCGACGATCGAAGAGAAGTCGTCATGAAGCAAGACAATAGAAGCCGATTCTCTAGCCACATCTGTTCCACGTTCACCCATTGCAATGCCGATATGGGCCGACTTGAGAGCAGGAGCATCATTCACTCCATCGCCAGTCATCGCGACCACTTCACCTTGTGCCTTGAAAGCATTCACAATCCGTAGTTTCTGCTCTGGCACTACGCGAGCAAAGATGCTTGTATTGGCGCTCTTCTCTGCGAGAACCTCATCGTTCATCTTTTCAAGCTCTGGACCCGTAATTGCATGGTCGGAGTATTCCAACCCGATTATTTTCCCAATGTGGATGGCTGTGACAGGATAGTCGCCAGTAATCATTGCCACTTTGATTCCTGCGCGATGGCACTCTTCTATTGCCGCAGGCACCTGCTCTCGAATCGGATCTTGAAGTCCCACAAATCCCACGAACACAAAGTCAAACTCGTGCTGATGCGGCGGCATCAATCCCTTACCGAATGTTGCTGTCGCAACGCCGAGAACACGTAATCCTCTTGCCGCAAGATTCACCACTTGTACTTCCAGCTCTCCTCTCCGGTGGTGGTCTATATGGCACAAATCGAGAATCGCCTCGGGGGAGCCTTTGACCGCCACAACATAGTTGTGGTCTCTATATGATTCCCATACTCGAGACATTGCGAGCAAATCCGGTTTCAACGGATACTCCTTTAGAAGGGTCCATGTTTCGTGAAGGTGTTCTGTCTGCGCGAGGAACTTGTAGCCTAGATTTCGGATAGCTTTTTCCATCGGATCGAAAGGATCCGTTTGACTCGCGAGAATGCCGAATTCGAGAACGTCGTGGAATTGCTCGGGCAGTCCTTCACCCTGTGTTCCATTGACTTCGAAGTCTTCGCCTTCAGTCGAGAGTACTGTAACCTTCATTCTGTTCATTGTCAAGGTGCCCGTCTTGTCCACACACAGAATACTTGCAGACCCGAGGGTCTCAATGGCAGGCATGCGGCGGGTTAGCACGTGATGACGAGACATTCTCCACGCGCCCATCGCGAGGAATATGGTCAACACTACCGGAAACTCCTCTGGCAGTATTGCCATCGCGAGTGTTATGCCAGCAAGAAACCCTCCCAGAAAATCCGCACGGCTTAGGCCATAAAGAATGATTACCAGTGTGCAGAGAACAAGACCGACAAGGGCGAAATCGCGTACGAAGACCCGAATCTCTCTTTGAAGCAGGGTCTCTTCTGTTTCGACTGAAGCTAATGACTTACCGATCTTGCCCATCTCAGTGCGTGTTCCAGTTCTTTCTACGCGAGCATATCCCTTGCCTTGCACAATCAGCGATCCAGAATAGACAAAGGGTAGATCATCTCCACCAGGTCGCCCGAACTCTGTTTTCCCGTCGTACGCTATCTTACGAACGGGCACAGACTCCCCCGTCAGAAGGGATTCGTCGACGGAAAGGTTCAGAGACGACAATACTACACCGTCAGCTGGCACTCGGTCTCCTTCGGAAAGGATTACGATATCTTCCCTTACAACTTCCCGGCCGGGTATTCGACGTGGAACACTATCCCGAACAACAAGCGCACGGGGACTGGAAAGGTCCCGCAACGCGTCCAATGCTCGCTCGGTTCTTCTTTCTTGAACGAACGTAATCACAATGATGACGAATACGAAACCTAACAGCATCAGTGCTTCTTCCGGATCGCCGAGAATCAAGTACAGAGTGCCGCCAGCGATTAGAAGCAAGAACATTGGTTCCTTGACAATCTCAAAGATGATTGTGAAGACGCTTCTTGCTTTCATCGAAGGGAGTTCGTTGAATCCTTCTTCGTGTAGGCGAACCTCCGCTTCGGCCTCACTTAGCTGTTTGTGGGCGAAGATGTCGAATTCGTCGCTCATAATAGGAAAGGACGCGATAACGAGCCGATTAAAAGCTGTGGGAACAGTTGTTTCCGCACAAGACACGAGGGTCGGAGAGAATCAACTACATCACAAGAGTGATATCCGACGTCTATATCCGTTTCTTGACTAAACACACCAAGAGGTGCAGGTAATGGTTCTAAGTTGTCATGATATGAAGAAAGGGCAGGTCTACAGATGCGGTTCCTGTGGACTAGAGATAAAGATCGTCAATGCATGCAAGGAATGCTGTGCCGATGGTTCCTGCGGCTGTAGCTTCGAGTGTTGCGGCAATGACCTCAAGCTGAAGAAGTAAACAACCAATCCAGACTCAGGACTGACTCCCGGGTCCGAGAGACCCGGCAGTCTAGTTCCAATCATTCCATTCTCTCACCGTTCATTGTAAGTTGGACAAAGTTGGACACAGGAGTCCTTGTCCTCCCAGAAGCGGCACTGGGGTCATACTCCTTGAGGCTGCAATGTGTCGAGTCAACCTCAAGGAGAAGTCCAGTCCGAGCTATTTAAGCTCCTACGCGAAAATGCCCAAGATTGTCCAACTTCTACGCAGCTGTCGCATACCCCACACACATCATCCTACATTGATGACCTAAATGCCTGCAAACGAGGTATATGCATGGGTCAACAGAACCGAGTCTCAATCAATCGTGACTATGCATTGTGCAGTGGATGCAGGAGATGCGAGATTGCATGTTCACTGCTCCATGAGAAACGTATCTGGTCCGAAGCGTCGAGAGTGCGCGTGTTCATGTTCGTTCCGGGCATTGAAATCCCGCATCTGTGTTTTCAGTGCGATCGGCCCAAGTGCGTTGACGCATGCCCGGAAAGCGCTTTATCAGTTGACGAACAGACGGGAGCTATCAATGTAGACGCTCAAATATGCACAGCGTGTGGTCTGTGCATTGATGCATGTCCGGGTCGTGTCCCGCACCTACATCCGGACGGAAGTCACGTCTTGATATGCGACTTGTGCGGTGGAGATCCAGAGTGTGCGAAGACATGCCAACAGGGTAAGTGGAATGCATTAACGCTCTCCAAGCGAGATGATGATAGCTCGACAAGGCAGCAACCAGCAACTCCTCAAGAACTGACACGTCGGACCGGGACACTCATCTTGGGAGAAAGAACCCTGAGGGAGGTCTGGGACCAGTGAGAGGATATGCCGGTAAGTTCTTGGATGTCGACCTTTCTAGCGGCGAAATCGGAGAGAGGAAGTTTCCCGACCGTATACTAAGGGACTATGTTGGCGGCCGGGGTCTGGCCACGAAGATACTCTGGGACACGCTGGGAAAGAAATGGGAGACAGTGGACCCATTTGGTCCCGAGAATCTCTTACTGATACTAACGGGTCCGCTGACAGGCTACTTCCCAGGCACGAAAGTCTGTGTCTCAGGCAAGTCGCCTCAATGCAATGGTGTGGTTGGCTCAACTGTTGCTGGTGAATTCGGCGTCGACCTGAAGTGCGCCGGGTATGACGGGCTCATTTTCGCGGGACGAGCTGAGAGACCGTGTTACATGATGATATGTGACGACCAGGTCGAGATAAAGGATGCATCACCCATTTGGGGGAAAGAGGGCAGGGAAACAATTCGCTATCTGAACAAGAAATCGATCGACGAAACAAAGGCCAAGAAACCAAGATATGGAGAAGTGAAGGAACCTTCAATACTCTACATCGGACCTGCTGGTGAGAATAGGACTAGGGTCGCAGTTGTGCTTGCCAAGTATGCTCATGCGGCTGGCTATGGTGGATATGGTGGGGTGATGGGTTCGAAGAACCTCAAGGCAGTTGTGGCAAAGGGCTTCGGACCTCTTCCCGAAGTGCATGACCAAGACACTATGGCCGCCATGTACGAGAGCATGTCAAAGAAGGGTTTCGAGAGAGAACAGTTCAGACGATGGGGCACCGGAGGAGGCGGATATTACTTTGGAGCCGGAACCAGTTCAGAACCGATAAGGAACTGGCAGGAAGAATGGCATGATATCGAGGCCTATAGTGGAGACGAGTTTGATAAGTTCTGGGCGAAGAAGTACTGGGGGGACTTCGGCTGTCCCGTTACCTGTCTCAAGCTGGCCGTCTTAAGGAACGGGAAGTACGAAGGTGCCATCTGTGACAACCCCGATTATGAGCTGCAGTCCTATGGAGGAACGAATCTGGGCATATTCGACCCCGAAGTGAACATTCACCTAGCCAGTATCATCAACGAGGTCGGTCTCTGTGGGATTCAGGGTGGAGCAGTCCTCGGTCTTGCAGGTGAGCTGTATCAGAGGGGTATCCTGACAAAGGATGACCTTCAGGGAATAGAGCTTGAGTGGGGAAACCCAGAAGCATTCGAAGCCTTGCTACGTCTCATGGTGAAGCGACAGGGAATTGGTGATGCGTTGGCGCAGGGTGTCTACCGGGCGGCCTTGAGAATTGGGGAAATGAAAGGAACGGATCTCATGCAATACGCTGTACAGGAGAAAGGCATGGCGATTGGAGGCCACGGTATCAGGAGCGGAAAGGACTTCATATCCAACCCAATTGGATTTGCATGTTCAGTACAGGGAGGCGACCACGGTTCCGCAGCTCACTTCCCTCCAGAGGGGGATCACGGAGAACTGTCTGCCATCCTGCATGATTCTGCAGTCTATTGTATGTTTGCCAAAAGTGTTGACAATGCGGTAGTCTTCCCCTTCTATGAAGCCATCACGGGATGGAAACTGACAGCAGATGAATGGTACAAGGAGAAGGCCCTAAGGATACTTCAGCTGCAGAGAGTGATGCTGTTGTTAGGAGGTCCTGATGTTGCCTGGAGACCGAAGACGGATGACGACAACCCGCCGAGGTTCTGGGAACCTATGCCCTCCGGACCTTACAAAGGGAAGACCTTGAACAGGGCATCCTTCAAGAGAACAAGAACAAAGTATTATCGTGCTGTGGGTTGGGACGAGAACGGTGTACCAACTCCTGAAACTCTCACAGGTCTCGGCTTGGGTAGCGTGAACTCCAAGTTGAAGGCGGCGGGTTTCAGGGACTAGGGCGGGGTTCGGTTACCCCGGAGTAGTGCTAGCTTTTGCGGCTTCCCCTGTGCTAGTTTCTCCAAGATGACAACAAGGCTCCTCTGCAAGCCGGCCTTCTCAAGCCCACGTTCAATGCTTCCCATGTCCCTCCTGACGGAGGGCTCGCAATAGACCCGTGCGTGGTCCGAAGACTCATTGGCGCAGCGCTTTTTAGAAGCCGCTCGCTTAACCGCTATTGGTGTTCTCGCCGGTTCGGAGAGTCGATAGACAGCACAATGAGGTGTTATTGTCTTTGAAGCCGCTAGCAGTATTCATTCTGATTCTGTTTGTTGCCACAACAGTCGCTTCTGGCACACCGTCGACCGATGCCACGATTGTCGGAAAGAGCAGTGGATACGTACTGACTGCAGATGAGATGGGCGTCTACCAGCTCATCACGCCGGAGGTGAACGACTCGATTGTGTCTTCTCGTGCGCTGCTGTTCGGCTTGAGGGGAACAGTTCGGCAGAATGAAAGCCACTTCATTCTGAGTTTCGGGAACAGGACATTCGAGATGGATTCGAAAGACGGATCCATGTGGTATGCAGATTACGCCAGACTGTGGAATGTGTCACTGGGAACCAGCATTCCTTCGCTTGCAGAGTGCAAGAGAATAGCCGACGATTTCCTTGTGAGTTCGAATCTGCTCCCGGCGTCCGTGCAGTACGTCAACACCGGTGGCGCCAACGCTAGTGCCTTCAACGAGGGAACCGGCTCTCTTCTCACCAAGATACTATATCGTCAGGTGAACTACCAACGCACGCTAGAGGGTCGCCCAGTGCTGGGACCGGGTGGACAGATTGCTGTGATGGTTGGCGACGGAGGGATGATAATCGGCTTCGACTGGAACTGGAGAGCAGTCCAGCTACATAGCACGCTTCCCGTGATTGGCTTTGGTTCGCTTCTTGCCCTGTACGGTCTCTCAGCGGACGACGTAGCCAACTACTCGCTGCATTACTACGCAGGCCCAGATGATGAATACCAGAAGTTCCTGTTTCCTGTGTATGACGTCAAGCTTAGAACACAGGTTGGCGACAATGAGTCTGAGTCCTTCAGAGTTCTGTCTGCTACCGAGTTCAGCCCAATGGTTTCAATTATATCGCCGAGTGACAGTTCAACATTCGCATCCGGACAGGCTATCACGTTCAACTGCTCGGTGTCAAATGGACAAGGTCCCTACACGTTCTTATGGTCTTCGAGTATTGATGGTAATCTCAGCCATAGCCAGTTGTTCTCAACGTCGAGTTTGTCCGCCGCGTTGAAACTCGGATTAACCGTGTCCCACACAGTTACCGTCATGGTAACTGATGCAAACGGAATGACTGCGACGGACTCTATTCAAGTGACGGTAAACCAGCCGGTCAGCCTTACGACTGCTGTCATCATTGGTGCCGCCGTGGTTGCACTTGCCTTACTTATTCTGTTGCGCAGAAAGAGAGGTGGCATTGGCGCTCTGCTGTTTCTGCTTGTATTATTCAGTTTCTTTGTTTTCCCCCCAATGGCTTCGGCGGCTTCTTCTCCGGTCGCATCAAGCCTCGATGACGAGCCATCCGGATACCATCCGATGAGCGCGTACGATGAAGGCGTGAAAGAGATAGGCATTGAGTGGGTCGGTGTCACTGCCTCGCCCGCGCTCCCGAATTCCGGAATCAACAGTGGCGGCTTCATGAACTGGATGTGTACATATGGAGGATATACAGGGGTGTTCAACTTCGGCGAGCTGGAAGCGTGGGAAGAAGATTTCAAGTATACCTCGATTGGTGGAAACGACATAGCGTGGATTGATGCAGTCGACTTCGCGTACTATCAGGACCACGGTGGCCCGGATGGCGTTGCATTCAGCTCCATGCACGATGATCAAGCTCTGTACGACACAGAATGCAGGTGGGGTGATGGCGACCTCGAGTGGATTGTGTTTGATGCATGCAGCGTACTCGCATGGCAGAACTCGGTCGGCACGAACGTATTCGACAGGTGGGGACCCGCGTTTCAAGGCCTTCACATGATTTGCTCATTCTCAACTGGAAGCAGTAATGTCCAGACAAGGGGATATACATTCGCTTACTTCCTGACCGGAGCCTGGGGCCTGCCTATCTGTCCGATATACTCTGCTTGGTTCCAAGCTTGTGCGGCAACTCAAGGACCGGACTGTTGGTCCGCTGTACTCTATGTGACCCAGTCAAATGACCCCTGGAACCCACAGCTGGACGACCCAATCAATGATCATGCACATGGCTTCGGCTACGTGTGCAACGACCCTGTGGCTGCGAAATGGCTGGTCTGGATTGCGACAACGTGCTGATTCATGCAGAGTTGGTCCTGGAAAAGTAGCCTATTCGTTATTGTTCAGAAAAGATCAAAGCCCAAGTCTCACCGTGGAACGCGCCACCCAAGCCCTGAACCTATTGCCCGTGCGATGCGCACCCAAGTAAATCCGCCGCCCAGCATCACGAGACCAGTTGCCAGTCGGCACAATGAGCGCATTTGGCATAGAATTCGGCATGTAGGAACCAAGCAACCACAAACCATTGCTGTCATACCGGTCATGACTTACTTGATTGGTTGTTTCAAGCTGAGTTATGAAGTGGGTGAGAAAATCTTCTAGTGTCCATCCCGTTTCTCCCTGATAGGTCGGTGTACTTAAGGTTCGTAGATAATCACGAGGGGTAGAATATGCCTCTAGCTGTTTTCTTCCTACTATGACTTTACCCTGTCCTTGTTGAGGCATAATAGGTATAGGCTCAATTAGGCCCACACTCCAGCCAGGCACAGCACATAGGCGGGTTTCCAGTATTACTTCTTCTTTAGTTAATCCTTGATGGTTACGATCGGTATACGCTTGAGGGAAATAAACAAGATTAGGAGTATCCAGTGCTTGACGCACCCTTTCCCATATCCAGATTGGGTCAGCAGTATTCACACGAGCCGGTATATCATCGTCAGTAGAATTCTGTTTTGTCTGGAAGATTTCTCCCGCTGCGGCATGTTTGAGAATGGCAGTTCTTACCCGATCGATAAGTTGCGAAGTAGGCATTGCAATGGGAGTTAACTGAAGCTGAGTAAACCCTTGTCGTATTTTCCTATCAACCAATTCCTTGTTGCGTGTAAATACTTCTTGCAGCTGTTCTTGAGTTGGTACAGGATACTCTTTTCCGTCAATTCCAATCACCCCTAAATCTCCCGATCGTGGAAGAAGGGTTAGAATTCCTGTCCGGTTCAATGCGGTAATGGTGCGAGCATACTCCTCAAGGAGGGCCCCCTCGTGCACAGCCCCGACGAGACCCTTGGTTTTGTCCTCAGGTTTGCCTTCAGCATTAGAGACCTGGCCGGCCAGTTCATCGTATATTGTG
>Ga0315296_10001825_pt1 | contig 18470 bp, 18 predicted proteins | sample YL17G14_18_MG_FD_203921 | JGI IMG/M metagenome (GOLD analysis project Ga0315296, IMG submission 203921) | Sediment microbial communities from Yellowstone Lake, YNP, Wyoming, USA - YL17G14_18 | ecosystem: Environmental > Aquatic > Freshwater > Lake > Sediment | place: USA: Wyoming | collected... | reverse complement strand
TGGCTTATCGGGTAAACAAGCTCGAGAAGTCCGGCGTTATCAAAGAATACACAACTGGACTCGACTTGGAAAAATTGGGCGTCGCCGAGCAAATCCTGGTGGGTGCCTCATTCCCACGCGACACCGAGAGAGGCGACATCATCGAGAAGATAACGGCGATTCCGCAGACAGTTAAAGTAGTCAGTTCCTTGGGTGAGCCAGAAAGCATCGTCTTTCTTGTAGGGAAGAACAAGTCGGAAATCGAGAAATTAATGTCGAAGCTTCGGTCACTCGATCTCAAAATCGAGTACACGGGTTCCATCATACGTACGTTCGATGAAGGGAGGCTCTGTAACTTCCTGAAGGTTCTGGCCAGCGAATATGAAAGTGAACACAATCGAGACGGTAAAAACGGATCGATCAATAAGGGGGGATAGATAGAATGTTTAGAGAAAAGAATTCATGGACAAAACGTTTCAAGGAGGGCATACATCCGACACCAATGAGACAACGAGTCAACGAATGCCTCTTCAAACTCAAAATACAACAAAGAAAGCTGGAAAGAACTTCATACCATATGCAACAACGCGACCAAGCTCTCTACGGCAAGTGCGTACTAGCAATCCAAGGGAAGAACACCCAACTCGCCTCAATGTATGCCAATGAATGCGCGGAACTACGGAAAATGGCCAAGGTAGTGCTTCACAGCGAACTCGCCCTCGAACAAATAACTCTTCGACTGGAAACCGTGCACGAGTTCGGTGACATGGCAGCCACAATGATGCCAGTGGCAAGTGTTGTAAGAACCCTAAAGACCCAACTAGAAGGAGTAATGCCGGAAGTCTCGCTAGAGCTCGCTGAAGTCAATGAGACGCTTGAGGGTCTGGCTGTTGAAGTCGGAGAAGCTACGGAAACCTCATTCGATGTCTCAGCCAGCAGCACAGAGTCACAACATATACTGCAAGAAGCAAATACTGTCGCGGAGCAGAAGATGAAAGAACGATTCCCAGAGCTGCCGTCACTAGCAACCCAAGAAACACGAATCTAGACTCCTCCCTCCTCCATACCCCATTTCAATCTCTTTTTCTTTCTCATCCTCGCATCACCGTGCATAGACAGTGGTGCAGCTAAATGGTCGTAGTGAGTAAGGCCCTAACGCTTACCTCGTCAATCAGAAGAGAGCTCATCGACATCACGGATGAAGTTGTGGACTTTGTCAACGAAAATCGCGTCAGAAACGGTTTGTGCATGATAAGTGCCCCGCATGCTACTGCCGCTATAATAGCGAACGAAAACGAGCATGGTCTCGTTCGAGATCTGCTAGCGAAGATCGAGGATCTCTTTCCGAGTTCCTCGAAGTACGCTCACAATGCGATTGACGATAACGCGGACGCTCATCTTGCTGCGGCATTTCTTGGCCACTCGAGAGCCTTTCCAATCAACAATGGTAGGCTCGTCCGCGGGACATGGCAGAGCATCTTCCTCGTTGAGCTTGACGGGCCTCGCTCGCGTCGTGAAGTGCATCTGCTACTTGTGGGTGAGGGCTAGCAAGCGACTGATGAAGTCTTGTATGTCGTATTGGGCTCAAACGATGCTTGTCCGAAGGCTTGGAGGAGAAGTTTTAGACCTCGCAAACCTAATAGAGCGGAAACAAAGTCAATGCGTCGGAAGGTATGAAATCTGACTGAGGAAAACGTCCTAACTTGGGTAATTGGTGGTCCACAAGGTAGCGGAATCAATTCAGTGGCAGAAACGTTCGCCAAAGCCTGCGCTCGAGGGGGGCTCCATGTCTTCGCCAACATTGAGTACCATTCAAACATCAAAGGAGAGCACAGCTACTACCGTGTGCGAGCCTCAGAGAGAGATGTTCAATCTCATGTTGACTGGATCGATGTCCTAATCGCACTTGACAAGGAAACGTTGCTCGGGGACGTGCACAAGGAGTACCCCACTCACAATGGGCACCGAAACGAGGTAAGTCCAGGTGGGGCAATAATCTACGACGCTGCCCTGAAACTGAAACCTGAGGACATAGGGCGCCCAGATGTGAATCTGTATCCCGTTCCATACATGGATGTTCTAGTAGGCGCTCTGAAAGAGACAGGCCATGACAAGGAACTAAGCAAGTACCAAGTTATGGCGAACACGGTTGCCTTCGGTGCATCGATAGCGCTCATCGATTACAGCTTTGAACAGATTGCTGAAGCAGTGAAGGAAGGCTTCACAGGAAGAAAGGCAGCACTTGGTGAGCTTAACGTGAAGGCTGCCCGCCATGGATACGACTACATGAGGAACACATACCATGACAGTTTCCCATACAAGCTACATGCGATCCCGTCAAAAGAAAAACGAATGGTAATCAGAGGAGTTCAGGCAGTAGGAATCGCCAAGTTCAAAGCGGGATGCGCGTTCCAAACATACTATCCAATTACGCCCGCGACAGATGAAAGCGAATATCTTGAGAACCATCAGAAGGATTACAACATAGTCGTAGTTCAGACTGAAGACGAAATTTCTGCCGTGCTGATGGCGACTGGTGCAGCACATGCGGGGGTTCGAGCAGCAACATCAACCTCAGGTCCAGGATTCAGTTTGATGGCCGAGGGTTTAGGTTGGGCTGGACACACCGAAGCTCCAGGCCCGGTAATCATCCTGTATCAACGTGCAGGACCATCAACCGGCTTACCAACCCGCACGGAACAGGGAGACCTGCAATTCGTGCTTCACGCTGGTCACGGGGAGTTCCCCAGAATGGCAGTCGCGCCGGGGGATGTTTCGGAATGCTTCCATGACACCTTCGACGCATTCAACTACGCAGAAAGATTTCAGATGCCTGTCATAGTAATCGTAGACAAATTCCTGGCGTCGAGCTATCGAACAGTTCCCATAATCGATTCCCGTGACCTCAAGATTGATCGCGGCCAGATTTTGAGCGAATCCGACTTGACAGGAAAGCCGATGTACAAGCGGTACGAATTCACCCCGCTAGGTATCTCACCCCGAACCGTCCCGGGAACGAAAGGAGGAATCTTCCACACAACTGGCGACGAGCACGATGAACTTGGGCACATTAGCGAAAACTCTGAAATCAGAATCAAGATGATGCAAAAGCGAATGCGCAAACTTCAGCTCGCAAACGAAGCGATCCCAGACAGTAAGAAAGTTGGCTTTTTCGGGCCGGAGAAGGCTGATGTAACAATGATCGGATGGGGTTCCACCAAGGGAGCCATCATAGACGGGATGCAGGATTTGGAAGGTGACGGAATCAGATGCAACTTCCTCCAAATCAGATACATGAGCCCATTCCCAACGGAACTAGTAACGAAGCACCTCTCAAATGCCAAGAGAAAAGTCCTGATTGAGAACAACTACTCCGGCCAACTCGGGGGACTGATTCGTGAACACACCGGGATAGCAATGGACTACAAAGTACTCAAGTACAACGGACGACCGTTCTCACAGAACGAAGTATACGAGGGAGTAAAGGAAGCGATTAAGAACGGCGTGAAAGAGGTTGTAATGGCACATGCTTGAACTCAAAGACTTAAGAACCAAGGTGCACAACGACTGGTGCCCAGGTTGCGGTGATTTCGGCATTCTAAATGCAGTGCAAATGGCACTGTTTGAGCTTAAGCTGGAGCCACATCAAGTAGCCATATTCTCTGGCATAGGCTGCTCAGGAAAGACATCGCACTTCGTCAGCACATATGGTTTTCACACGCTTCACGGCCGCGTGCTACCGATAGCAACAGGAGCAAGACTCGCAAACAACGCCCTGACGGTCGTGGCTGTCGGAGGGGATGGGGATGGCTACGGCATCGGAGCGGGTCACTTTGTCCACACCGGCCGACGCAACCTCGACTTCACTTACGTAGTTTACAATAACGGTGTTTATGGGCTCACCAAGGGTCAAGCTTCACCAACCCTGCCCAAGGGTCTCAAGACAAAGTCCATGCCAGATGCGGCAATCGTGGAGGGAATTAACCCCTTGGCCACTGCAATCAGTGCAGGCTACACGTTTGTCGCCAGAAGCTACGCACTTGACGTCAGGCACCTCAAAGAGACACTGAAGGCAGCCATTCTGCACAAAGGCAGCGCCTTGGTCGATGTCCTGCAGACCTGCCCGACGTACAACGACATTAACACAAAGGAATGGTATTCCGGCACGGACCTGGCTACAAAAGCACCGAGACTCTACAAGCTCGAGGATACCGGCTATGATGGAGTCGTCAAGGATCCCACCGATGCGAATGAGATAAACCAGAAGAAGGGACAGGCGATAACTCGATCCTTCGAATGGGGCGACAAGATACCTATCGGACTATTCTACCGAATCGAGCAACCAACGTTCGAGGACATGATCGCTAACCGAATGCCCGCCTACAAAGAGGTCCCGCTAGTCAAACAGGACATCTTTCAGAGAGACGTCACACCACTCTTCGAATCTCTAGCCTGAACTCTTCTTCTCCGCTACCCCTTTCTTCCCGTGAACGCCAGCCGTTGTCATCGAGTAAGGATCCAGGATTTCGTTCAACTCCTTCTCTGTCAGGAGCTTTTTCTCAAGCACCACATCACGGAGCGGAACGCCTCTTTTCAAAGCCTCCTTGGCGACCTCCGCAGCCTTGTCATAACCTATGAAAGGGTTCAAAGCAAGAGCGATTCCCGCGCTCTTTTCGAGTAGGCCTCGAGAGCGCTCCTCATTTGCCCTAATTCCCTTAACAAGCCGGTCTGTGAAATTGCGAATCGCGTTCGTCAGAATGACTAGCGACTGGGTTAAGTCGTAGGCGATTACTGGCATCATTACGTTAAGCTCGAATTGCCCTGCCTGGGCTGCCATCGTTATTGTCAAGTCATTGCCGATGACTTCAAAGCAGACCATATTCAACATCTCCGCCATCACCGGGTTCACTTTCCCTGGCATTATCGAAGAGCCTGGTTGAACCGCGGGAAGAATGATTTCTCCAATTCCAGTCACGGGGCCAGAGCTCATCAGGCGAAGATCGTTGGCAATTTTCGTGAGATCAACGCTCAATGCACGGAGGGCACCAGATAGCTCGACGAAATCGGACATTGACTGCATCAGGGCCGCGTAGTTTCGTGCTCCTCTGAACTTGAAACCAGTGTATCGGCTAAGGTTCTCTACAGCCAGCTCCACATACTTTGGATCGGCATTCAGCCCTGTGCCTACGGCAGTTCCTCCGAGGTTCAGCTCCAATATCCTGTCTATGGCATTCTCAAGCCTTCTGAGGTCATCACCGATCATGCTCGCATAAGCCGCGAATTCCTGGCCCAATCTTATGGCAGAGGCATCTTGCAAGTGAGTGCGGCCTGACTTCACAATGTGATCAAACTCCTTGGCCTTTGCTTCTAGAACTTCCTTGAGGTCGTTGACGGTATCCTTGAGAGGTTTGCCAAGAATTGCACAAGCAACTCTGATGAATGTAGGATAGGCATCATTCGTTGACTGACCCATATTCACGTGGTCATGAGGGCTTACTAACTTGTAATCGCCCTTCTGTCCGCCGAGGATCTCGATGGCTCTATTCGCAAGGACCTCGTTGGCGTTCATGTTATGTGAGGTCCCAGCCCCAGCCTGGAAGACATCAAGGACAAACTGGTCAGCTAGTTTTCCTCCAAGAATCTCATCGGCTGATGTAACAATGGCCTGACCTATCCTCATATTAAGTACACCCAGAGCTAAGTTTGCCTCAGCAGCGGCTTTCTTGACCAAAACAGTGGCTCTGATGAAATCCGGGACAGCCCTTGTTCCGCTAATCGGAAAGTTCTCTACCGCCCTAGCGGTCTCAGGGCCAAAGTAGGCGTCCTTTGGGACTTCCACGGGTCCTAGGGAATCCCTTTCTGTTCTGGTCTGTTTGGACATTGAATGAGTACTTCCCTCGTGCGCGGCTTGCTGCGTCGAGAATAAAAGGCCTTGGCCCAACCATCTGAACACCTTAAAACCAAGACCAGCTTATCGAGAATCGATGCCGCGAGAGATGAAAGGAGAGCATCAAGGCGCCCTGAGAACTTGGCAAGACAGACCGAAGAGCAGACTTTGCGCCGCGAGGTTGGTTGGTACGGCTCTTTTGCTATGGGTTACGCTGACGTCGGAGCAGACATCTACGTTGCGATAGGTCTTGTGGCTGTGTTCGCGGGCGGTGCTTCGCCCCTAGCGTTTCTAATCGCGTCAGTGACGTACATTGCAACCGGGCTCGCGTATTCGGAACTTGCCACAACGTATCCGTACGCCGGTGGAGCCCACATCTATGCAATGAAGGCGTTCAATGATCTGGTCGGATTTGTGGCAGGCTGGGCGGTGATGCTAGATTACACCGTCGATATGGCCTTGTTCTCACTAGCTTCGGCCGGATATCTTAGCTTCTTCGTACCCTCAATCAAGACTGGGCACCTCGTATTCTATCTTCTCGGTATCAGACTAAGCATTCCACACTTGGGATTGATCGCGGGAGTCCTAGTTGCGTTCCTGCTTGTAGTAAACGTCATCGGTATTCGGGAATCATCCATCTTCAACGAAGTACTCGTTTCCTTTGATCTTGTAGTTGAAGCTGTGATTCTTGTCTCTGGCCTGCTACTTGCCTTCAGTCTCGCTCGATTCCTTGGTCAAGTGGGAACCTTCGGGTCGCCCGAACCGCACGCGAACATCGCGTATTCCCTTGTCAATCTTGGCGTACAGGATCAGAATTTCATTTACGGGATAACTATAGCAATGACATCCTTCATCGGGATCGAATCTATCGCACAAGCTGCTGAAGAGACAAAACGCCCTGACCGATGGATCCCCCGGGCAAACAAACTCTCTATAGTCTCTGTTGTTGTCTTTGCCGTTGGTCTTTCCGCTATTAGCATGGGAATGATGGGATGGCAGGAGCTCGCGGCAGCTCGAAACGACCCGATCAGAGCAATTGCCGCCCATATTCCGGTTATCGGACCATATCTGGCCCCGATTGTTGCAGCAACAGGATTCGCAATCTGCTACGTTTCCACAAACACTGGCGTCATAGGCGTTTCGCGGATTGTATACTCAATGGGAAGATTCGATCTTCTCCCGCGCTGGTTCTACAAGGTTCATCCGAAATTCAAGACCCCCATCAGGACAATCTTCGTGTTCGGCGCGATCGGTACAGCGTTGGCGCTCGTCGGAGAATTGACCTTTGTTGCGGACCTCTACAACTATGGAGCACTTCTCTCATACATCATCGTTAACGTCTGTCTGGTCGTCTTGCGCAACAAAGAAGCGGGGGCATATCGTGCTTGGAAGGTGCCTGGCACGATCACGTTTCGATTCCAGGATCGCACCTACTACATTCCTTTCATCAGCGTCATCGGCGCGATATCCTGTGCCATCCTTTGGGGCCTAATCCTGACCTTTCATGAAGGCGGACGCATTCTTGGAACTGCTTGGGTCATAATCGGAATAGTTGGGTTTGTCGCTCTTCGCAAGTCAAAACGAATGCCCGTTTGGACTAATGAGACAGGAAAACGGATCTTGCCAGGCGGGTATATGATGAATGCCGTAGCGCTGGTTAGAACACCTGTAGACGAAGAAACCGTTACATCAGCAATCAGTGAAGCACTCGATACCAGATTTAGAATTACACTTCTGAACATTGTTGATCCCTACGAGTTGGGAATGAAAATAGATGAATTGAGAGGATACTCCGAAATTGACGAGTACAAATCCAAGTCAGTCGAAGAATTGCAGGTGATAGCTGCCAAGTTGCGTTCAAAGGGCTATGAAGCCTCGCCGAGGGTAGAGATCGGGTCTTTCGAGGAAATTATTGATCGGGAGGCAGCAGCTGACAAAAATGACATTGTGGTTCTCATCAGACGCAAAGCGCTCAAAGGGCACATTGAGAAGGAACGGGAGGATTCCGCAGTAGCGGTACTGTCTAAATACCCTGGTAAGATAATGATAGTCAGGAGGAGAAAGTAATGCCGGGAGGAGTTCTTGTCATTCTAGATGTGAATGTAAAGTCGCAGGAACTGGAGAGAGTGGCTCAAGCGTTGGAGAAGCTGCCGCAAGTGGCAGATCTCTATGAAGTGACGGGCGAATATGACCTGGTCGCTTTGATCGAAACCGATTCTATCATGTCTTTCAGAAATCTTCTAAAGGACAAGGTATTGTCCATTAAGGGAATTAGCGGCACCAACACATTAGTGATAATTCACACGCACAAGAGAACCGGGAAGACGGTTGCTGAATAGCCACGAAACGCAGGAAACCCCTCGCCGGCTCGGCGAGGATACTCATTCCAGTGGGCGAGTTCGTGAGCAGGCAGCTAATCCTGCAAGCGCTGCACGTTCTGTCAGCGTTCAAGAACCCAAGCATCGTCCTATTCCACGTTATCGAAGTGCCGAGCAGAACTGCAACATTGGAGACGGACCCATATCATGACGAGATTCGGCGGGCGGAGAACAGACTTAATGACCTATCCAAGTGGCTGACGGATCAAGGTCTAAGCGTGCAAGTGAAAGTTGCTGTGGCGCGCAATATTGCGGATGGGATAGTCGAGGAGACCGAGAGTGACGGTTATCTCATCGTTTTCTTAATGAAACGGAAGGCTAACCGCGGATGGCGTCGGTTCTTCGCTCGGAGTGTGAGCCAGAGGGTTGTGCGCTCCGCTGACTGTCTCGTGTTGACTGCCCCCTTAGAACAGCTCTCGCCTAGAACCAGGGCTCCCAGCAAACACTAAATACAATGGGGCCAATATTCAGAAGCGATTCGGCGAGGCTGTGAATATGAAGGTCTGCGGTGTTTTGGTTCCAGACGCCTGAGCGAATCTTTCCACTAGTCAACATGCTTTTTGGTTTCCAGGGAGCGAGGCAACAGTGAGTAAGGAAATCGGGATTACTGTAAAGAAAGCAGAGAACTTCTCGGAATGGTATACTCAAGTGGTCACAAAGGCTGAGCTTGCCGACTACTCGTCGATGAAGGGGTTCATGATACTCCGTCCCTATGGCTATTCAATTTGGGAGCAAATCAAAGAACACCTCGACCGGAGACTGAAGGAAACAAATCACTCGAATGCATATTTCCCTCTCCTAATTCCTGAAAGCTTCTTGAAGAAAGAAGCGGAGCACTTCAAGGGATTTACTCCTGAAGTATTCTGGGTCACCCATGCAGGCGACAATCAACTCACTGAACGTCTGGCGATTCGACCGACCTCTGAAACAATAATCTACGATGCATACTCGAAATGGGTTCGGAGCTGGCGAGACCTACCCCTCTTGATTAACGTCTGGAATTCAGTGCTGAGAGCTGAAATAACTGCCACACGTCCCTTCATCAGAACTTCTGAATTCCTATGGCAAGAGGGGCACACGGTACACGAGACAAAGGAGGACGCGGACAAGGAGGTTATGATGATCCTCGAATTCTACAGGCAGCTCCTCGAAGAGCAGTCAGCAGTCCCAGTTCTCTTAGGGTACAAGAGCGAGAGGGAGAAGTTTGTCGGGTCACTTTACACAACAGCGCTCGAGGCGATGATGCCCGACGGAAAGGCTCTCCAGATGGGAACCTCACACAACCTCGGCCAAAACTTCGCGAAACCTTTCGAAATAAAATACCTTGGCAGGGACGAAGCGACCCACTACGCTTGGACTACATCTTGGGGCGTGTCATGGCGGATTATCAGCGCAATAATCATGCTTCATGGCGATGATAGGGGATTGGTAATCCCACCTCGCATCGCTCCGATACAGGTCGTCATAGTGCCCATCTATTACAGAGAGGGTGACACCGCAGCGATCGCAGAGAAGGCAGCGCAGGTTTCCGACCAGCTCAGAAAGGCGGGCCTCACAGTCCATGTAGACACACGCGAACAATACACTCCTGGCTGGAAGTTCAACGAGTGGGAGTTGAAAGGCGTACCTCTTCGGGTCGAGATAGGCCCCAAGGACCTAGAGAAACGCCAAGTGACTATGGCAAGGCGAGATGACTCAAAGAAAACCATGGTTCCCGAAGACACAATTGTCCAAGAAGTTACCAGAATCCTAGAAGACATTCAGAAGAATCTCTATGCACGAGCCAAGACTGCTCTGGATGGATCAATTAGCACTGCGATGGGATATGATGAATTCAAGCGGGTTCTTGATCAACGCGGAGGTTTCATACGCTCGTGCTGGTGTGGGGTCACGGAATGTGAGGATGGAATAAGGACCGAGAGCGGAGCCACAATCCGCACTATTCCACTACAGCCTGAAAGCACCTTCTCGGGTTGTGTACGATGTGGTAAACCCGCAACAAAAGTAGTCTATTTCGCGAGAGCATACTGAGCGACCGTAGGTGGAAACACAACAACATTTAAGCGGCGCAGACAAAATGGGTAGGTCAGAGGATCATAGTTGACTAAGAAAAGAAAGTCACGCGGCCGAAGCAAGGGCGGCAAGGGCAGCGCAGTAATGATTCAATGTTCACACTGTGGTAGGCCTGTTCCAAGAGACAAGGCGAAACGTGAAACAAGATGGACGAGTCTGGTGGAGCCTTCACTAGCCCGCGAACTGCGCTCGCACGGCACCTACATCGCTCGAGAGAGAGTAGTTAAGTTCTATTGCGTTTCTTGTGCAGTTCACTTTGGGCTCACGAAGGTCAGGGCTGCCGAAGAAAGAAGATACTACTGATTCGCGTTCTCGACCAGAAACCTTTCGCGAATCTCCTTCTTCCTTTGTTCCGCTGCCTCAAGTGGAATTCTGAAGTCTGGTCCCATCTGCTCAACTTTAAGCGAAGCAGCTGCAGAGGCGAACATCGCCGCCTCAACAATGTTCCCTTTTCGGATATAGTCGGTAATGAATGACCCTGCATAGACGTCGCCGGCTCCCGTTGGGTCAATTGCACTTGTCGGGAACGCTGGGATCCTGCACAGGCTGTTGTCGTCGATCAAAATGGACCCGCGATCAGCAAGCGTAACAATAGAAATACCCGACCCTAATTCCCCGATTTGGCGAGCCGCCAGAACTGCATCCTTTTCCCCTGTTATTGTTTCGCTTTCGGGCTCATTCGGTTTGATGAAGTCTACCAGTCCGGCGATCTTTCTGAACTGCCCTTTGTCGCACTTGTGGACGATACGGCGATCGCCTCCGATGATTCGGACCAATCCCTGGGGATCTAAGAAGAGTTTCGCTGAGGATGATGAACGAACAAACTCGACCAGTGCCAAGTCGACTTCTCCCAATATTGGACCAATTAGAATGAACTTGGCGTCTAGATACTCGTCCGGAATATGAACCGCTTTTATCCGTTCGGCTACGCCGAGCACATCAAGAGTCCGGTCCCCTTGAGCGTCATATACTAAATGGAAGCCGCCAGTCTCCCCGTCAGTCGAGTCCAATCGAACATCTATTCCATAGCTGTTCATGTCGTGGAGGAACTTTTTCCCAAAATCGCGCCCGATGGATCCGATAAGACCTACTTTGGTGAGACCGAGCCTCTTGGCTGCGAGACATGCATTTGTGCTGCATCCAGATAGCACTCTGCCCTCAGTCCTAGCCTGAGGAGTCACAATGATGTCGTAGACTGGGTTGCCAATACCCACGAGATCAAATGTCAATCTTGAGTCCCCGAGTTTGTTTAAAGGTGTAATTGAGTCTCTGCACAACCGTCACGTGTGACAAAACCCCAACAAGTATAACGGCTCCGAGCAGCGCCGAGGAAAACAGCCCCTGCAATATCGAACCTAGCAAAAGCAGAATCAGCTTCTCTTGCCTCTCAGCGATCCCAACACTACAACTCCGCAAACCCCCCACAGATTCCGCTTTCGCCCTGACAAAACTCGCCATCACCATTCCGAAAAGGCAGAAGATGACCCAGACCCAGTTGACGAAACCACCAAATCCAATGCCGACTAATATTGCGAACTCAGCATACCTGTCGAGCACGTGATCGTACACAGCTCCGAATCTGGTGGCCTTCCCCGTGGCTCGCGCAACAGCACCATCCAACATGTCAACGAAGCCTGACCCAACCAGTCCTAGAGCTCCCAGGAGTGGTAATCTCAATGCATATGCCATTGCCGCTGCTCCGGAAATCAGCAAGCTGAATGTTGTCATAAGGTTGGGCGAAGCTCCTATGTGTCCAAGCGCCTTGCCCAGCGGTTGCATCGCCGCCTCGTACTTCTCTCTGAAACGTCCTAGCAATCTGACCAGCCACCGCCCCATAACCGGCCATTCCTAATGACCGTTTCGTGGTCCGCCCGTTTACCCTGGCGCACCTGAAGCGAAAATGGGGCGGGTGTTTCAAGGAGTGCGTGGTTTCGGGCCGTTGGAGAGTCTGGGAATAGGTTGAAACCAACTTTTTGAGTGACTCTCTTTATTCTGCTAGCGATTTCGATGGGGAAAGTGTCTAAGGGCCAGCAATGTAATGTGGTTGGGTGCACCGCTGCAGCGGTTAGATCCATTTCACCCGAGAAGGTGGCACACTCGGGTCTTAACATCGGTCCAGCGCGCAGGGCGTACCTATGCAAGAACCACTATCGAGAGTACAAGAAGCTCTCTCGGAAGGATCGACAAATCGATAAGTGGCGGTTCTCGGCATAAGCGCCGTTGATGTCCGCATATCGCCATGAGATGCATCTTCCATGAGACTTTTGTTACTGCACTGCGAATACTTCGAGTACGCCGTTCGCGAACAAGCCGTCAAAAACCCAGAAAGGCTTGATGATGCGAGTAAGGAGGGTAGGTTCGAGAATATACTCGTAGCCTTCTGCACAATTGAGAAAGAAGACGAACAGAACCCTAACGAGGTAATTGAGAAGAGTGCGGAATCGATAGCAGGGGTTGCTGACTCAGTTCGAACAAGCCGTGTGCTCGTCTACCCATATGCCCACCTGTCAAGTAGCCTCGCCTCGCGTGACACGGCAATATCGACTCTTGAGGGGCTGACGTCCAGGTTGCGAGAGAGAGGATACGAAATTCATCGAAGTCCGTTCGGCTACTATAAGAGTTTCAACCTGCGCTGCTTGGGTCATCCGCTGTCTGAACTCTCGAGAACAATAAGACCTGAACAAGCTAAGCCACCGGCCGCTACTATCAAGACATACTACAAGATACTCGCACTTGATGGCAAACTCTACGACCCTGAAGAGTATGTCTTCGGACCTGGTGAGAACCAGTTCCAGGTTCTTGTGGAAAAGGAAGCCCTGAAGAAAGGACTGCCAGGTGGGGAACCAAGATACTTAGAATATTGCCGGAAGTTTGGAATCGAGTGGGAGAGTTTCTCGGATCAGGGACACATGCGATACAGCCCAGAAGGCGTCATGATATTCGATCTCATCAGCGAATACTCATGGGACGCTGTCCTTGCCGCAGGGATTCCCATATTCCAGGTGAAAGGCACTAACATGTTCGATCTATCGGTCCCAGCTGTGAAAGAACATGCAGATCTGTTTGGCTCGCGACTCTATCGAATCGAATCCGAAAACAAGAGCTTTGTCATGAGATACGCCGCGTGTCACCAACAATTCGCTGCCGTCAGAAACTGGACACTAAGCTACAGGCAACTCCCCTTCGGAACTTTCGAAGTCGCTGACTCTTACAGATTGGAGCAGAGCGGTGAACTCTTGCTCTCCTTTCGAGTTAGGAAACTGCACATGCCGGATTGCCACATTTACTGTAGGAGTATGGACGATGCTAAGGTCGTTACGCTGAAGGTTCATGACAGAATCTACGAAGAAATACGGAAGCTGGGTAGGGACTACGTTTCAGTCTACAACATCACGCAAAGTTTCCTTGACTCCAACAAAGACTACGTCATGCAACTAGTGAAACGCGAGGGAAAACCAGCATTGCTGAACTTTGTCCCCGAGGGAACATACTACTGGGTTCTGAACATTGAGTATCACATAATTGACGAGCTTGAAAGACCGCGAGAGATCGCGACCTTCCAGATAGATATCGGGAATGCAAAACGGTTCGGAATTTCCTTCGTCGATGAGAAGGGTGACAAGCAATTTCCGCCGATAATACATACGGCTGTCATCGGCTCGATCGAGCGATACCTATTCACGGTTTTGGATCAATGTGCCAGGATGGAGAGAGAAGGCGTGAAACCCTCCTTGCCGCTTTGGCTATCACCATCCCAAGTAAGGCTGATACCGGTCAAACCAGAGTTCCTTGACTTCTCCATGAGTCTCGCAGCGAAACTTGGAGAGTCACTCGTCAGAACCGACTTGGACGATAGGGATGAGAGCGTTGACAAGCGCGTCCGCGATGCGGAGCTGAATTGGATACCCTACGTAGTTGTCATCGGAAAAAGAGAGACTACCACAGACCAGCTCGCGATCCGCCGACGCCGTGACGGGAAACAATACAACTCCAGTCTTGAGGACTTGGAGAAGGAGATCGCCGAGCTAACAAAAGGATATCCGCGCATGCCGCTAAGATTGCCAGTAATGCTCAGCAAGAGACCAGGCTACAAACAGCTATGATGACGCCCGAATTTTCTCAAAGCTTATATTCCCTTCGACGGCTAAATGCCGCTCGCCTGTGAGATCTAATGAGTAAGGATCAAGGCTACGGGTTTGCGATTTTCATACTTTCTGTAATAATCGCTATTGTATACCTCGCTGCCTTCTTCGCTCCCTTGTTGGGGCTCCCCGCTCAGTGGCGAGAATGGGCCATCGGAATTCCTGTTCTTCTGTTCGTACTCCTCGTTCTAGTGATTTCTGGATGGATAGGGTGGACAATGCTCACCACTCCTCCTCCGGCTCCTCTAGAACCTGAGACGATCAATCCTTCACCGAAGAAAGAGAGCGAAAGGCCCTCATCGACCCGCTCGAGACGTCGAAGGAAGTAGCTCCTCCAGCGTGTCAACAAGTTAGGTCTTAGATCACGCTTTCCCTTGGATAGACTTCGATACCTTTCTCGGTTATTCTGTATGGCCTTGGCTGGCGGTCGATCTGTGTTTCACGCATCTTTTCCACTTGAATAATTCGTTCCATGGTTCGACCGGCGGCAATGGTTTGCATTAAGATAACTCCGTGAACAAGATACTCCTCTATCTGCACTATTCGGCCTTTGAGTCCAATTCGGTGAAGTTCTGACGACAGTAGACAAGTTGCGCCAGTCTCTGCGAGCGCCTCGACAAGGTCCAACAGAGCTTTGCGTCGTTGGCTTTCATCGGGATATTGGTAGATCAGTAGGGAAATTGGGTCGACGACAATTCGCTGAGCGTCAATTGCCTTGGCGCTACTGCGAATGACTTCCAGCAAGCTGATCAATGAAAAATCCTGTCTACCTATCGTGAGTTTCCCAATTCGCACCTCTCCTGGAATTGTTCGTATCGGGGAAGCGTCTACAAAGTTGAATTTGCCCATCTTTTCTGCGCCTTCCAGGTCCAAGCCGAAGGCGCTCATCTCACGCCAATAGTGACCCTTGCCTTCCTCCATGCTCACAAAAAGACCGTTCTCGCCGAACTTGGCAATTCCATTAGCCAGATATTGCGAACAGAGGATTGTCTTTCCTGCCCCTGGTTCACCCAGAACTAGTACGACACGACCTTGAGGGAAGCCTCCCCCAAGAATTTCATCAAGACCAGGAATACCTGTAGGAGTCCTAGCCACGGTCTTCTTCAAATCAGATCAACCCAGACGCCCACAAAGTGGCATAAATGATTACGGTACCGGGCATACAATGGCTTGTCAACATTGGACGTTAAATAGCTGCTCAATTTGGCCTAATCAGCGTAAGCGAACCGTATTCCGCGTGAATGATTCACAGAGGTAGGCATTTGGTCAATTGACACTCACTTCTGAGAGCAACCCATTCTTTCGCGAAAAGAGGTGGACGAAAAGTGTCGCTGATTGAGTCAGATTCATTACTTTTCAAATTGCAGACATCGAAGATTGGACAATCGCTTCTGATTCTGGAGGAATGCACTTCGACCAACGACATCGCAGCACAGATGGCAAATGCGGGAGCACCGCATGGTTTCACCGTGTTCGCAGAGAAGCAGACGCAAGGTAGGGGAGACATGGCAGGACGTGGTTCTCTCCGGAAGGCGGCATTTGGGCTAGTGTCGTTTTGCGGCCCCCCCGCTCCTTCGAGCCTTTGGAGGGCATTCAGTTAATTGGCGCTCTTGCAATGGTTCAAGCAATCAGCGCATTGCATAAAATCAAGACGTCAGTCAGATGGCCCAACGATGTGATGTTCAATAATCGAAAACTGGCCGGAGCCTTGGTTGAGGCGAGATTCACAGGCAACCTGTTGGAGTACGCAATCCTCGGCTTGGGAGTCAACGTAAATTTCCCGTCTTCACTGCTCACTGGAGTCGCCTGAAATGTCACAACCCTCTCAGACGCAATTGGTCATTCGATCGACAGAACAGAGCTTGCATCTCACATTCTATTTGAATTAGAGCACATCTACGAAACTTTGTGCGCAAGGTCGTTCTCAGAGGTACTGCGATTGCTGCGACAGAACGACTGCTCTCAAGGAAGGAAATTGGCCATCGAATTTGAGAAAGAGATGATCTCCGGGGTTTTTCATGACTACTTGACGCTTACCGTCGTGCAGATTATCGACGATCACGGAATCCGGAGAGACATTGAGGCTAGCTCCGCCGTTTCGGTCGCATACCGGGACGCTTGAAATAGACAAAAGCAGCGGTTGATGCCGCGATGATCGATATGCCAACAGCAATGGCCACGGCACCATTCTGCCTTTCGGGAAAACTAAGGGGATAATGCGTCACTGTGAAGTTCTCCACACCCAAAGTCGTTTCATGTGGATTTCGGATTAGCCAATCCCATCTCCATAATTTGCTGGTTCGCGGCAAGGGTACATCAAACGTTTCATCGATCCGTGCCGAGTTCTTAACGAATAAAACACTCTCATTCAGATTCCAGAGCAGAAGCACATCAGCGCTATCGTTGGCGACAAATACCACATGAAAGTGCCATAGGTCAGGTTCAGACTTGGGATTGCCATCGACTCCCCAGGTCCACATGTAGGCCTTCCCTGGGATGGCGGAGGATGGTGTAATCCAGTTCTGGATATGGACTCCGGTGTCCACCTCGGTCCACAGTGCGACTCCTCTAACTGCAAATATCAGCCCCACAACCATGATAGCCAAGAGTGAGAACTGCTGGAGCTTTCTCAAATGCAGCACTGCTCATCTCGGACTCTTTCGGACTTCTTGCCACAGCCTAATAAGCAATGAGACCGCTGAATAGTGACTTTCAGCAACAAACATTGGTCGTGCTCGGATGAAAGAGCCAGATTCAGCATTCAAGAAAAAGATAGACCGGTTGCGCGAACTCCGCGAACGCTCGCTCCTTGGAGGCGGAAAGGACCGGATAGATGAGCAGCATCGAAAGGGTAAGCTTACCGCACGCGAAAGACTTGATTTGCTGCCAGCAAGCCATCAAGCTGTACAACTTGGGCGTCCTCCTTATGCTATGGGGACTTGGGATGCTCATGCTGATTTTTTCATATTGGCTCCCAACGACCATACTGTTTGCTTTCTCACTCTACTGGATTCGCGACGTAGTTCGCACAATCATGTCTGCTAGTCATAAGAAGTAATATTCAGCTGGTGAACCTCGACATTCGACCTGGGTCGGCAACGCAGGCGCATGAGCATTTGAAGATGAAGCTGTTAATCGCGAACAGAGGAGAGATTGCGCTAAGAATAATCCGGACCTGCCGAAAACTCGGAATTCGCACGGTGCTTGTGCACTCAGATCCGGACCGCGAGTCGCTTCCTGTCTACTATGCTGACGAACGCTATCCTCTTGGAGGATCAACTCCAGCCGAAACATATCTCAACATCACCAAGATCATCAAGGCAGCACTCGGAACATGTTGTGACGCAATACATCCCGGATATGGCTTCCTCGCGGAAGACGCGAGTTTCGTGGCCGCTTGCGAGGAGAATCACCTTACATTCGTAGGCCCACCAAGCGATGCCTTGGAGAAACTGGGCAACAAACTGCTTGCTCGCAGAACGATGCATGAAGCACAGGTCCCCATTATACCAGGCTCAGATGGGCAGCTTAGAGACGAAGACGAAGCTGTGGAAGTGGCGGAGAGAATTGGATACCCTGTCATCATCAAAGCAGTATATGGAGGCGGTGGACGCGGAATGAGAATGGCAAGAACCGCAGAAGAGGTACGAAGATTCTTTCGCGTTACGAAGCTCGAATCTGCTTCAGCTTTCGGGAGAGACGTGTTGTATATTGAGAAGCAGCTCATCGACCCGAGACATGTCGAAATACAAGCACTCGCCGATTCTCGAGGGAAGATCGTGACTCTCGGGGAACGGGAATGCAGCATACAGCGGAGACATCAGAAGCTTCTGGAAGAGGCCCCCTCCGTTGCTTTAGAGATAAAGCGATTCGACGCATGAGGATTGCCCTTGATGAAATGGAAATTGTGGGTGTTCCGTCTACAGTGTCACTGCACATGGCAATCATGAATGACGATGGTTTTCTGCAAGGTAATTTCGACACGAGTTATCTAGACCACGTCTTACCACG